>ERZ772827.94-NODE-94-length-49377-cov-7.842971_pt1 | contig 49377 bp, 28 predicted proteins | sample MGYA00580850_ERZ772827 | MGnify/ENA primary metagenome ERZ772827 (study PRJEB29015, sample SAMEA2737950) | human oral metagenome | biome: human oral; feature: human-associated habitat; material: dental | place: China | collected 2145 ... | reverse complement strand
CCGATAAGGTCGGCAGGGCGCGCTCCTTTTAGCTAGGCTCGAGGCACTCGGCTATTCGGTCACCGCGTTGGGTAGCTCGTGACCGAGGATGAAGTCACGGATGTTGCTGAAGGTCGTGTGGGCGATGTTGCTCGTGGCCTCACGGGTGAAGAAGGCCTGGTGCGAGGTCATGATGACGTTGTTGAAGGACAGCAGGCGCGCCAGCGTGTCGTCGTCGATGATCTTGTCGCTCTTGTCCTTGTAGAAGTAGGGTTCCTCTTCCTCGTAGACGTCGAGGCCTGCGAAGCCGACCTGCTTGTTCTTGAGGCCCTCGATGAGGTCCTCGGAGTGGATCAGGCGGCCACGTCCCGTATTGATGATCATGACGCCCTTCTTCATCTTGGCGATGCTCTCGCGGTTGATGATATACTCTGTCTCGGGCGTCAGGGGGCAGTGCAGGGAGATGATGTCCGAGCCTGCGTAGAGCTCGTCGAGACTGACGTAGCGCACCTGGTTGGCCTCTGCGAAGGCGTGGTCGGGGTAGAGGTCGTAGGCCAGCACCTTCATGCCGAAGCCGCGCAGGATACCGATGAGCACCTTGGCGATCTTACCCGTGCCGATGACCCCGAGCGTCTTGCCGTACATGTCGAAGCCCATGAGTCCGTTCAGCGAGAAGTTACCGTCACGCGTACGCCAGCTAGCGCGCTGGATCTTGCGGTTCAGCGAGAGCATGAGGGCCACGGCGTACTCGGCCACGGCATGGGGCGAATAGGCAGGGACGCGCGCCACGGTGATGCCTGCGGCCTTAGCAGCGGGGAGGTCTACGTTGTTGTAGCCTGCGCAGCGCAGGGCGATCATCTTGACGCCGTTCTCCTTGAGCTCGGCGATGATCTCGGCGTTGAGGTCGTCGTTGACGAAGACGCAGACGGCGTCGGCGCCGTGCGTCAGGGAGATGTTGTCGTGGCTAAGGTTGCCCGTATAGTACTTGATATCGAAGCCATATTCTTCGTTCACCTCGTTGAAGGTCGCCTTATCATAAGGCATCGTGCCGAAGAACGCTATGGTAGTCTTGGTCATTTACTTCTTGCTTGCTTTGTTTTGGATTTCTGTCTTGCGAGCGCAAAAATACAACAAATCCTCCCTCCGCTGTACGGCACGGCTAGCGTAGGGCTCGGAGGACTGCTCGCCGAGGCCTCTTGACCCTCCTCATAGCTGGCCTCGCGCGCAGTCACGCGGCTACCCTGCCTGCCTCAGACTCAGCTAGGGCGCGGCCTGCCTCCGCCCTTGCCTCGGGTGCGTCTATAGAGGGAGGGTGCGTGAGGGCTATCCCTCAGCACGCTGAGGGACGTCAGTGAGGAGCGTGATGGCTATCAGTCAGGGAGCTAAGGGATATACCTCAGGGAGGCTCGGGCAAGGCGATCGGAGCGCTGCGGCTCTGTGAGGAGCTTCGGCTAGGCTGGGGGAGAAGCCTCGGCGGCTTGCCTTTAGCTAAGGGGATAAAAGGGCAGCGGCTCACCCCCGACGTCGCTGCGTGGGGATGAGCCGCTGCTCTTAGGGCTGGGAGCGTAGCTGAGGGCTTAGTCCTGGGGCTCCTCGGGAGCCTGCTGCTGTAGGGCGCGCAGCTGGCGAGCACGTGCCTCCTCGTAGCTCATCGGGCGGCTGGGCTGCTCGTCGGAGCTGCTCGTGGCGCTCGTGGTGCTTGGGGCGGGCTGAGCGGCAGGCTGTGCCGTGCGGGCTGCGGGACGAGGCGTGACGAGTGGAGCACCTGCGGGGCGTGCCATGGGCGCTGCCGTCGAGGGACGGCTAGGCTGCTGGCTGGCCTCGGGCTGAGGCTGGCTAGGCTGCGCCGCACTCTGACTGGGGGCAGGGCTCTGGGGCTGGCTCGCGCTCTCAGCTACGGGTGCTCGCTGCACGGCGCTGGGCTGGGGGGCGGGAGCAGCTACAGGCTGCTCGCTGCGGCTGGGCTGCTGCTCAGGCTGCTGCTGGGGCATGCGAGGCTCGCGAATGGGGTGCTCGCTGCGGGGCTGACGTAGGGGCTGGGCGCTGGCTGCCTCCGTACTCTGAGGCTCGGCGCTAGGGGCTGCTGGCTGCTCCTGCTGGCTGCGTGGGGCACGGGGGTCACGCTGCTCACGAGGCTCGCGCTGGGGACGGCCTTCGCGCTGCTGACGGGGATCACGCTGCTCACGAGGCTGCTCGCTGCGGCTCTCGGTCTGCTCGGCGCTCCCTGCACTCGTGGACTCCTGAGGCTGCTCTACGCGCTCACGGCGGGGCTGACGCTGGCCCTCACGTGGCTGACGCTCCTCTCGTCCTTCTCTATTCTCACGGCCCTGACGTTCCTGACGCTCGTCGCGGCCCTCGCGGGACTCACGCTGCTGGCGTTCCTGGCGCTCGTCACGAGCTGGACGCTGCCCGTCACGGCCGTCACGGCTCTGACGCTCGGGACGCTCCTCACGGCCTTCGCGGGGCTGACGCTCGGGACGCTCCTCGCGGGCGGGGCGCTCATCCTGGGACTTACCTTCGCCGTTGGACTTCTTCTTTTTCTTGTTCTGCTTGCTCTTCTCGCGCTGCAGCTCCTCATCGTCGGGGCGGCGGCGCAGCAGCGAGGGCTGCTCCTTCCTGAGCGAACCGAGGTTGAGGCTCAGGGCGTCGACAGAGATCTGTATCTCCCAGATGCAGACACAGAGGGAGGCCGCTAGCAGCACCATCCCCCCGCCGAAGACGATATCCCCGAGGACGGGTAGGTGGATGTAGAAGAAGAACATCGCCGTAAGGCAGAAGAGCAGGCTGCTAGCCCCGAGGATCTGCATGGCGCGGATCAGCTTGAGGCGGCGGTAGAGGTTGTGCAGCTGTGCCAGGCTGGTGGGCTCGGCCTGAGGGTCGCGCTCGTGCTTCTCCTTGAGGCTACGCACGATGCTGGCGTAGGAGAGGAAGCGGTTGGTATAGGCCAGCAGGATCAGCGAGATGGCCGAGAAGAGGAGGGAGGGCGTGGAGAGGTTGATCTCATTCATATACTATGGGGCGTATGACAAGGGTGAATAACTAGTAGCGCTGCGGCATGAGCTCGCGCAGCCTACGGTGGAGGATGGATACCAGCAGGTGGCGCGTGACCACGAGGTCTATGGCCTGGCCCGTCTCGCCTGCGATGGAGGCTACCTTGCCCTGCTTGAAGCCACAGGGGTTGATGAGCTGGAAGGGGCTGAGGTCGTTGGTGACGTTGAGGGCGAAGCCGTGCATCGTCACGTAGCGGCTGCTCTTGACGCCTATGGCCGCGATCTTGCGCTCCCGCTCGGGGTCGCCGACATCGAGCCAGACGCCGGCCGCACCTTCCTTCAGTTCGCCCTTGATACCGTAGAAGCGCAGGAGCTCGATAAGGGAGCTCTCCAGCAGCTCTATGTAGGCGCGCAGCCCGAGGCCGAAGCGCTCGAGGTCAAGGATAGGGTAGCCCGTGATCTGGCCAGGGCCGTGGTAGGTCACGTCGCCGCCGCGCTCGATCTCATAGAAGTCGTAGCCCATATCGTGTAGGAGCTCGGGACTCAGCAGCACGTTGGCCTTGTCGGCGTGCTTGCCCATCGTGAAGACGGGCTCGTGCTCGCAGAGCAGCAGGTAGCTACCCGTGGGGCGGCCCTCATGCTTGAGGGTGAGCAGCTCCTGAAAGAGCTCCTTCTGCAGCTCCCAGGCCTCGGCGTAGGCGATACGGCCGAGGTCGCGGTAGTGGAAGGGCTGCTCGAAGGGAGGCAGTGGCGTCTCGGTGACCTCGCCGTCCACAATGCTGAGGCACTGCCCGTCGTAGGCAGGGCGGACATCCGAGGGTAGGAGCTGCTCCAGCTCGCGATGGCTGGGGGCGTGGTGCGAGAGGTGCGTCAGGAGCGTCAGCTGAGGGCGCTCCGTGAGCTGGGGAAGGAGCTGCAACACGTCCTCCACACTCTGATGGCTCGGGTGGGGACGGCTATAGCGTAGGGCATTCAGGACGACGAGCTTAGCGCCATCGACCTTCTGCCACTCGGAGGGCTCGATCTGCTTGAGGTCGGTGATATAGACCAGCGGGCCTATACGGTAGCCGACGATGGGTAGGGAGCCGTGCATGAAGGATAGGGGGATGACCTCCTCGCCGCAGACCTCGAAGGGCTGGCCCTCGATGATGGGATGGAGGCTAAGGCGTGGCGTCCCTGGGTAGGGATTGGGCCCGAAGGCGTAGTGCATGCGGCTACGTACGGCCTCCAGTGTGCGCTCCTGCCCGTAGATGGGCAGCTCCTGACGCCAGGCGATGGTGCGGATGTCGTCCAGGCCGAAGGTATGGTCGTAGTGCTCGTGCGTCAAGAGCACGGCGTCCACGCGGTCTAGCATGAGCCGCGTAGCCTGCTCGTGGAAGTCGGGGCCACAGTCGATGAGGATGCGCTTGCCCTGATCGGTGATGACGAGGGCAGAGGTGCGTAGTCGACGATCACGCTGATCGTCGCTCTGGCATACAGGGCAGCCGCAGCCCACCTCGGGGATGCCGGTACTGGTACCTGTGCCTAGGATGATGATCTTCATGTATATGTACGGGTGTGCTACAGTACCCAGAGAGGTGGGTACCGGCAGCTAGCTGATATAGCGCACCTCGGGCTGTAGCTCGATCCCGAAGCGCTGTTGTACCTGCTGCTGTACGTGCTGAGCTAGGCGTGCGATGTCCTGACCCGTAGCCTCCCCGTCGACGTTGGTCAGCACGAGAGCCTGCCGTGGGTAGACGCCCGCATGACCTAGGACGAAGCCCTTGAGCCCGCAGCGGTCGATCAGCCAGCCAGCGCTGAGCTTGACCTGACCCTCGGGGGCAGGGTAGTGGGGGATGTCGGGATAGGTCTCCTGGAGCTCCGTGAGCCGTGCGGGGGGGACGATAGGGTTCATGAAGAAGCTCCCTGCATTGCCTAGCTCGGCGGGATCAGGGAGCTTGCTGCGGCGGATGGCGATGACCTCCTGGCGTACGTCCTCGGGGCTGGGGACAGCGCTGCGGGCGGCTACGCGGGCCTTGAGATCGGCGTAGTCCAGCTGCAGCTGCGGCTGCTTGTCGAGGCGTAGGAGTACGTGCGTGACGATGTAGTCTGCCCCCTCAGCGGTCTTGAAGAAGCTGTGGCGGTAGGCGTAGTCACACTCCTCGGGGGCGAAGTGACGTAGCTCACCCGTACGGCGGTGTACGGTGTGCACGGCGACGACGCGCTGGCTGATCTCGGCGCCATAGGCTCCGATGTTCTGCACCGCTGCGGCGCCGACCTGGCCAGGGATCAGGGAGAGGCATTCGAGGCCTCCGAGTCCACGAGCACAGGTGTATGCTACGAGGTCATCCCAGTGCACACCAGAGCCCACGAGGAGGGTGAGGTGCGCCTCATCCTCCTCGTAGGTCTCGAGTGTGGTGATCTGGGAGTGCAGGACGATGCCATGGAAGTTGGTAAGGAAGAGCATATTGCTCCCCTCGCCTAGGAGGAGGTGCCGGCACTCCTGGAAGTACTCATCCCGAGCCAGGAGCTGCAGCTCCTCAATGCTCGTGTAGGGGATGAACCAGTCTGCCTGCGCGTCGATACCGAAGGTGTTGTGCGCCTTGAGGGAATACTCCTTCCTGATATCCATAGCTAGCTGCTCGCTCGGCGGATTACTGAGCGTTCTCTAGGAGCCAAGCGTCCTTGAACTCGGGGGCGAAGCGTGCCTTGACGGCCTCACGGCTGGCAGCTGCCTCATCGCGCGTGTCGAAGCTAGAGACGATGACACGCAGCATACCCACGTCATTGGTAGCGAGTACGGCCTGGTAGCCAGCCTGCGTCATGCGGTCCTTGAGGCTGCGCGCGTTGGTAGGGTTCTGGAAGCTCCCTACGACGACGCTGAAGCGCTTGAGGTGGCTCGCATTCTCTCCTTCGTAGGTGGAGACGCGCTCCTTACGTACGGTGACGGGGGCAGCGGGCATCTGAGCGGCGCTAGCCTCGTACTGTACGGCGGGCTTGGTGTCCTGTGCAGCGATCTCACGCTGCTTTGCTTGTTCGTAGGCCTTACGGTAGGCGCTCTTCTTAGCGCCGCAGGAGCTGAGGGTCAGCACAGCACCCAGTGCTAGGGATGCAAGGATGATCTTCTTCATATGTTTCTATTATTGGGGCACCCAGCGCGATACGCAAGCCCGCGCTGTATGCTATTATCCATACTACAAAGTTAATAATTCTCTCGTAGCGGCGAGCAAAGCGCCTCACCGAGGCTTAGGGACTTCGTTCGACCTCCTCCCATGAGGCTCGGAAGGCCCTGCCCAGACGCCCCCCAGCGGCTGCCCGCCGAAGGCTGCTCCGCGCGCCCTAATTAGATATGTATATAACGCAGCTGGGACGCCCGCCGCATAGCACCGTGGCTGGGGGCGCGTCCCCTACAGCCGTGTCTCCTGCTTGCTCCTACGGACTCTTCTCGGTGGCACTAAGCTGAGGGCGCGCTGAAGGATATCAGTCAGCGCTCTGAGGGTTGTCAGTGGGCGCTGTGAGGGGTATCAGTCAGCCTCGCTGAGGGATATCTCTCAGCGAGGCTCTGGGCTAAGGGAGGCCGCGTCGCAGCCTTATCGAGAGTGGTGCTGAGGGGGAGCTTAGACCGTCCTTAGGTTTCGTAAATAAATTAAGGAAGTGCTTGTATTACACGACTTTTACCCACCCTTGCTCGCCCCGATCATTATCCCTAAATTTGCCCTGAACGAAGGAAGAAAGAGGAAAACACCAGGGGCGCCGAGGAGGAGACCTCGCCCCGCGCCCCGCGCTGGGGAAGAGTAGGGGAGAGCTGTCCCCCTACCAGCCCGACCCTCCCCCCAGCACTAGCCCCCAGCTAGACCCGTACATACATACACTATAATTAAAGTCACATGAAAAGAAAACTACACAGGTCGAGACTCCTCGGGCTGCTGCTCCTTCTGCTGACCCTCCTCATGCCGCAGCTCTCGGCGCAGAGCCTGGCGGTACGCGGACGTGTCGTAGACAGCAAGGGCGAGGCCGTCGTCGGAGCCTCCGTAGTGGTCAAGGGCGCCCAGGGTAAGGGTAGCGTGACCAATCTGCAGGGCGAATTCTCCCTCTCGGGACTGAAGAAGAGCGACGTGCTCCGCGTCAGCTTCATCGGCATGAAGACCGAGGAAGTCGCCCTCGAGGGTCGGCAGTCGCTGACCATCACCCTACAGGATGCCGCCACCAAGCTGGACGATGTCGTCGTCGTGGGCTATGGCGTACAGCGCAAGGTCAACCTCACCGGGGCCGTCAGCTCCGTCAAGGGCACCGAGCTCGCACGCCGTCCCGTAGCCGATGCCTCGCAGAGTCTGCAGGGGCTCGTCCCAGGGCTGCTCGTCACCAACGGCTCCTCGGGACGCCCTGGGGGGACAGGGACACTCTCGCTACGTGGGCAGGGCAACCTCAAGAACAACGCCTCGCCCTACGTCCTCGTCGATGGCGTCGAGATGGCCCTCTCGGATGTCAACCCCAACGATATCGAGAGCATCTCCGTGCTCAAGGATGCTGCCGCCAGCGCTATCTACGGGGCACGCGCGGCCTACGGGGTCATCCTCGTCACGACCAAGAAGGGCGTAGCGGGCAAGATCCGCATCGGCTATCAGGGCAACTTCGGCTGGTCGGCACCGACGCTGCTGCCCGAGATGGTCAACTCCTACGAGTTCGCCAAGTACTGGAACGCAGGCGTGCGCAACTCGGGCTCGCCTCGTCTCTACAGTGATCAGAAGCTGGAGCTGCTGCAGCGCTACATCGCTGACCCCTCCAGTGTCGACCCCTGGGCAGAGCTGCCGAAGAACTCGATGATGAACCCTGCCTTCGAGAACTCCGAGCAGGGCGTGGGCAATGTCGACTACTTCGCCCTCCACTATAAGGACTGGGCGCACAAGCAGAGCCACAACCTCAGCGTCTCGGGCGGCAGCGAGGGCACGCAGTACTACGTCTCGGGCGGCTACTATACCGAGGACGGCATCCTGCGCTATGCCAAGATGCAGTACCAGCGCTACAACTTCGCCTCCAAGCTCACGAGCCAGCTCAAGCCTTGGCTGCGCCTCAAGCTCGATACCAAGTACGTCCACGGACAGAATGATACGCCCTTCGGCACAGGCGGCCTCTCCGAGGGCTTCTACCACTCGCTGGCGCGCTTCCGCCCCACGGTCTCCGTCGTCGACCCTAATGGGCACTTCACCGAGCTGAGTATGATCCCCTACCTGCAGAGCGGCACCTACACGCGTCACAAGCAGGATCGACTCAACCTCACGGCGGGCGCTGAGTTGCAGCTGCTCAAGGACTGGCGCATCTACCTCGACTATACCTACCGCCTCGGAGGCTCGGAGTACGAGGCTCTCAATAGAGCCCCGCGCATCTTCGCCGCCGATGGACAGCGCACCTCCCTCGGGGTACGCAGTGAGCTGGGGGTACTGCCGCAGGGCAAGTTCACCCGTAGCTTCCAGAAGGACAACTACCGCTCGATCAACCTCTACACCAACTATCTGCTTGACCTCGGCGAGCGTCACCACTTCACCTTCCTCGCGGGCTACCAGGAGGAGGACAGCCATACGAGCTTCCTCGAGAGCTCGGTGACGGGGCTCTACTCGCTGGACAACCCCAACGCTGGCATAGGCTCGGGCGACAAGGTGCCCGTAGATCAGCGCTACGGCTGGGCTACGCGCGGCTTCTTCGGACGCATCAACTACAACTATGACGGGCGCTACCTCGTCGAGCTCAATGGCCGCTACGACGGCTCCTCCCGCTTCGCGCCCGCACACCGCTGGGGCTTCTTCCCCTCCTTCTCACTGGGGTGGAACATTCATCGCGAGCACTTCATGCGCTCCCTCTCCCCAACGCTCTCCAACCTAAAGCTCCGTGCCTCCTACGGGCTCCTAGGGAATCAGGCAGGGGCGGCACTCTATACCTTCGCCTCGTCGATGAGCCTGAGCCGCGGCCTCGGGAGCTACATCTTCCAGGATGGACGCCATCCCTACACGGTCGCCCCACGCGTCATCGACCCCAATACGACCTGGGAGAAGGTCTCCAGCCTCAACCTCGGGCTGGACTTCGGCCTATGGCAGAATGCGCTGACGGGTACCCTCGAGATCTTCCAGCGCGATACCCGCGATATGCTTGGCCCTGGGCTGCCGCTGCCTGACCTCTTCGGTGCTGCCGCACCCGAGACCAACAATGCCGAGCTGCGCAACCGTGGCTGGGAGCTCTCGCTGAACTATCACGGCCGTATCGGCAAGGACATAGACTACTCCCTCGGTGCTCAGGTCTCCGACGCCACAGCCGTCGTGACCAAGTACACCAGCATCGACAAGAGTTCGCCCCACACCCAGTGGTACGAGGGCCGCAGCCCAGGCGAGATCTGGGGCTTCCGCTCCGATGGGCTCATCCAGACGCAGGCCGAGGCGGATGCCTACAACAAGGCCCACGACCTCAGCTACCTCAGCGGGCAGCCCTGGACGCCTGGTGACGTCAAGTACCGAGACCTCAATGGCGACGGCAAGATCAATATCGGCAAGAGCAAGCTCGGGGATATGGGCGACATGACCATCATTGGGGACACGACGCCCCGCTATCAGTTCACCTTCAACGGCAGTATCGCCTGGCGCGGCCTCAGCCTCTCGCTGATGCTGCAGGGCGTAGGGAAGCGCGACTGGCACCCAGGCCCAGGCTCCATCTACTTCTGGGGCTGGGGACCCTACGCGCAGGTCACGGTCTTCAAGCAGCACCTCGACTACTGGACGCCAGAGAACCCTAATGCCTACTACCCCAAGCCCTACATCCACACCGCAGGCGGGGTAGCGCCCTTCCAGGGCAAGAACAAGGTCACCAATGACCGCTACCTGCAGAACGCCGCCTACTGCCGTCTCAAGAACGTGACCCTCAGCTACGAGCTCCCCAGCCAGTGGACCAAGGGCAGCAAGGTGCAGGTCTACCTCTCGGGTGAGAACCTCCTGACCTTCACGGGACTCAAGGGGATGTTCGACCCCGAGGCTATCTTCACCGGCAATGGCTATACGAGTGAGGGGGGGAAGAACTACCCGATGAACCGCGTCGTCTCCTGTGGCGTCGTCGTAAACCTCTAAGCATACAAGCTCATGAACAAGAATATCCTACTCCTCTGCCTCGGCCTTACGCTGGGCTCGGGACTTAGCTCCTGCTTCGACCTGAACAAGGAGCCCGAGGGGACGCTCTCTACCACCAAGCCCTTCGCTAGCACGGGCGAGATGCAGAACTACCTAAACATGTTCTACGAGTCTGGCCTACGTACGCAGGGCTTCAGCGCTGGTGGCGGTGCGGGCATAGCGGGCGACGACGTGATGAGTGACAACATGACCAGCAGCGCCGTCAATACCCGACTGGACGGACGCTTCAGTCTCAGCAACGCTGCCTCCCTCACGGCCTACGTCCACATCCGTGATGTCAACTACCTGCTGACCAACCTCGAGAACACCACCGAGAAGGGCTCGGCGCGCTACAATCAGTGCGTCGGCGAGGCCTACTACTTCCGTGCCTGGTACTACTACACGCTGCTGACCAGCTACGGCGGCGTCACCTGGCTCAGCGAGCCCCTTGATCCCGTCGTGGAGCGTCTACAGCTGCCGCGCCATAGCCGCCTGGAGCTCACCGACAGCATCCTGGTGGATCTCGACCGCGCCATCGGGCTGCTGGGCGAGCAGCAGAGTGCTGCCAGTATGCGCGTGCACCGTGATGTGGCACGCGCCCTCAAGAGTGAGGTCGCGCTCTTCGAGGCCACTTGGGAGCGCTACCACAAGGCCAAGGGGGATGCCTTCGCCGACCCTCAGGTCACCGAGGAGAAGATCAAGGGCTACTTGACGCAAGCTGTCGAGGCGGCGAAGGCCGTCGTCTCCCGCGGCGTGTGGAAGGTCTACAGCACCAGTCAGCCTACGGAGGACTACCGTCAGCTCTTCCAGACGACCGACCTCTCCTCCAACCCCGAGGTCCTCTGGTACAAGCGCTACGACGGCAATGAGGTGGGGAACAATGTCAACCGCTACCTTAACCAGGGCGGCGGTGGGATAGGTCTCACGGCTTCGCTCGTCGATGACTACCTGACCCGCGACGGGCGTCCCTTCGTCGGTGCCGAGCGGCTCGAGGCGAAGAAGACCTTCGGCACCGAGCTCCAGCCCACGCTGCGCGATCCGCGCCTGGCACAGACCGTCTGCACGCCTGGCCAGCGCTTGCGTCCCGACCAGCCCGCCTATGAGGTGCCGCCCTTGCTTGGGGCCTCCTACCATCAGAACATGACGGGCTATTCGCTGCTCAAGCACGTGCAGATCGACTACACGGGCAATCTCGATGCCGAGTACAAGGGCGCCACGCCAGCCATACAGTTCCGCTACGCCGATGTGCTGCTCAACTACGCCGAGGCACTCGTCGAGCTCGATGGGGCGACCCACGCCGCCGAGGTCATCAAGATCCTGCACCCGCTGCGTGCACGTGTCGGGATGCCCGACGTGGACTTCGACCGTGAGTACAATACCGAGGCGGATTACCCCTTCCGCAGCCTTAATAAGTACGTGCAGGCGGTACGTCGTGAGCGGCGTGTCGAGCAGGCCTGCGAAGGGCGTCGCTTCCGTGATATCGCGCGCTGGGCGGCCGCTGAAGAGCTCATCGTAGGCAAGCAGGCTGTGGGGGCGCTCTTCGTCGGGAGCAACCTCAAGGGCCATCTGCGCTACGGCAATCGCCTCGTCTACGATGCCGCCACAGGTAATAATCTCTTCCTTACGGGCAAGGCGGGTGACAGCTACCGCTATATCCTCCCGAGCAATCCCGCGGGGCACGAGGCGGGCTGGGGCTTCAATCCCAAGCGCGACTACCTCCTGCCGATCAATCTCGAGATCATCTCCGCCACGGGCGGCAAGTGGACGCAGAATCCCGGTTGGTAGCCTAAGGGCCGCCGCTCTCCCAGCGCTGGCCTCGGCCTCCCGCCCCTTCTGCGGATACTACGAAGGGTCAGGCGCTCCCTCCTCAGCTCGCTGGGGAGCGGAGCGCCTGACTCTTTTTTTATCCTGCTCCGCTGCCGGCTACTCCTCCTTCCGCCCTGCTTCTTCCCGCTTCTGTCCCTCTTGTCGCGCCTCCCCGAGGGATATCCCTCAGCTACCCTTACTGATATCCCTCACGGCGCTGACTGCCGTCCCTCAGAGCGCTGACTGATATCCCTCAGCCCCCCTCGGTACTATCGCTCCCGACGGACACAGCCTTGCCTCTCCTATCTTACTGATCTTCCTCAGCCCCCTCCCTGCCCGCCCTCATCGGGCTGGCAGCCGTGCCTCAGCCTCCCTCCCGAATGTGCCTCAGCGCGCGGAGCCTCGGGCTGGGCTATTTGTCTAGTTAGCTGAGATAGCGTATCTTTGCGCTGCATTCATCTTGGCGGCCTATACCGCTTAGCCTAGGAGAAGAGCTGAGGATTGTCTCGTGGTGTAATGGTAGCACAACAGGTTTTGGTTCTGTTTGTCAAGGTTCGAATCCTTGCGAGACAACGCTAAGGGGCGCGCTGCGCCCCTTTTTTATTGCCTTGGGCTAGAGGCCTAAGCAAAGGATAAAAGCCGCTCGCCCCATTGATCACTAGCGATCGATGGGGCGAGCGGCTTTACCGTGGGCGGTAGCGGGCGGCGTGCGCAGGGCTGGCGACTAGCTGCGGCGGCAGCGGATGAGGACGGCTTCGCCCGTGGAGAGGGTAGTGCCGAGGAGGGCGCAGGTGTCGTGCTCGGCAGCCTTGAGGCGACGGCGCAGTTCGTCGGCAGAGAGGGGGAAGTTGCGGCAGATGATCTGTGCGGCGAGTCGCTCCTTCGCTAGACGCCTGAGGAGGGAGGAGCTGAAGGGCAGTACTTCGTCCACCTCATAGCGGCGCCCAGGGAAGTCGGGGCAGGCTTCGTCCGAGGTGTAGAGGTGCGAACTGACGTGCAGCGGCTCGAGGCCGTAGCGCGCGGCGAGGCTCTTGTACAGCCCCGCCTTCATCAGCGCGGCGTGCGGCAGGTAGAGCCAGCGGCCTAGCTCAGTGGCGTAGCGTGCGGTGAGGGCTTCCTCCTCGGCAAAGGCGCGCTCGAAGCGGAGGCTTTGCTCCTGCTTTCCTCCGAGGAGGCTTACCACAAGGGGCACATCTTGGTATGAGGAGGGGGAGGGGGCAGCCAGATCTATGGAGAGTAGTAGCTCCTTGACCTCGCTCTGCACGGCCACGACGTGCAGCTCCTTGGTCTCGGGCACAGAGCGGAGCGTGTGCTTGAGGTCGAGCATGGGGGAGACCTTGACCAGTAGGCGCGGCAGAGGCAGCCCTAGGGCAGCGTAGCGCTCGCGGATGCGGGGTAGTAGGCCGAGGAGGTCGGGCTCGCAGTCCTCGAGGGCGTAGACGCGGCGCTGGCGGTCGCCCTGCTCGCGGCGGGCGGGGTCGAGGTAGATGAGGGTGGGCTGATGGCGCTCGAGCAGCTCGTACAGCAGCTCCGTGGAGCGCCCTTCGTAGATCGTGACGGGGCGGTCGGGGAGGAGGCGGGGGAGGTTGTAGCGCGCGGCGGCCACCAGCTGGGGCTGCTGCTCGACGTAGACGCCCGCGTGGGCCGCCGCCGCAAGGGCGCTGAAGTCCACGCCCAGTCCGCCCGTCATGTCTAGGAGGCGATCCTCGGGACGGACAAAGCGCTGCTTGTACTCAGCGGCCAGCTGGCTGGAGCACTGCTCTAGGGCAAGGGAAGAGGGGATATAGGCAAGGACAAGCTGCCACGAGGGGAGCTTGTCCTTGACGAGGCGCTGCTGCGCCAGTTGCTGCTGTAGCCGCAGGCGCTCGGCCTGCGGGAGCTTCCCGAGGCGCTGCTCGGGCTTGGGGTGCTGGAGCAGCTGTCGGAGCTCATCCTGGAGGGCTGTGAGCTCCTCGAGGCTAGGCGGCTGCGTCATCCTTGGAGAGGGTGCTGCGGAGCCAGAAGTAGCCGATGAGGCCCGAGGCGATGGTGCCTACGAAGATCCCGAGCTTGGCCTCATTGAGCAGGGAGACGAGGTCGGGGGCGTCGTAGGAGAGGTTGGCGATGAAGAGCGAGACCGTGAAGCCGATGCCTCCGAGCACAGAGAGGGGCAGTAGTCGGTGGACGGTCAGCCCCTCGGGGAGGCTGCACATACGCAGCTTGACAGCCAGCCAGGTGAAGAGGCTGATCCCAATGGCCTTACCGGGGAAGAGGCCGAGGAAGATCGCCGCAGGGATGCCTAAGAGTGCTTCGGGAGAGAAGCCACCGAAGGCAACGCCCGCGTTGACGAAGGCGAAGAGCGGCAGGATGAAGTAGTTGACGCAAGGGGCGATGGCGTGCTCCAGTGTCTGCACGGGGCTGATGGCACGGGCGGTAGTGGTGCGTATCTTCTGTATGCTCTCCAGCTGCTCATGGGAGAGGACGAGGGCACCCTTGGACTCGACGGCCTTGGTAGAGAGGTGGCTGGTCAGTTCGCTGAGGCGCTCCGAGAGGTGTCCGATATGCACCTTGGTCCCTGCGGGGAGGCAGAGGGCGGTCAGCACGCCAGCGATGGTGGGGTGTATACCCGAGTGGAGGAAGAGGGCCCACACGGCTACCCCGATGATGAGGTAAGGCTCGAGGGTATGGATACGCGCGCGTCCCAGCAGCAGGATCAGCCCCAGCAGAGCGATGCCTATGGCTAGGGGGAGCCACGATACATGGGTGCTGTAGAAGATGGCGATGACGATGATGCCGCCGATGTCATCCACTACGGCCAGCGCTGCGAGGAAGACGCGCAGGCTCTTCGGCACGCGCTCTCCCAGCGATGCCAGTACAGCCAGAGCAAAGGCGATGTCTGTGGCCATGGGGATCGCTGCACCCATGCTCTCGGGCTGCTGGTGGCAGATGACGAAGAAGAAGAGGACGGGTACGATCATCCCTCCGAAGGCGGCGATGATGGGCAGCAAGGCCTTCTTAGGCGAGGACAGCTCCCCGACGAGGAGCTCCTGCTTGATCTCCAGCCCGACGAGGAAGAAGAAGATCGCCATCAGCGCATCGTTCACCACCTGGCTCACCGTCATCGTGTGCCCCGAGTGGGCAAAGAGCTCGATGCCGCCTACCGATACATATACGGGGAAGTTGAGGAAGGCGTTGTAGAGGTCACTGGCGCCAGTATTGGCGATGATGACCGCTGCGATCGTCGCGATGAAGAGGAGGATGGTGGGGTTAGGACGTAGCCTGAGCAGGCGCTGCACGAGCTTCTTAGGGGTGGTCGTAGTGGCCATTGCGTAAGGGTATAGCTGCTAGAGATGTAACGAGATGTGCCGTGAGATGATACTATAGGGATAACGTCCCGGAGCTCTGCCCCAGTCCTACCCATAGTGCAAAGTTACTGATTATTGGTGGGCTTACCAGCTCTCGCCGGTCGAATAGCCGTGCTTGTCCCACTTGACATCCTTCAGTAGGCTGCTCTTGACCCCGATATTGATGCTGTAGCTGCGGTAGGGGCCGAAGGGGATGGCATTGGCTGAGAGGCTCCAGCAGTGCATGTCGCGGCTGATGCCTATGGTCATGTTGGCGATCTTCTTAGCGATGAAGTCGTAGCTGGCGTTGAAGTTGAAGGACCAGTTCTTCGTCGGCTGGATACTGCCCGAGAACATCAGGCTGTGCGTCAGCCCGTAGTTGAAGTCGTCGCGCACGGGGTCGAAGCTCGTCCGCGCTAGGTTCACCCCGTAGGAGAAGGACAGCGTCCAGGGGATTGAGAGCTTGAGGTAGCCATCGGCGTCGTACTCGCCCTCGTCGCTCTGGGATCCGTAGAAGCTCGTCTTCTGCTGCCCGCCCTGACGTGCGGCCTGGTCCGCTAGCGAGCTCTCCTGCCCGTCGGGGCGAGGTCCGTTGAGCTCGTGACCGGTGCTGTCAGTCTGCTCCTTGCCCTTCTTGTCCTTGTCGCCCTTCTTGCCGGAGAAGAAGGCGCGCAGCTTGTCGAAGGTCTGGTTGCTCAGGCTGTAGCTGAAGGACGTCCCCGTGCTGCGTAGCCCGCCGAGGCGCTTGCCCCAGAAGGGACGGATCTTGTCGATGCGGTACTCACGGACCACGCCGTTGGCGTCCGTGGTGTGACGGTAGAGGTAGGGGTCGAAGGAGCCGCCGAAGTTGAGGTTGATGCTCTGCGAGAGGCGGATGTTGATATTGGCGTTGATGTCTGCCAGGCGGAAGGAGTCGGCGGCGAGGTTGTAGCTCGAGCTCAGCGAGAGGTTCTCGATGAGGCTGATCTTCTTCGTGCTCTCGGTGCTGTCGCTCTGGCTCTTGACCTTCATCTCCAGGTTGTTGTCCACGCCGAAGGTGATGAGGGCGGCGCGTCCCTGCCCTGGCCCGCCGAAGAGGTGCCCGTCGGAGTAGTGCGAATAGCGCTCCTCGCGAGGGAGGCCCTGCTTGTCCGTATAGCTCAGTGTCTCGTAGAAGCCCCACATGGGTGCGCCGAAGTCGGGGGTGAAGCTCACCCCGATGCGCGGCGTCATGCGGTGGCGTATCATCTGCACCTTGTCGCCGAAGAGGCTCCAGGGCTTGAAGAAGCCGTAGAGCGTGGTGCTGAGATTGGCCGAGGTGTTGAAGTCATAGGCGCGGCGGAAGCCGTAGTCACGCTCCCAGACGGTGCGGTCCAGGTCCGGGTCGTAGACCTTGTGCGAGCTGTAGCTGTACCAGCGCTCGTTGTAGTTGGCCCCGAGGGTCAGGTCGATGTAGTCGAGGAGCTTGTAGGAGGCGGAGATGGGGATATTGTGGCTCATCCCGTTCTGCCAGTCGCGGGTGAGGCTGCTCCTGAAGAGGCGGTTCTCCTTGGTGGAGATGCTATTGCGCAGCTGTCCCGAGTAGCTGATGCTGATCTTCTCGTACCAGCGCTCTGCCCCCACGCGCTGCTTGCGGCGGAAGGGGTAGATACGGTTCATGCTGATGGACACATTCGGCAGGCTCATCGTGACCATGGAGTCGGCGGAGGTCTGCGTGGCGTCGATGCTGGCGGAGAGGCGCCAAGGGGTGCCCGTGAAGGTGCGGCTGTAGTTGATGGACGAGTTCTTGGTATTCTGCCCCGCTACCATGGGGTTGTAGAGCGTCGAGAGCGAATTGTGGTTGTAGCTGCTGGTCGAGTAGTTGACGCTAGCTGAGAAGCTCTGCTCGGGGTTGGCCTTGGGGTCCTGCGTGTGCGTCCAGCTGATGCGGAAGTCCTTGCTCTGGCTGAAGTCCCCCGCTACGTCGCGGTCGCCCGTCTTGGTCGTGAGGTAGCTCATGTTGAAGCTCCCGTTGTAGCGATAGCGCTTGCGGTAGTTGGAGCGCGCATTGACGCCCCAGCTACCCAGCGAATACCAGTCCCCCGTCACCGACAGGTCTACATAGTCATTGAAGGCAAAGTAATAGCCGCCCTCACGGAGGTAGAAGCCACGGCTGCTCTCCTCCCCGTACTTGGGCATGACAATCCCCGAGGAGTAGGTCTTATTGAAGGGGAAGAAGCCGAAGGGTAGGCCTATGGGCATGGGCACATCCGCTAGGACGAGGTAGCTCGGGCCTGCGACGACGTTCTTCTGAGGGCGGGCCTTGGCGCGCGTCAGCTGGAAGTAGAAGTGCGGGTGCTCGTGGTTGTCACAGGTGCTATAGCGGCCGCCCTCCATGAAGAGGCAGTTATTGCTCACCAGCTTGGTGCGCTCGGCCGTGATGTAGCCCTCGCCCTGCTGCGTCACGGCGCCCGTGATGTAGCCCTTGCTGGTCTTGAAGTTGTAGTTCAGGCTCTTGGCCTCGTAGCTCTCGCCGCCGTCGCGGAACTTTGGGTAGGCGCTGGCCTTGCCCGTGCTGTCGATGATGTAGTGGGCGAAGACGAGGTTGCTGTCGAGGTTCATGCGCATGAAGCGCGCGTCCATCCCCTTATCCTTGTAGTCTATGCTGCTCTCGCCGAAGAGGTAGGTGAGGCTCTGCCCGAGCAGCACCATAGAGTCCTGCGCCTTGTAGGCGATGATGTCGTCGAAGGTCTCCTTGCTACGGCGACGGCGCTCAGCGGCGATGCTGTCGGCCCGTGCGGCGCTATCCAGTGGGGCAGGGTGAGCCGTCCGTAGGCTGTCCCCTGCTCGGCTGGCGAGGCTGTCGCCAGGTTTGCTAGCGGAGCGAAGGCCGTCGCTGAGGCTATCTAGAGCGCGTGTGCTGGAGTCGGGGATGAAGGCGGAGAGCTGGCGTAGGGTGCTGATGCTGTCGCCGACGCGTCGGGATGCACTATCTCGGACCGAAGCCTGGGCGGCCTTGGTCTTCGCTCGAGGTGCTCTATGTCGGGAGGCGCAGGCTGCCAGCAGCAGGAGGCTGCAAAGGCACAGCGCTAGGCGCCCGCTTCGGTCTATACGTCTACGCATCTATAGCAGGAACGCAGCGAGAGGCGCTATCGGTGTGCCTCGCTTGGGGGGGGCCTGCCGAGCTCGCAGCTCACTGCAGGCGCAAAGATACGACATTCTCCCCGCCTATAGGGGGCGGGCAGAGGGATATCCCGCGCAAGGGCCGCTCCCTCTTTGTCTGCTCTGCTAGGGCTGAGGGTCGCCCCTGCAGGGCTCTTGTCTTTTTGTGTTGGGCTAACCCAGGGTTTGGTCGCCCTTTCAGGGCTACGCACCCTGGGCTTTGAAGGGATTGCCCCGCTGGGGCTTACGCGGCTGCTGGTGGCCTATAGGGGCGGGGTGTTCGTGGATTGTTTTGTGCCTTAGCAGAGGGATATCCCGCACTGATGGCACTTCCTCTTTGCTTGCTGTGCGATGGCTAAGGGTCGCCCCTGCAGGGCTCTTGTCTTTTTGCGGTGGGCTTACCCAGGGTTTGGTCGCCCTTTCAGGGCTGCGCACCCTGGGCTTTGAAGGGATTGCCCCGCAGGGGCTTGCACGGCCGCTGCTAGCCGATAGGGGCGGGGTGGTCGTGGATTGTTTTGTGTCTTAGCAGAGGGATATCCCGCACTGTAGCCGCTTCCTTTTTGTCTGCTTCGCTATGGCTGAGGGTACGGAGCTCCCAGCTTTAGGGGAATACGCCTCCTGCCCGCTGCTCGCTTGCCACGATGGTTGAGGGTCGCCTCTGCAGGGCTCTTGTCTTTTTGCGGTGGGCTAACCCAGGGTTTGGTCGCCCTTTCAGGGCTACGCACCCTGGGCTTTGAAGGGATCGCCCCGCTGGGGCTTGCGCTGCCGCTGGTGGCCTATAGGGGTGGGATTATCGTCTGCCTGCTTGGCATTTCTTAGAGCTCTTTCGGGGATAGGTTAGCAGCTTCTAGTGGGGAGCAAAGCCCCAGCGGGGTGATCCCTTCAAAGTCTAGGGTGTGGGCCTAAATGAGATACTAGCAGCCGTGCAAGCCCCAGCGGGGCAACCCTTCCAAAGCCCAGGGTGCGTAGCCCTGAAAGGGCGACCAAACCCTGGGGTAGGATTGGATGAATAAGGACAGAGCCCTACAGGGGCGACCCTTAACGTCTGTGGGCGGCTGCGCTGGGGGCTATCCGTCGGGAGGGGAGCGAAGGGGCGGCTCAAGGTGAGTGGCTAGGGAGGGGGCGGCTGAGGGATATCCATCAGCTGCCTGAGGGACGTCCATCAGCGCACTCATGGATAGCCCTCAGCGCCGTGAAGGATATCTATAAAAAGCGCTCCCCCCACGATGAGGCGTGCGGCCTCTCCGTGGGGGGAGCGAGTAGAGGTGGCTTAGAAACGCAGCCCGAGGTCTAGGCCGAAGGTGCGGGGCACGCTGAGCTGAGCATAGTTGCTCCCCATCATTCGGTAGGAGAAGATCTGGTAGCTGCGGTCGAGGAGGTTATTGGCCCAGAGGGCGAGGCTCAGGCGGCCATGCTCCGCCCCGAGGCGTGCCCGTAGCGTGGTCTGCATGGGCTCGCGGTACTGATTGGCTTCGTCCCAGTAGATGGCGCCGACACCCGAGGCTTCGGCCTCCCAGAAGAGGCGTAGCCCACGCGCTACCTCCTCACTATAGGCGAGCATAGCGCTGAAGCTATGCTGCGGGATGAAGGGCACGCGCATGTCCTTGGTCCCAGCGCCGGCCGTCTCGGTGAAGCGTGCATCGGTATAGTTGTAGCTGATCTGTGCGGTCAGAGGGGCGAAGATCCGCTGCGAGGCGCTGAGCTCGAGCCCAAGGGCCTGGGAGGCGCCCGCATTGCCCACCACACGGCCCGCACCGCTGGCGACGAAGCGCGTGAGCTGTAGGTCGTGCACCTGCTGCAGGTAGGCCGAGAGCTCGAGGCGTGTGCCTGTCTCGGGGCGCTCGTAGCGGCCGCCTAGCTCGTAGCTCCAGCTGGTCTCGGGGCTATAGGTGGTGCGTGCAGGGATCGTGGAGCGGTCGAAGGGCTGGGAGCCCGAGCCAGGGCTCCCAGCCATGCCATCCTGTAGCTGTACCTGGGCGATGAGCTCGGAGAAGCCCTGCTCGTTGAAGCCGCCTGCCTTAGCCCCGCGTGTGACGGTGGCGAAGGCCTGGAGTCCCTCTAGGGGTGTCCACTGTAGGGCGAACTTCGGGAGCAGCTGCCAGCTCTCGCTCTGCTGCCTGCCCTCGAGGCTCCTCGCAGGGAGCGTGATGGAGAGCGGGCCGCGAGGCGTCGTGATCTGCAGCGGCATAGGATAGCCCCCGATGCGGTAGTCCAGCTGGTGATGCTCGTAGTCCAGGCGCAGCCCTGCCGTCAGCGTCAGCTGGGGCAGCAGGCGCAGGGCGCTCTCGTGGTAGAGGGCGATCCCCCATTCGGGCTGCTCGAAGGAGTTGGTATTCACCACGCCGCGTCGCTGGGGATCGACGTAGCTGAGGTCAGGCATACGCTGGGCAGCCTTAGGATTGGTACGCGCTAGGGCGGCCTTCATGCCGCGGATGGCGCCGTTGATCTGCCCACTGATCCCTGGGTAGGAGAAGTGTACGGGCGCCTCCAGCTGCTTGGGGTCGTAGTAGCCGAAGAGGCCCAGCGTCCAGCGGTAGCGTGCCTCCTGTCCTGCACGGCTACGCAGGATCAGCTCCTGCGTCAGGCCGTGCTCGCGCAGCCCCTGCTGCACGTGGTAGAGGTCGATGGCTGTCTTGTCCATATCCATCTCCGTCTGGTCCCAGAGGTATTGGTAGCCCGTGGCCGACTGCAGCTGCATGTGCTCCCACTGGTAGCTCAGGAGGTAGCGTAGCGCCAGCGAACGGCGGCCGTAGGTCTCGGGGGCATCGCTGCTGAGTGGGGCGACCTTGCCCTCGGGGCTCACCTGGCGGTAGGGGAAGGCTCCCTGATCTACGTAGTCGCCCGTCGCGCTGAGGGCCATCTGTAGGCGCTCGCTGGGGCGGTACTCCAGCTTGAGGAAGCCCGTGAGGCTGCGGAGGCTATCCTGCGCACGCCCTGTGGTGACGTTGTCGAAGTAGCCGCGGCGGGTCGTCCCAATGAGCCCATAGCTGAGTCCCCAGCTCTGACCGAGGCGTAGGCTCTGCTCGAGGCTCGCGCGGTAGAGGCCGTGGCTGCCCATCGTCAGGCGCAGCTCACCGCCTGGACGCTCGAAGGCCGAGCGCGTGTAGTAGTTGATGATCCCCGACTGGGCATTGCGTCCGTAGAGCGTCCCCTGAGGGCCGCGCAGGACTTCGATGCCCGAGATGGCGGGGAGCTCGAGGTTGAAGCCTGCCTTGTTCAGCACGGGCACGCCGTCGATATAGAGGCCTATAGTCTGGCCGACGCTGCGCGCTCCGCTCCCGCGCAGATAGATGGCGGCACTGCGGCGCGAGCCGTAGTCGGGGATGAAGAGGCTGGGGACGCGGCTCGTCAGGTCGGTGAGTTGCTGTACGCGGTAGCGCTTCAGCTCCTTGCGGCTGAGCCAGCTCTGTGCTGCGGGCTGTAGGCCCGTAAGCGCGGTGGGGCGCTGGGGAATGTAGGCGCTGACGACGACTTCGTCCAGCTGATGAGCGGCGAGGGTATCTATCCCTTCGGCGGCGAGGCTGAGAGGGAGGGCAGTGAGGCCAAGGGTGAGCAGCGACCATAGAGGCAGCTGCCTAGCGTAAGCTTGGGGCATCTATAGATCTTGTTAAGTGCTTTGTAATCGATAGCTAGCGACTGCTAGCGGCGCAAAGGTAAGGCTACACGCCCTCCGCGACCATAAAAGGGCGCTCACAGGGGCAAATTCGCCCCATTATAGTTCGAGCCCCTTCCTAATGGCTCGCCAAGTAGTACGCCTTCGCCCTAGCCCCGCGCTGTCGAGTTCATCCCTGAGCTGCCCCGCTTATCCTTAGGGCTCCGCCCCGTGCCGCCTCTGTCTGCAGCGCTTCTTCCCCCTCTCCTCCGCCCTTCGCCGCGTCACAGAGGTGCCCGCCCCATAGCCATAGAAAAGGACCGCCCTCGACAGCTCTGCAGCTCGTGGCTGCGCTGTCGAGGGCGATCCCTCAGAGACTCCCCAGCTCGGGGAGCCGTAGTGTATGATGCTAGAAGTGGCGCTCTACAGGCTCTACCTCGGGCAGCTGGAAGTCGACGAAGCAGAGGCCTGCCAGTGCCGTCCCGTAGCGCTTCTCGATCGTGATGCCCTCGGTGACGAAGTTCAGCTCACCTAGGTAGTAGTGCGCGTAGGTCTTCTGGTGCAGGTCGTTGATCACGCGGATCAGACGAGCCTCCAGCTCCTCGATACGGTAGCGACCGCTTACCTCGCAGACGAGTCCCCCGACCTTCTTGTCGAAGTTCTCATCGGCATACATCCAGGCGTAGACGACACCCGCGGAGACGAACTCGTCCTGCTGACCGTGCGATACGGCGAGGATGGTCTTCAGCTCGGAGCCAAAGGGCGGCAGGTCGATCTCGTCCATCGATGCGATGTGCGCCGTGGCGGGCAGCACCGAGGAGTAGACCATGATGTTGAAGTCCGAGATCCCAGCGTCGTGCAGCGCCATGTGGTAGGAGCCTGCGTGCAGCTCGAGATCGGATTCGCCGCTACCCTTCGTGATGAAGAAGGTGTGGGGGATGAGATTCCCTACGTACTTGCTCATTTACTTTGTCGTACTGTTCTATTGTGGTTATGATACTTGTCTTGTGCTCTTGCTCCACCTGTCTGCCACAGCTCTGCTGGTCGTGGGGGAGACGAGACGAGCATACAAAGGTACATTATTTCTACCTAAGCAGATACACGCGGCACAGTGCTAGGAGCCGATGCGGTGATACTGCTGGGCGAAGGGGAGACGGAAGCGGCCGCCCTCGGGGTGCTCCGGGCTGCGGTAGCCGCAGGCGATGAGCATCGTCAGCTCACTGCCGCGCTCCAGCCCCAGCAGCCTCGCTACACGGCGGCTGTCGTAGCCCTCCAGGGGGCAGGTGTCGTAGCCCTCCTCGCTCATCCCGAGCAGGAAGCTCTGGATCACCAGGGCGCAGCTCTTGTGCAGGACTGTACGCATGGCGGCCTCTGTCGTCTCGCGGGGAACGGGCCGCACGAGGCCGACGAGCGAGAAGAGGGCTCGGCGAAGCTGTCCCCACAGCCCCCAGCCGCGGCGGTAGAGGAGCGGGATGAGCTTGCCGTAGTAGTTCTCCTGCAGCGCTAGGTACTTGGGCCACTTGTCCTCGGGAAAGTGACGGGGGAGGTCCTCACGCTGGAAGGCCAGCACCTCGGCCGCATGGGCACGCCAGCGCTGCGGGGTGATGGCGAAGGCCACGAGCTGGCTGGCCGTCCGTACGGCACTCTGGTCGAAGCACGCAGGCGCCAGCCGCGCGATGAGCTCAGGGTCGGTGATGTGGTAGCACTCCCAGAGCTGCATGTTGGAGCTGGTTGGGGCGAGCGCAGCCTCCTCGAGGCGGCGACGTACGCGCTCGCTGTCGAGCTGGCGCTCAGTGTCGAAGTAGCGCACCGCGCGGCGGTGCCGGAGTAGGTCGTGAAGCATAGGGAGGAATGGCGCTGTGGTGCGCTGGGTGAAGGAGCTAGGGCTAGGGGGCACTAACGAGATAGCCCCCTGCTCTGCCGCTGGGCAGGGCTAGGGGGCTGTATATGCTCGTGGGTGGCTGCGGCCTTGGGCTTAGCTCGGGATGCGCAGGGTGCGCCCGACGCTGAGCTTAGACTTGGCGCTCATCCCGTTCTTACCGGTGAGCTGCTTGACCGAGATCCCGTAGTGCGCAGCGATGGAGCTGAGCGTCTCACCCTTCTTGATACGGTGGGTGCGGAACTGGTCCTCGTTGGCCTTGCTGCTCTTCTTAGGGCGGGCCACGACGCTCGCCATGGCGCGAGAGCGTGGCGTGCGGTAGGCGCCCTTGACGAAGGCGAAGATGTCGAAGCGGGGGACGCCTGCCTGGAAGTCAAAGAGGTCAGAGGGATCGATGGGCACGCCCATGAAGCGGGCTTCGAAGTGTAGGTGGGGTCCTGTGCTGCGCCCCGTGCTGCCGCCGAGGCCGATGGGATCCCCGGCGCAGACGACGGTACCCTCACGGACGATGGAGCGGCTCATGTGGCCGTAGACCGTCTCTAGGCCGTTGGGGTGGCGGATCACGACGTAGTTGCCGTAGCCCCCAGGCTCGTAGCTCTTGACGCGCACCTTGCCAGAGAAGGCGGCGCGTACGGTGTCGCCCGTACTGAGCTTGAGGTCGGTGCCGTAGTGCATACGGCCGAAGCTGTGGCGGTAGCCGTAGTTCGAGGTGATCTGACGGGTGTCAATCGGCATCACGAACTCCTGTAGGTCGATGTCCTGACGGTCAGGGATGTTCACCGACATACCCGCGAAGGGATTGACGTAGCTGCCCCAGGAGTCTTCTCCGTAGAGCTCTGATGCGGGAGCCTCTAGGTTGGGCTCCTCCTTTGCCTGTCGCAGGGCAGACGCTCGGCGCTGCTTCTCTGTCTTCAGGCGGTTCTTGATCTCGAGGCGGTCGGCAAGCAACAGATGTTCACCCCCAGTGGTGGTGTGCTGCTGCCCGGCTGCTGTGCGCGTCTCCTTGCGAGGTGTCTGAGTCTGTGCCGCGAGGCTGCCTGCAGTCCAGGAGCTCACGGTCGTAGCCATCAGACACAGAGACGCGCATAGCAGGCGTCTTTGGTTTCTTGTCATACCAGCTTTAGATACGTTAATACTATCAATTGCTCGGGGCGCGTCCCCAGGCAAGTCCCTGGTGTAGTCAGCAGGGAATCGAAGACAAAGATAATCAATTACATACAAATGGCGCTCCTGCACAGAGATGCCGCTAGTGTGCAACTGATAGTCCTTCGTCTAGGGATTACAAGGATCTAACGCCCTTGCCTCGCCCTTTAGTGTGGCCTCGCTCGGAGGGCTCGTCCGAGCGGCTTCGCGCGGTGCTCCCCCCTTGGCTCATAGCCCTTCGCCCCCTGATGTGAAGGAGAGGAGCAAAGCCCTCAGCGCGTACCCATCAGGCCTCTAGCGAAGCGCCGCCTAGGGTGGCCGTAGCCTCCTCGCGGTGGGGCTAGGAGGTGGGGCTGTCCTTGCGGTACTCGGCGGGCGTGACGCCGTAGTACCGCTTGAAGGCGTGGTAGAAGCTCGAGTCGTGCTCGAAGCCGCAGCGCTCGGCGATGTCCTCGATGGTGAGCTCAGGCGTCGACTCCAGCAGCTCCTTGGCCCGCAGCATCTTATGATTGAGGATATAGGCCGTCGGGGGATAGCCCGTGAGGGCTACGAGCTTGCGGTGCAGCTGGCGGGGGCTCATGCAGAGCTGCTCGGCTAGCGTGTTGACCTCGATATGCCGCTTATTGCTGAGGGCGTGCTGGATGAAGTCGTCGGTCTTGTTGAGGAAGCGCTGCTCGGCATCGGAGAGCTGGATGAGCGGGGCCTTGCTGTCGCTCGGGGTCTCGGAGAGCCGCTGGCGCAGGCAGCGGTGCCGCTCTAGCTGGCGCTCGACCAGCGCACGTAGCTCATCGCTGTTGAAGGGCTTGGCTAGATAGGCATCCGCCCCGACCTCGAAGCCTCGGATACGCTCCTTGTCGCTGATCTTGGCCGTGACGACGATGATGGGGATGTGGTCGGTGATGGGATTGGTACGTATCTGCTGGCAGAGCTCGAAGCCGTCCAGCTCGGGCATCATGAGGTCGGTGATGATGAGGTCGGGCATCAGCTCCAGGGCGCGCTCTACGCCCTGACGGCCGTCCGAGGCGTAGTAGACGCTGTAGCGCTGGCAGAGCAGCGAGCCCATGTAGTGCGCCACGTCGGGATTGTCCTCGACGATGAGGATACGGCAGTCCTCGTCCTTGGGCGGTGTCTCGGCGTGGAGCTCGAGGTCGAGCGGTACGGCCTGTCCCATGGAGGGCAGCGGCGGGCGGTTCTCGTGACGTATGGGGATCTGGATGACGAAGCGCGTCCCCACCCCCAGCTGGCTCTTGACCTCGATCTGTCCGCCCACGGCGTCGAGGATCTGCCGCACCAGCGCCAGCCCGACCCCTGAGCCGAGCTTGCGGGACTGCCCCTCGGCCTGGAAGAAGGGCTCGAAGATATGCTCCAGCGCCTCGGGGGCGATCCCGATGCCGCTATCGGCGACCTCGAGGACGAACTTGCCCCCCTGCTGCCCCGACCTGACCCGCACCCAGCCGCCCTCGGGGGTGAACTTGAGGGCATTGGATAGGAGGTTATTCATCACCTTGTCCAGATAGTCGGGGACGAAGTCCATCTCCATGCGCCCAGGCCCCTCGTAGCTCAGGGCGATATGGCGGCTCTCGGCGAAGTCGCGGTAGGTCTCGACGATCATCGTCAGTCGGGCGGAGATGTCGCCGCTGTACCAGTCGGAGTCGCCGACGGCGGACTTGGTGCGTGCGATGTCCAGCAGCTGGTTGATGAGGTTCAGCAGGCTCTTGCCCTGGCGCTCGATGATCTGCACCTTGTCGCGTAGCTCAGGGCTGCAGTCGGGCTCCTGCTGCAGGTCGTGGCTGAGGCCGAGGATGAGGGTCAGCGGCGTGCGGAATTCGTGGGTGATGTTGGTGAAGAAGGACTCCCGCAGCGCAGACATCTGCTTCAGCGTACGGTGGTTGCGGGCGCGCAGCTTCTGTATATAGAGGAGGACGAGCATGACAGCCACCAGGATGATGAGCGTGAGCAGGAAGATGCCGAAGCCGATCTCCCACTTGGTCTTCTCCTGACGTAGCTTGCGCTGGACGGCGTCCATCTGCTGGCGCTGACGGCTGCGCTCGATGTTGATGCTGGCGTTCTGTATGCGGTTGATCTTCTCGATGCTGATGACGCTGTCCTGCAGGGCGTCGGCCTGCTCCTTGCTCACTAGGGCCTGCTGGTAGAGGCCGCGGCGGCTGTAGTATTTATGGTATAGGGCGTAGATCTCCGCTAGATGCTCGTTGGAGTGGATGCGCTCGGCGATGGTCTTGGCCTGGGCGAGGTAGTCCTCCACGCGGGCGTTATCCTCGAGGCAGTTGTGGATGCCTGCCAGCGCGATCAGCGAGGAGAGGGCGTGCCACTCGTCCTTGGAGGCCTTCATCAGCTCGTAGGCCGTCTCGTACTCCTTGACGGCGCGGGGGTAGTCCTTGGCCCGCTCGTAGAGGGTGCCGAAGTGGGTATGGCAGAGCGAGATGCCCAGCTGGTTGCCGATCTCGCGGTTGAGCTGCATGGAGCGGCGGTAGTAGAGCCAGGCGGAGTCCACCTTGCCCTGCCGCTCGAAGATCGCCCCGAGGTTGGCGTAGTTGATGGCCTGCCCCAGCGCGCTCCCCAGCTGCTGCTCGCCCGCTAGCGCCAGGCGCAGCACCTGCTCGGCCTGCTGGTAGTTGCCGAAGGTCATGTAGATGTTCCCCAGTCCGTTGAGCGCCACGACGCGGTTCTTGCGTGCCTGGAAGGTGGTGTCACTGTGCTCTTCGCTCAGGTTGCGCGCCTTGTAGTGGTACTCCTGCGCCACGTCCAGGACGCCCATACGGCGGTAGTCGGTGCCGATGTCATTGAGCACCTGCACCCACTCGAGGGTGTCGCCTAGGGCCTCGACGAGCTTCAGCGCCTCGCTGTGCTGGTGTAGGGCCTCCTCGAAGCGGCTCTCATTGCGTAGCATACGCCCCCACTCCTTGAGCGAGAGGATCGCACCCAGTCGATTGCCCTTGTGCTCGAAGGCCTCGTGCAGCTGTATGAGCGTGGGGATATCCTTAGCGGCCTTGACGAGGCTGTCGACGCGTCGCCGCTCCTCGGGGGCGGGGGCAGCTTTGTGCTTCTGGCAGGCTCCGAGGGTGAGGAGGCAGCCGACGAGGCCAAGCCCCGCATAGAGGCTGCGGAGGTGGGAGGCTAAGGGAGGGGCTGTCGTGCGGCTCCGTGCGGGACTCCGGCGCAGGTGCGTGGCGCAGTGTCGCATAGTCTGTCGGGTCTTCGTGGGGCGTACACGGATCCCGCTCTATCCCGAGGGGAGAGAGGATAGTGCGCATCCCTGGGGTGGATACTGGTTTGCTTCTTATAGCCTTGATGCTGTGGGCAGAGGTGCGTATGTATACTGCAAAGATGAAAATTCTTTGGGTGCTACCCAAATCCTCCTCTGAGCCCCCCGTCCTACCACGTATTGGGCCTCCGCTCGCCCCCTCAGTCCAGGCCCTCCCTATATATAATAAGGAGTCCAAGCCTCTGCCAAGGGGCGCATGCCCTCCTGCGCTAAGGGGCGGCGGTGCTGAGGGATATCCCTCGCGCCGCTGAGGGATAGCCCTCACGTGCGGCACGGACGTCCCTCAGCGCGCTGAGCGATATCCCTCAGAGGCCTCCCCCCTTAGTTTACAGCTTCGGGAGAGCTAGGAGGGGGGAGAGTTGAGGGATAAGAGGGGGAAAATTGGGAGATAAGGTAGGAATTCTATGTAGTGTACTGTGGAGTAGCGCTTTAGGGTAGTCGTGTCCGAGCGGATGTCCGATTGGAACAGGCTGGATGTCCGATTGGGACAGTCGGCGTGGGGCGGACGCGGGCGAACTTGTCCGATAGGAGCATATTTCTGTCCGCTTGGCCTATAACAAGGGGCTGAGGCCTAGCCTACCTTTGCAGTAGACCGAGGGGCCCCCCGCCGCAGGGGCTGCCCCGAGGTCCCCAGCCGAAGGTCGGGCAGGAGGAGGGAATGTGGGTCCTCCTGCCCGCACCCGAAGCTCCAAAGCGGCACTACAGTAACAAAAACATCTCACCTACCTAATCTAAACGAAACGATCATGAGCAGTTTAACGTCCTTTGCCCCGCGACACAGCGCGCGGCTGCTGCGCACAGGCTTGATCGCCCTCCTGGGAGCGATGCCCCTCGTGTGCTCCCAGGCACAGACTCGGGAGCAGCTGCAGACCGAGCCGTCCAAGGGCTACAATGCCGAGGTACGCCGTGGCAGCTGGAGCATCTTCGCCGAGGGCGGTACCTCCTGGGCTACCGAGGTCTGGTACCCCACGCTGAACCAGCGTCGCAGCTATGAGCTAGCCCCCGCCGTCGGCGGAGGAATCGACTACACCATCCGCCCCTGGATACGTGTCGGCGGCGAATACCTCTGGTCGCGCTACCGCCGTGAGCAGCGCGTCTCCAGCCTCGATGCTAAGACCATGCCCATCAAGGTCTACGGCAACTACCTGATGAACTTCCACAACGCCAAGCTCGGCCTCGGGCTGAACTTCATGGAGCTCTGGCCACGCCGCGGCGCCCAGTGGCTCAACCTCTGGCTCGGCACCGGCCTCGGCTACACCATGGCCAGCGGCAACGAGTACGCCTTCCTGCTGAACAACACCCTCACGCAGGGCGGCAAGACCATCCCCCTGGTGAGCGGCACCAGCGTCAGCAATGAGTCCTCCGTCGTCTTCTCGGGCGGCGTGCGCACGACCAACCGCGCCGAGAGCTTCGAGACGCTCTACCTGCCCGCCTCGCTGCATCTGGAGGCCGACGTCAGCCGCCAGTTCAGCCTCGGCCTGAAGGGTGAGCTTGACTGGCTCCTCAATCGTAAGGGCATCGCCCCGCGTAGCCTCGTCTTCGCGCTTGCCACCGTCCGCTACAACTTCGTCCGTAGTGCCGCCTGCGCCCTTCGCAGCCGCTACGAGGGCGAGCTCACCACGCTCAACGACAAGCTCAACGCGCTGCAGCGCAAGCTCCGCGACGCTGAGGCACGTGCTGAGGACGAGGCCGCACGCCGCGCCCAGGCCGAGGCGCGACAGCTGGGGCTCGAGGCTCAGGCTAAGGGCGGCGCCGAGCTGCCTGCCCTTGCCCCGCACTTCGTCCAGTTCGACCACGACAGCTACACCATCGGCCGTGTAGAGCTGGAGCGTCTGCGCGCCTTCGCCCGCTCGGCGCGTGGTCACCAGCTGGAGCTCCTAGCCGAGGCCAGCACGCCCGGCTCTGAGGCCTACAACCAGCAGCTCTCCAGCCGTCGCCTGCAGCAGGTAGCTAAGGCACTCATCGCTGAGGGCTTCGCCGCCGAGGACCTCGACCCGCAAATCGCCATCGGTGAGGAGAAGGGCAAGCCTGCCGCCGAAGGGCGTCGCGTCACCATCACCATCAAGGTCAAGAAGTAGTACCACCCCCCTTAAATGCACATCAGATCATGAAACGGATATTCACCCCCCTCCTGGGGCTGGCGCTGCTGCTTGCCCCCGCGACCTTCTCATCCTGTAAGGAGGACGCACCTAAGGTCAGCCACACGACCTCGGTCACCGTGACCAATGACTTCAGCAAGGTCGTCGAGGCCATCAACCAAGGCACCCTCAAGAGCGAGGCTGCCATCAAGAAGCTGACCGAGGCCATAGATAAGATGCAGGTCGACCAGGCCACCAAGCTCGCCTCCATCATCTCCGTCCTCGGCGACGTCAATAAGACTCTGGAGACGAAGCTCGCCGCCATCGAGAGCGCCATCAGTGCCCAGACGCTGAGCCTCGAGGGCAAGCTCGACATCCTCGCCGAGGCCATCAAGAAGCACCTCCTCAAGCAAGAGGAGCTGACGGGTAAGATCACCGAGGCCATCGACAAGCTCGGCGGTACGCTCGCCGAGAGGCTCAAGCAGATCACCGACGCCATCACCAGCACGGCCAAGACCACGCAGGAGAAGCTCGACCTACTCATGGGCCTCATCAACACGCAGAGCGTCCCGCTGAGAGACAAGCTCGATGCCATCGCTAAGGCCATCGGTGGGTTGAAGGAGTCCAGCGCCAAGCAGCTCGAGGCCCTCAGCACAACGCTCACCAAGCTCAAGGAGGCTGCCGAGGCCAGTGGCACCACCCAGGCCTCCGTCCTCAAGCAGCTCGAGGCGCTCGTCGCCAAGGCTGCTGAGCTGCAGGAAGAGGTGCAGCAGGGCAAGTCGAGTGCCGCACTCGCCGTGGCAGCCATCCTCAAGCAGCTCGAGGAAATCAAGGCTAAGATCGGCGCCACCCCCACGCCTCCGAGCGCCGAAGAGGTGGAATACGTCGACCTCGGCCTACCGAGCGGCCTCAAGTGGGCTAGCTGCAACCTCGGCGCCACCAGTCCCGAGCAGCCCGGCAACTACTATGCCTGGGGCGAGACCGCACCCAAGGAGCGCTACACCTGGGATACCTATAAGTACGCCGAGGCCGTCACCCAGGCCGATGGTATCAGAGAATACTACCTGACCAAGTACTGCATCAATGCAAATATAGGACTGGATAGCTTCAATGATGGCAAGATACAGCTGGAACCCGCCGATGATGCCGCCATGGTCAAGCTCGGGGCTCCCTGGCGTATGCCCACTGAGGCCGAAATCGAGGAGCTCGTTGAGGGCTGCACCTGGACCAAGGAGAAGGTCAACGGTACCCCATGCCTCCGAGCTACCAGTAAGGCTAATGGCAAGTCCATTGTCCTCTGCGCAGCAGGCGTGATATACGACTCGTCCTACGAACGTCGACATATTACGACTGCGTTTTGGTCGAGTACGCTCTACTCTGCTGATTCGTACTGCGGAACGGTATTCCTCGAGAGTGGGTACGAAGACCCGCAGCCTGGGGCGGGACAGGGGTTCCGCCTTATTGGCCACCCCATCCGTCCGGTCCGCCCCTAGCCCGCCTTTAGCTAGCCCCCGCCCCAGCGGCGGGGGAACTAGCCTGACCCTTCACCACGATGTGCCCGCGGGCATATCCTTAATAAAGCTCACATCATGAAACGAATACTTAGACCCCTAGCCGCCCTAGCCTTCCTGCTAGCGCTGCCCCTCTCCTTCAGCTCCTGTCAGGAGGACGCCCCCGAGGTGGACTACAAGATGGAGGTCACTGTGACCAACGACTTCTCCAAGGTCGTCGAGGCCATCAACCAAGGTACCCTCAAGAAGGAAGAGGCCATCAAGAAGCTCACCGAGGCACTGGACAAGATGCAGGCCGACCAGGCCACCAAGCTCAAGGCCATTAGCGATATCCTCGGCGACGTCAATAAGACGCTGGAGACCAAGCTCGCTGCCATCGAGGGCGCCATCAGTAGCCAGACGCTGAGCCTAGAGGGCAAGCTCGACATCCTCGCCGAGGCCATAGGCAAGCACCTCCTCAAGCAAGAGGAGCTGACGGGCAAGATCACCGAGGCTATCGACAAGCTCGGCGGTACGCTTGACCAGAAGCTCAAGGAGATCACCGAAGCTATCAACAGCACGGCCAAGACCACGCAGGACAAGCTCGACCGCCTCATGGGGCTGATCAACACGCAGACCATTCCCCTCAGCGACAAGCTCGACGCCATCGCCTCTGCCATCGGCGGGCTGAAGGAGTCCAGCGCCAAGCAGCTCGAGGCCCTCAGCATGACGCTCACCCAGCTCAAGGAGGCTGCCGAGGCCAGTGGTACTACCCAGGCCTCCATCCTCACCGAGCTGCAGAAGCTCGTCACCAAGGCCGCTGAGCTGCAGGAAGAGGTGAAGCAGGGCAAGTCGAGTGCCGCGCTCGCCGTGGCCGCCATCCTCAAGCAGCTCGAGGAGATCAAGGCTAAGATCGGCAGCACCCCCACGCCTCCTGCCGAAGAGGTGGAATACGTCGACCTCGGCCTACCGAGCGGCCTCAAGTGGGCTAGCTGCAACCTCGGCGCCACCAAGCCCGAGGAGTCCGGCACCTACTACGCCTGGGGCGAGACCGAGCCCAAGGAGCGCTACGTCTGGAGTACCTATAAGCATGCCAAGGCCGTCACCAAGGCCGATGGTAGCACCGACTACCCCCTGACCAAGTACTGCTCCGACGCAGAGATGGGGCTGGATGGCTTCACCGATGGGAAGACGCGGCTGGAGCCCGCCGATGACGCCGCCACGGTCAAGCTCGGGGCTCCCTGGCGTATGCCCACTGAGGCCGAAATCGAGGAGCTCGTCGCTGGCTGCACCTGGACCAAGGAGACGATCAACGGTACCCCATGCCTCCGAGCTACCAGCAAGGCCAACGGCAAGTCCATTGTCATCTGCACAGCGGGTTTGATGGATGACACGTCTCACGACGCTCAACACATTACGGCTGCGTTTTGGGCGAGTACGCTCTACTCTGCTAGTTCGGCCCGCGGAACGGCATTCCTCGAGCTGGGGAACGAAACCTTCGAGCCTGCGACGGGGAATGGGCCACGGAAACTTGGCCTCCCCATCCGCGCCGTCCACCCCTAGTATACCTCTTGGCTAAAAGCGCCCTACCCGCGCCGCGCCCTTCGCCCAGCTGAGGTCCGCGCCGCCCTAGAGCAATAAGTCGCCGGCCCCATCCCCTGATCGGGATGAGGCCGGCGGCCTTAGTACAGAGCGCTTCCCCCTGCTCCTTCGCGCCTCGCTCCACCGCCCGAGGCGCTCCCCCCAGTTCCCTTGCGCTTCCCCCGCCTAGGGGGAGCGGCTCGCTGACCGATATCAGTCAGGGCGCTGAGGGACGTCCGTCAGCACCGTGAGGGATAGCGGTCAGACTGCTGAGGGATATCCCTCAGCAGCATGAGGCCGAGCAGCTAGGGGGCGGGGGGAAGGCGGGGAGCTGCATGCAGTACCCGCACGCGGCGGGCTGAGGGTATAAAAAGACGGGGCGACACTCCCAGGTAAGGGAGTGTCGCCCCGTGGCGTCTCAGGGTGGCGGAGGTGCGGAGGGAGCGCCGCAGCGGCGGCCTCAGCGGCCTAGAGCTCGACCTCGCTGCTATTGATAATGACGGACTGGACGGAGATAGCGCTGTGCTGCAGACGCTCCTCCACCAGCAGGCTGCGATCCTCGCTGAGCGCACGCGGCACGGCCATCCCAGGGGCCGAGATCTGCGTGACCTTGATCTGATATTCGTGCCCACGCACCAGCCCGTAGCGCCCCAGCGAGCTCATCGTCGGGGCGGCACTGTCGTCGTAGTGGCGGATGGGGATGTAGTAGTAGTTCAGCGCCTTGTGGTAGAAGGCGATCCCCTCGCGCTCGAAGGCCTTCGTAAAGGAGCCCTCGGTGAGCTGTGCCCGCTCTACGGCCTCCCGCAGGGCTTCGCTGGGGAAGCTCTTAGCCCGAAGCATCTCGACGAAGGCACTTTGACTATAGCGCTGCCCGCGGAAGCTCAGCCAGCCCTCCCCCTCGCCGAGCGTCAGGCCACTTGGGATATAGGCGTAGCGGTAGCAGACCGTGGGCACCAAGGCCGCCTGATAGCAGGAGGGCGGCAGCGTGCTCTCCTTGGCATAGATCTGCGTCTGGCGCTGCCAGCCAGCCTCCGTGCCGAGGGTCGCTGGTGCCTTGGCCCAGCTGCGCTCGGGGTCTAGATAATGCTCGCTGCTGTAGTAGGCGAAGTAAGGTGCGAGCTCCGTCGGGGGCTTCACCGCCCAGCTGTCGTAGTGAGGCCCCTTGGGGTAGCGGTCCTTGGGATCGGAGCTGTCGTCGTAGCGCTCCATGCCACCCGTCCTGAGGAGGCCCAGGGGACGCAGCGGGATGAGCTGACGGCGCTGTGCCGTGAGGAGATAGCCTGGGGCGGCCTTGCCTTTATGCGCCCCAGCACGCAGCTCGGGATCGCCATAGACCAGCACGCGTGCCAGCAGGGGCTCGAGGGTGATGGCCTGGGCCGTGGCGCTGAGGTCGAACTGCGCCCTTGACACCTGCACCGCCCCGCGCGCATTGAGCATGGGCAGCGTCGCCACGGAGTGCTCCCCGTAGAGCTGGGTCGTCGTGATGGCGAGCTCTTCACTGAGGGCGGCGAGTGGGCTGTCCTCCTGCGTCAGCGAGACGAGGGCGGGGACGGGATTGGCGATGACGATGAGCCGATAGTCCCCGATGGGAAGGCGGAGGGCGAGGTCTGCCAGCTCCGCCGCGGACTGGATCTCCCGCTCACGGACGAGGGTCACGGCGTCCTGCTTCGCCCCGCCGTAGAAGACGAAGCGCAGGCGCGTGATCTGCTGCATGGGGTCTTCGCTCAGGCTAAGCCCCCGCAGCTGTATGGTGCGTGCTGGGGAGATACGGAGGTGGAGCGTGCCCTCTGCTGTGGGGCGCGGGTCGAAGCGATGGGAAGCGTTCTCGGGACGAGGGCTGTCGGCGCAGGAGCCGACGAAGCCAAGCGCCAGCAGGGCCAGCGCCAAGGAGCGTATGCTCATGGTAGTAAGATGGAGGTAAGGGGTGTAGAGAAGTAAAAGCAGTAGCCCCCAGCCATAGTGTGCTAGGGGCTACGCTAAGGGAGGGACGAGCGGCTAGACCAGCTCGTGGATGATGAGACCGGAGCGGAGCTTAGGCTCGAACCACGTCGTCTTGGGCGGCATGATCGCCCCACTGTCGGCGATGTCGATCAGCTGCTTCATCGAGACGGGATAGAGCGCTAGGGCGAGCTTCATCTCACCGCTATCGACGCGCTTCTTCAGCTCCCCGAGACCACGGATGCCACCGACGAAGTCGATGCGCTTGTCGGTACGCAGATCCTTGATGCCCAGCAGTTCGTCGAGGATGAGCTTGGACGAGATCGTGACGTCGAGCACGCCGATGGGGTCGTGGTCATCGTAGGTGCCGGGGCGCGCCGTCAGCGAGTACCAGTGGTCACCGAGGTAGAGGGAGAAGTTGTGCAGCGCTGCGGGGTGGTAGATCTCCGTCCCCTTGTCCTCGACGATGAAGTGCTCCTCGAGGCGCTTCAGCAGCTCTTCCTTGCTTAGCCCATTCAGGTCCTTGACCACGCGGTTGTAGTCAATGATGGTGAGCTGATCGTCGGGGAAGCACACGGCCATGAAGTAGTTGTACTCCTCGTCCCCACGGTGATTGGGGTTCTGGCGACGCTTCTCATCCCCGACCAGGGCAGCAGCGGCAGAGCGGTGGTGACCGTCGGCGATGTAGAGGGCGGGCATCTCGGCGAAGAGCTCCGTGATGCGTGCGATGTCCTTCTTGTCATCGATGATCCAGAACTCGTGACCGAAGCCGTCCAGCGGCGCGATGAAGCTGTAGACGGGCTTGGCGGCCGTGTACTTGGCTACGATGGCGTTGATCTCGTCCTTGGCAGGGTAGGCGAAGAAGACCGGCTCGATATTGGCATTGTTCACGCGTACGTGCTTCATGCGGTCCTCCTCCTTATCCTTGCGGGTCAGCTCATGCTTCTTGATGACGCCCGTCATGTAGTCCTGGACAGCGGCGCAGACGACGAGGCCGTACTGCGTCTTGCCGTTCATCGTCTGGGCATAGACGTAGTAGTTCTCCTCGGGGTCCTGGACGAGCCAGCCCTTCTCACGGAAGCGGCGGAAGTTCTCAGCAGCCTTAGCATAGACCGCCTCGTCATGCTCATCCGTGCCGACGGGGAAGTCGATCTCAGGGCGGATGATATGGTAGAGGGACATCTCGTTGCCCTCGGCCTCGGCACGAGCCTCCTCACTGTTGAGGACGTCGTAGGGGCGAGAGGCGACGCGCTCGACGAGCTCCTGGGGGGGACGTATGCCCCTGAATGGTTTGATGATCGCCATAGCTGTAGGTATCTAAGGGGTGTGTAAGGGCGGCGCGACTACTTGTTGAGACGGAAGCGCTCGTTGCCCTCCTTGATGAAGCCCACGATCTGTCGGGCAGCGGCCAGCCCAGCGTTGGTATTGGCCTCAGCCGTCTGGGCGCCCATCTTCTTAGGCGTGGAGAAGTAGCGCTCACCGAGGGCAGCCTCGTAGTCCTCGTGGGCTGCGGGACGGATGTCGGAGAGGAAGCGTAGGTCCTCACGCTCCTTGAGCAGCTCGAGCAGCTCGGGCTCGTTGATGATCTCCTTGCGGGCGGTGTTCACGAGGATACCCTTCTTGGGCAGCAGGCTGACCAGCTCGCGGCCGATGGAGCCCTTGGTCTCGGGCGTGGCGGGGATGTGCAGGGAGACGATGTCGCAGGTGGAGAAGAGCTCGCGCTGGCTAGCTACGGGGTGTACGCCCTCCTGCTGCATGACTTCGGCAGGCGTGAAGGGGTCGTAGGCGTAGATATCCATGCCGATGCCCTTGGCGATGCGTGCGACGTTGCGCCCCGTATTGCCATAGGCCAGCAGGCCCAGCTTCTTGTCCTTGAGCTCCGTGCCCGAGGCGCCGTTGAAGCGGTTGCGGACGGTGAAGAGCAGCAGGGCGAAGACGAGCTCAGCCACGGCATTGGCGTTCTGCCCTGGGGTGTTCATGACGCAGACACCATGGGCGGTAGCTGCCTCGAGGTCTACGTTGTCGTAGCCTGCGCCAGCACGCACGACGATCTTGAGCTGGGGGGCAGCGTCGAAGACCTCCTGGTCGATGATGTCGCTGCGGATGATGATGGCGTCAACATCAGCGACGGCAGCCAGCAGCTCGCTCTTGGCGCTGTACTTCTCGAGGAGGACGACCTCGAAGCCGGCCTCGCTGAGGATGGACTTGATCCCTGCTACGGCGGGGGCAGCAAAGGGCTTTTCGGTGGCAATAAGGACTCTAGACATAGTGTTGATGTAATGATGATGCGTGTCGTGTGGGATAGATATAGGTGCAGGCAGCCGCGCCTCGGAGCCCCCCGCTGTGGCGAGGAGCTCCGAGCGTAGTGCCTTGGTGGTAGCGGGGGGCTTACTTAGCGACCTTGCGCTCGAAGTCCTTCATCGTCTGGACGAAGTACTCAACGCTGCTCTTAGGCATAGCGTTGTAGAGCGAAGCGCGGAAGCCGCCTACAGAGCGGTGTCCCTTGAAGCTGACGAAGCCGCGAGCGGAGGCGAATTCGTAGAACTCCTTCTCCAGCTCCTGGTAGGCGTCGCTCATGACGAAGCACACGTTCATGATCGAGCGGTCCTCCGTATTGACCGTACCACGGAAGAGGGGGTTGCGGTCGATCTCGTCGTAGAGGATAGCGGCCTTCTCGAGGTTCATCTGCTCCAGTACCTTGACCCCACCGAGCTCCTTGTACCACTTCATCGTCTGCAGGGCGACGTATACGGGGAAGACGGGAGGCGTGTTGTACATCGAGTCCTTGTCGACGTGCGTGCGGTAGTCGAGCATCGTAGGCAGTGGACGATCTACGTGGCCGAGGGCGTCGCGACGTACGATGACGAAGGTAGCCCCTGCGGGTGCGATGTTCTTCTGCGCACCGCCATAGATGAGGTCGTACTTAGCGATATCTACCTCACGGGTGAAGATGTCGGAGGACATATCCCCTACGAGGCGGACGTTGACGTCGGGATCGTAGCGCAGCTCGGTACCGTAGACGGTGTTATTGCTCGTCAGGTGGAGGTAGTCTACATCGCTAGGCACCTCGCCGGTGAGCCAGGGCTTGGGGTACCAGACGTAGTTGTCGGCCTTGGAGGAGAAGCTGACGACTTCGCCGAAGAGCTTAGCTTCCTTGGCAGCCTTGTTGGCCCAGGTACCAGAGTCGACGTAGGCCGCCTTGGTCTTCAGCAGATTCATGGCTACCTGAGTGAACTGAAGGCTGGCGCCGCCCCCGAGGAAGAGCACTTCGTAGCCCTCAGGGATATCGAGCAGCTCCTTCATCAGACGGCGTGCCTCCTCCATCGTAGCGGTGAACTCCTTGCCACGGTGAGAGACTTCGAGGATAGACAGGCCAGTGCCTGCATAGTTAAGGACGGCAGCAGCTGCATCCTTGATCACGCTTTCGTCCAGGATGGAGGGTCCAGCGGAGAAATTGTGCTTCTTCATAAGAGCAGATATTTAGTGATGAATAATAGGCTTGTACTTGGGGGCTCAGCCCTCAGCTCCCCATAGGGCGCACGGGGGCTAAACTCCTAGAGCAAAGGTATTAAAAAAACATACATCAGACGACGCCCCGTAGACATTCGCTGGAGGCAGGGCTAAGAGGTGTTCTAAGACGCTCGGGCTAAGGATCTTAAAAGACTTACGGATGGCCCCGCTCTGACCCTCAGCGGGCCTGTGGCGAGGCTCGGATCGTCGCGCGGGTCTGTTAGAATGCTAAGGTTTGTCCCGACCTAAGACCCAAAGAGCTGCGCAAAGCGAGGCAAATCGTCTTATCCCCCTGCTACTCCTCACCCGCACGGATGCGCTGCTCGAGCTGCTGGAAGCGGCGCACGAGCTCGGGGTGCTTGTCGGCCACATTGTGCCGCTCCTCGGGGTCGTGCTTCAGGTCGTAGAGCTGCGGGGTGGGCAGGTAGCCCGTCTCGATCTTGGGCCCCCAGGTGATCATCGGCCCGTGTGTGGAGGGGGCGATGTACTTCCAGCGCTCGTCGCGTAGGCCCAGCGTCTTGTCGGCCGCCTGCTGGAGGATCCAGGGACGGCTCCGACGGCTCTGCCCGAGCCATACGGAGAGCTGATCACGGCTGTCGGGGGCGGCCTGGGCGGGGAGCTGGACGCCGAGTAGGGCGGCGAAGGAGGCCAGCCAGTCGGCCTGCGTCACCAGCGCCTCACTGCTGCGCCCCGCACGGACGACGCCTGGCCAGCGGACGATGGCAGGGATGCGCGTACCGCCCTCGAAGGCGCTGTACTTATACCCGCGGTAACGCCCCGAGGGCTTGTGCCCTCCTAGGAGCTCCTCGGCGCGGTCGTCATAGCCGTCGTCGATGACGCCGCCATTATCGCTGGAGAGGACTACCAGCGTATTATCCGCGATCCCTAGGCTATCCAGGGCGCGCAGCACCTCCCCTACCGACCAGTCGAACTGTACGATGGCGTCCCCGCGCAGCCCCATACTACTCTGCCCGCGGAAGCGCGGGTGGGGGAAGCGCGGTACGTGCACGTCGTTGGTGGCGAGGTAGACGAAGAAGGGCTCCGTGCGCTGGCTCTGCTCACGGATGAAGTCGATGGCGTGCCGCGTGATGGAGTCGGCGATGTTCTCATCCTTCCAGAGCGCCTTGCCCCCGCCCTTCATATAGCCGATGCGGCCGATACCGTTGACGATGGACATATCGTGCCCGTGGCTGGAGCGAAGGTTGTAGAGGAGCTCGGGGTGGGTACGCCCTGTGGGCTCGCCCGCAAAGTTCTGACGATAGTTCACCTCAATGGGCGCCGTAGGGTCGTAGTCCGCTACGCGCCCGTTGTGCATGAAGACGCAGGGCACACGGTCGGCTGTGGCCGCCATGATGTAGGACTCGTCGAAGCCCAGATCCAGGAGCCCCGGCGTGACGAGCCCATTCCAGTCCTGCGTCCCCGTCTTGTCCCCCAGCCCGAGATGCCACTTGCCGAAGGCCGCCGTACGGTAGCCCGCGGCCTTGAAGAGGTCGGCCATCGTGTACTGCTCGGGGCGGATGATCATGCCCGCATTGCCCGGGGCGACATCCGTGCCTGCCCGTCGCCAAGCGTACTGCCCCGTCAGCATGCCGTAGCGCGAGGGCGTGCTGGTGGCGGCAGCGGCGTAGGCGTTGGTCAGGCGTAGCCCTTGGCTGGCGAGGCGGTCGATGTGGGGCGTCTTGACATTCCGAGCGCCGTAGCAGCCGAGGTCAGCATAGCCGAGGTCGTCGGCGTAGATGATGAGGACGTTGGGGCGTGTGGTGGGGAGCTTGGCCTTCGCTCCAGGGGCAGCGGGCTGGGCGCTGGCCGCAAGGGGGAGCGCTGCTGAGGCGGCCAAGAGGCGCCCGAGGCGGAGAGCTTGTGTTTCGCTGAGCATGATGGTGTCTGATTACTAGGACAAAGGTACTAAGTCTCGAGGCTCGCTGTGCAGTCTCAAGGCGGCTTGGGACGCGCTGAGCCGCTGCGGCTCACCCGCCTAAGGAGGCGCCGCGCTGACCTCCCCTCTATATATAAGGAGTATAAGCGCCTGAGCGTACCGACTCTGGGGCAAAGGTAGGCCTTTCCTCGGCGCAGCTTCCCCAGCGCTGGGGTGGCCTCCCGCGGCCCTCCTACCCAAGGGGGAGCGCTAGTCTCTGCTCGAGCTAGCCCCGAAGGTATTGAGAATGGGCACGCCGACTAAGCCAAGGTAAAGACACATAATTGCTCCGCGCGCCAGGCGCTGCACCTTGAGGTGCACGGGGCTGAGGGATATCCCTCACGCGGCTGACTGCTGTCTTTCAGCGTCCCGATGGATACCCGTCAGCGCCTCCACTGATACCCATCAGCGCGTCCCAGCCGTGGGGGCAGCGCGGCGGGAGGCTGGAGCGGACTGCTCGGGGTCGGCTTCGTGCCCCTCCAGCCCTTAGCCTAAGGACAATAATAGGACAAGGGTCAGCCTAGCCCCCTAGAGGAGCTTAGGCTGACCCTTGCCGTGCTGCTGACCTCGTCAGAGGCAAGCGGTCGTGCTAGAAGCGGTAGGTCGCGCTGAGCTTCAGCGAGCGTGGCGCCCCTGGGAAGGAGCGCAGCTTGTCGTAGCCCGAGATGAAGTAGCGCTTGTCGAGGAGGTTGTCCAGATTGAGCTGCAGCTGCAGGTCACGTACCTTGTAGTAGAGGGCGGCGTTCACGAGGGCGTAGCCTGGGTAGCTGATGGCATAGGCACGGCGGCCGACTTGCCCCAGGCGCTCAGAGACCCCATGCACCCCGAGGCCGAAGCCGAAGCCACGTAGGAGTCCCCGTGGGACGATGAACTTCGACCAAAGGCTGCCCGAGTGGCGTGGCGTGCTAGGGCGCTGTAGCCCGAGGTCCTTCGTCCCTGCGGCGGCTTTGGTGATCTCGGCCTCGTTGAAACCATAGCTGGCGGTGATGCTCCAGTAGGGCGTGAGCTGCCCCGCTACATCCAGCTCCAGACCGCGGCTGCGCTCCTCTCCGATGGGCACCATCAGGTCGGGCTGACCTGAGAGGCCAGCATTGTAGAGCGTATTGTGCTGCGTGAGGTGGTAGGCCGCGGCTGTCACGCTGAGGCGTCCGCCGAGGTATTCGCCCTTGGCACCCAGCTCCCACAGCTCGCTCTCTACGGGATCGAAGGGACCTCCCGCAGCAGGGTTGCTCTGCACGGCGACACTCTGTGGCTCGAAGCCGCGCAGCCAGGTGCCGTAGACGTTGGTGCTCGGGAGGAGGCTGTAGACGAGGCCTATGCGCGGCGTGAAGGCACGCTGCTCAGTGCGCTGCTCGCCGCCCTTGGCGTCCTTGACGACATCGGTGAACCACTCGTAGCGCAGTCCTAGCAGCAGCTGCAGACGCTGCCAGCTGAGCTGCTCCTGCAGGTAGAGGCCATGGGAATACTGCGTCGTGGGCTTGACGGTCTTGGACTCGTAGAGGTACTTGGAGACGTCCTGGTACTGGTTGCCCGAATTGGTGTTGAGGTCGAAGGCAGGGACGTTCGTCCGTGGGTTGCCGTCCTTGTCGAGGAGGTAGTCTGCCGCCTTCTTGGCATTGTAGCTCTTAGTCGTGCCGCCATTCTTGAGCAGGTAGCCGCCCGCCTCGATGTAGGACGAGTTGGGGAGCATATCGGTGCTGAAGAGGTCGTAGCCCAGGAGGAGCTTGTGCCTCAGCGCCCCTGTGCGGGTGTCCCAGGTGAGGTAGTTGTTGAAGCTATTGTTGCGGAAGGAGCGCAGGCGCTGCGTCACGCGCATCAGCACACGGCTGGGGTCGTCGCTGCCATCGGCCTTCTTAGCGAAGGCGTTGTCCTGCGAGTGCTCCAGCAGGTCCTCGTCGTAGGTGGAGTAGAGGTAGGTACTATTGAAGAGTAGCCCTGGGGCGAGCTGGTGGCTCAGGGAGAAGGTGAGGTTGGTCATCCGCTCGCGGAGGTAGTCGTTCGCCGCGGACTGCGTCGCGTTGATGGGGCGTGAGTCGAGCGCTCCGTCACCGAAGATCGCCAGGCCTCGGTCCAGCTTGCCCGAGCTAGCGCTATAGACGAGGTCCATCCCGAGCTGCGTGCGCTCGGAGAGGCGATAGGTCAGCGAGGGGGCGACGATATAGCTCGTCAGGCCCTGCAGGTCGCGGAAGCCGTCGGTGTCCTCATAGCCGAGGTTGAGGCGATAGAGGAGGCTCTTGCGGCTATTGAGCGGCCCTGTGAAGTCGCTGTAGGCGCGCAGCGTGTGCCAGCTGCCCGTGGTGAGGCTCAGCGAGCGACGCTGTACCTCCAGCGGCTTCTTGGTCACGCGGTTGATGACGCCGCCTGGGGCTGCGTTCCCGAAGAGGGCCGAAGAGGGGCCCTTGATGACCTCGACGCACTCGATATTGGCCAGTGAGGACTGACGCCAGAGGCTCGTCTGGGTGCGCATGCCATTGATGAGGTTGCCCGAATTACGGTTGCCCGTAGCGCGGAAGCCACGGATGGAGAAGTCGTTGTAGAAGGAGTACTGGTGGATGCCACTGATGTTGCGGACGACATCATTGACGGTCGTGGCGCCTTGGTCGAGGACGAGCTCCTTGGTCACGTAGCCTATGGACTGAGGTACATCCTTGAGGGCGGTGGCGGTCTTCGTCCCGACGAAGGAGAGGTTATTCTTATAGCTCTCGGCGCGGCGTCCTAGGACATCCACGGTGGGGAGGAGGTCCTCGCGCTCCTTGAGGGCAAAGTCGATGTGCTGGTGCTGCTCGGGGCGGTCATCCTGCCCGAGGCTGATGATACGCTCCTGGGGGTGGTACCCTAGGGCCTGTACCACGAGGACGTACTGCCCTCGGGGGACGTCAGGCAGGAGGAAGAAGCCCGACCGTCCGCCCTGCACCTTCAGGGGGAGGCCCTTGATGCTGATGATGGTCTCGGGGATGGGACTGCCGTAGATATCGGTGATCTGACCGCGTAGGTCGTAGTGCCCGGGGCGCGGGCTATGTGCAGTCTGCGGCTCGGTGCCGCCTGCTGCCTGGGGCGTCTGGGCGGTGGCGAGGCTGCTCGCGGCCAGAAGCGCTAGGAGTACTGGGAGCTTCACGTAGATGCTATCTAGAGTTATATACCTAGGGGCGGGCTGCGGCCTAGAGCCGCTACGCACCCGCCTCTGTCTGCGCTGCAAAAGTACGCCAAAGCCTTGCCCGCTGTACGCTCAGCCCTGAATTTACCTAGATGTAGGGATAGTCGCCCGCCACTGTCCCCCTAGCCTTGGGGAGCTTCGAGCCTCCGCCCCGCTTGTGGACGGCCTCGCGGGGGTGCGGCTGACTGATATCCCTCAGGGGACGCATTGCTGTCCCTCAGCCGCTCCACTGATATCCCTCGTCACCCTTCACTGATATCCCTCAGCGCCCTAAGGAAGATCCCTCAGCACTCTGATAGATACTCGTCAAGCTCCCTAGGAAGATCCCTCAGCACTCTGATAGATACCCGTCAAGCTCCTGAGGAAGATCCCTCAGCGAGTCCCTAGGCTGAGGGTAGCACGGCGGGAGGCAGGGTAGGGCTGTGTCGCTCCTAGGCTCGGGGCGCTGCTCGTAGCGGTAGCTGCATAAAACGACAGCGCGCATGAGCCGGAACTCATGCGCGCTGTGCCTCGTGTTGCCTCATAAGGACTCGAACCTTAACAAACAGGACCAGAATCTGTTGTGCTACCATTACACCATGAGGCAGTGCTTGTGAACCTTGGCGGACTCGAACCGCCGACCCCCACCCTGTCAAGGTGATGCTCTAAACCAACTGAGCTAAAGATTCATCGCTGCAAAGGTAAGAGTTTTTTCCGAATTTGCAAATATCCCCTTGTAAGCTAAGTCGGACAGCTAGGCCAACTTACTGGGGACTAAAGCCTAAAGCGCTAGGAAAGCTGGCTCACGACGAGCACGCGATCCGCCGCGATCGAGACGAGGCCTACGCCAGTGGAGGTATTGGAGGGGAATTGCAGGGGTGTAGCCAGGAAGTTATCCTCCGAGTAATCGCCGGCCTCCAGCGTGTTGAGCTGCTTCATATAGAGGTAGGCCTCGCGGCTGATGGCTTGCAGCACGAGCTCGACACGAGGCGCTAGCTTCGGGTCGGGGCTCCCATAGCTCCCGCCCCAGCGAGCCAGCGGATAGTCGCTGTCGAACTCCAGCACGGCTTGCCCGCCCTGCATCAGTCGGTCGGAGAAGACCTGCGTCTTATTGCGCGCGGGACGTCCGACCAGACCCCCGAGGTCGTCGTCCTTGCGCCCCTTAGGGATCACCTCGCCGTCATTGAGGATGAGGCTATTGTCCACATCGAGGGGGAGGTAGTCTATATGGTAGCGCAGCACGCCTGCGGAGGTACGCCAGGGATGCACCACCCTCAGGGCGATGCGGTAGTAGTTGGTCTCGGCCACGGGGTCCTGCATCTCTACCCTCCAGTGCAGGACGCCTCGCGCGGAGGACTGTCCCGAGCTGGGCACTCGGCGGACGCTGGCGGTGAAGGGCTGCGGCTGGGCAGGGATCTCGAGCTCGGAGCTCACCTCGGCGCCGTCGCTGCGGTCGGTGGCCGTGATGCGCACACGATCGCCTGGAGCGAAGCTGAGGTCGGGGCGCAGCAGCCCCGCGGCGAGCCGTGCCGTCTGCGCGTAGCGCTCCTGGCCGTTGACCTCGACGCGGATGCCTGCCTCCAGTACGTAGCGGGCGGCGCCCTGACCTGTGCGCGTCAGCTGCAGCGCAGGGTATTCGGTGGTGGAGAGGAGCGAGCCGTAGAGCTCGCCGACGCTGGTGGAGGTGACATAGTTGAGCGTCAGGCGGCGCTCGGCGCTCTTGGTGATGGGGAGCTCCTTGCGGCAGCTGGTCCCGAGGCTGAGCAGCACGAGCGAGCTGAGGAATATACGGTAGGGTGACATAGAGCGTAGGGGCTAGAACTTATAGGTATAGGATACGGAGGGCAGGATGGGTAGGATGCTGTACTGGTAGAGCTTGAGGCGGTACACATCCCCACTCCCGTTGCCCGCGATGCTGTAGTCGCGCGAGGGGATGACGAAGCTGGGGTTCTGCTGGTTGTAGGCGTTGTAGAGGCTGAAGTTCCAGATCGACTCGTGCCCACGTCGGGTGACGCGGCGCAGGTTGGCACTCAGGCTGAGGCGGTGCGTCACGGGCAGGCGGTAGTTATTGCGTCGCTCTACGAAGGGGGCCTCCGCGGTGATGTCCGAGCCCTCGGGACGGGCTAGGGACATACGCTCCAGCGGTAGGGTGATGACGCCGCCGCTGAAGAGCTCCCAGGCAGCCGAGAGCTCGAAGCGCCGACTGAAGTGCTGCGTCACGACGAGGTTGAGGTGATGGCGACGGTCGTACTTGTAGGGGTACCAAGCACCGCCGTTGATCTGCCCGTCCTCGTAGCGGCGCTGGCTGTGCGCCCAGCTATAGCTTAGCCAGCCCGTCGTACGACCCAGCTGGCGCATCAGCATCAGCTCGAGGCCGTAGGCGCGCCCTTCACCCTGAGTGACCTTCTCCTCCCATCCTGCAGAGCTGCCGATGAAGCTCGCCCCGTCCTTATACTCCAGCACGTGGTGCATCTCCTTGTAGTAGCCCTCCAGCGAGAGTGACCAGCCAGAGAGCCCCGAGAAGCTCAGCCCAAGGCTCAGCTGGTCGGCATACATCGGGCGAATGCGCTTGGTCACGGGGACCCAGAGGTCGGAGGGGAGGGTAAGGGTGGAGGAGGTGAGCAGGTGCACGTGCTGCGCCATACGGGTGTAGCCAGCCTGCAGGAGCCAGTCGGGGTGCAGGCGCCAGCCGAGGGCCAGGCGTGGCTGCAGCGAGAGGTACTGCTTGCCCTCGGTCACGTAGAGGCTGGTGCGCAGCCCAGCGTCTACCTGCAGTTGCCCCAGCTGACTGCGGCTCTCTAGGTAGGCCGAGAGGTCCTGGGCGGGCAGCACACGTGCCTTGCCCAGCAGCTCGGGTAGGTCCTCGACCTCTACTTGCCCCCCACGCTCACTGCGCGAATAGGCGGACATGGCCTCGGGGCGGAAGCGGTGGTAGATATAGTCGAGGCCAAAGCGCAGCTGCTGCCTATTGGAGTGGAAGTAATTGAGATGCCAGGCGGTCGAGAGGTCCTCGATGCCCGAGCGGTAGGCCGAGCGGCTCTGGTAGAGCTCGCGCTGCCGCTGCTCCTCGCTCTGCATATCGATGTGGAAGCGGTAGCCCGTATAGGCCAGCGAGAGGTCGCTATAGAGGCGGGGGGAGAAGACGTGGTTCCAGCGCAGCGCCCCGAGGGTATTGCCCCAGCGGAAGCTCCCCTTGCTGTCCTCCGTACGTGCATAGTCGGGCGAAGAGGAGGAGAAGTGCTCCCGTACATCCGACCAGAAGCGATCACGACCGTTATAGAAGCTCAGGAAGAGGCGGTCACGTTCGCTGAAGCGGTGCTGCAGCTTGGCGTAGAGGTCGTAGAAGTAATAGCCGCCGCGCTCGTCCTTGGGCATGAAGGCACGGGCAAGAAGGTCCGCATAGCTTCGCCGCAGGGAGAGGTTGAAGGAGCTGCGGCCCTTGACGATCGGGCCCTCGACCTGTAGACGCGAGGAGATGAGCCCTAGCTGCAGCGCTCCGTGGTAGTGCTGCAGGTCGCCATCCTTGGTGCGCACGTCGATGACGGAGGAGAGGCGACCGCCGTAGCGCGCGGGGAAGCTGCCCTTATACAGGTCCACCGTCTTCACCGCCTCGGGGGTAAAGACGGAGAAGAAGCCCATCAGATGGTCTACATTATATAAGGGGGCACCGTCCAGCAGGATGAGGTTCTCGTCCGAACCGCCGCCACGCACATGGACGCCCGCACTGCCGTCGCTGCCTGACTGCACGCCAGGCATCAGCTGTAGGGCCTTCATCAGGTCGGCCTCACCCAGCAGGCTGGGCACCTTCTTGAGGATGTGCACGGGCGCCTGCAGGACGCCTAGCTTGTCGAGGTTGAGCCGCTGACGCTCGGCCGTGATCACGACATCCTCCAGCTGACCCGTAGGACGCAGCTGCAGCCGAAGCGTCGTATCCCGCTCCAGCTGGATGCGGAGGCTGTAGGGCGCGTAGCCTAGGTAGCGGGCGCTGAGCTCGTGGGTCCCTACGGGCAGGCGTAGGCTGTAGAAGCCTTGGCTATTGCTCATCGTCCCCTGCCCAAGTGCTGGGGCGTAGACGCTGGCACCGATGAGGGCCTCATGCGAAGTGGCGTCCTCGATGTAGCCGCTCACGGTGACGTAGCCCTGCTGGGCTGCTGCTGGGCTCGCACCGAGCCCCACGAGGAGGAGTAGAAGGGTAAGGAATTGCTTCATTTTATACTAATGGAGTGCCTGTCGAGCTCTCTGATGACGGTGTGTTACTGCTATCGCAGCCGCTTTGTACTGCTGTCGGTATCTGCTTGTATTACGAATAGAGCCCACTTGTATGGCGAATAGCGCCTCTTTGAGTACAAAAATACAGTTTTACCCCCAACCACCAGCTTAGCCGCAAGCGCTACGACAAGCGTTCGGGCAAGGAGACGATAAAGGTCACCTATTATATTAGTTCCTTGGAAGATAGCAAGCGTGTCTTCCGAGCTATTCGTGATCACTGGAAGATGGGGAACCAGCTGCACTATATGCTTGACGTGTACCTCGGCGAGGACGGTTGGAGCAAGCGTGCCGGCGAAGCAGCCAAGAACATGGAACTACTGGCCAAGATCGACCTCTTCATCCTGCAGCGCCTCAAGACGAAGCTCGGCAAGTCGATCCTGCGAGTACAGATGCTGCTGGCCAAGCTTATCCCGCTACAGCTTTCGACCTAGAGCTCTAGCAGGGGAATACACGATTATGCGTCGGCCTGGGCTAAGGCCAACTACCCATACCTATAAATAGCAACGTCCCCCCGCAGCCTCAGATACGGGGGGACGTTATCGTTCAGAGCTTACTCATGCTTCAGTCGCTCCTGCTCTAGGTCTATTCGTTGAATGAAGCGATTCACAATATCCTCATCGATATTAGCTTGCTCCTTATTCAGGTGATAGAGATATAGGCGTTGCTGATCCAAGATACTACTGTAGAGCTCTCTTGACGTATCATAGAGCGGTGTATGCCCTTCTTCCTCCAGTTGCTGTAGCCAATCGGTGACCATCGTCTGTAAGTACTGATTATAATTGATGCGCTCACACAGCTCATTCTCCCTGAGGTAGCGCAAGCTGACATCAGCTAACCCCTTACGAATGATCAATTCCGTCTCCTGCTCTGGGAGGTGATCATTGAAGACGGGGAAGGTCATCCGATTGATCAGGATAGGCAGGGTCAGGCCTTGTAGGAGCAGGGTCACGAGGATCACGACGAACGTGATATAGATGATCATCGAGCGCTCTGGGAAAGGCAAGCCTTCATCAGTCAGTAGCGGGATGGAGAGTGCTGCCGCCAGAGATACCACACCACGCATACCCGACCAACCTAGGACGAAGGGGACACGCAAGCCATAGTAGTTCGGGTCAGCTACCTTAATGAACCTCCGCATAAAGAGCGTGATCATGACCGCACCATAGCTACACGCCAGACGAACTAAGATGAGCACCGCCGAGATCAAGAGACCATACCACGTCG
>ERZ772827.92-NODE-92-length-50215-cov-5.523644_pt1 | contig 50215 bp, 54 predicted proteins | sample MGYA00580850_ERZ772827 | MGnify/ENA primary metagenome ERZ772827 (study PRJEB29015, sample SAMEA2737950) | human oral metagenome | biome: human oral; feature: human-associated habitat; material: dental | place: China | collected 2145 ... | reverse complement strand
GTACAGCATACTGTCGGGCAGGCTGCTTTCCTCTCGGACCATTTGTATGTCGGCAGTATTGTCTGCAGAAATATCTGTTCCCGCTATGGTTAAATCGGCCACTCGGGAACGGTTGTTGGAGATTTTAAGAAGATAGTCAGAATCCTGTTCTTTACGATTGAGCGCAATCTCATAGACATTATTCCAGCCGGCTTTCAACTTGTTTAATCTGTCTGTGTCTAAAACGTGTCCCTCAAGCAAGGCGGAATAAGCTGTTTGGCCGGGCAATGGGTGTTGTGAGTCGTACAATATTTCGTTCTGCCTGTTGACGACCTGAACACGGTCAAAGAAACGCTCCCTTTCTTTGACCGTGTTACAGAAGCCCTCGAAAGCCACCTGGTGGTAACTTTCTTCCAAGATACGGGGATTTTCAGACCCGGCGGATATTTGGCTCTCGTATCGTTCGTAAATTCCCAGCAGACTTTCTTCCGGGGAAGCGGATACGACACGCAGTTCGACTCTGTAACCTTGATTCTTGAGTGCATCGGTAAAGGCTGCTACATTTTGCGCGTCCCTAAATGTGCCTTCTTCCAAAAAATTGATATGATCGGAAACCACCTGCTTCCGTAGGGCCGCGACCAAACGCCCAGCGTCTTTTTGTGTGACGGCTGAAGGATATGCTACTCCGTTTGTAGGCAGCTCTTCCCGCATCCTGTCCGCATCGATGTGGATATAGCCGCCTTGATTTTTCAGGAAGGAGCGAACAGTTTTAGCCAGTCGGCTTTTGCCAGCACCAGGCTGACCTGCTACTAAAACGGCCGTCGGGATTTCTTGGGATGAAATCCAAGCCTTCCGGTCGTCGAAATACTCGCTCGATATTTCAATAACTTGTTCTTGAGATATTTCTTGGTATGAGGATTTCTTAGTCATATCTATTTCCGCAGAACTGTTACTTCAGGGTTCAAAATCAGTTTGATCAAATAATCATCTTCAGGATCAAGTTCTTCCATCAAATGATCAATAGCCGCTTTTTTTTGTTTCAAAAAATTGATCAATTTTTGATTAGGGCTCTCTTTCTTGCGCTCATCGGCTAGTGCTGAAACCAGAGGCTGTTTGCTTTGTCCGAGAATTTCCAGTGCGACTTCGTAGTCAAAAAATCCCATTTTATTTCCTTTCAGTATGTTTGAGAGTGTTTATCTGTGTTTGCCTTATTTGCTTCAAATTCTGCCAACATTTCGGCAAAACGGGTATCTTTCAAATCTTCGACTGAAACAATCATAGCGGCGGGCCTCCCATTTTTCATCAGCAGGACAGGTTCCCGTCTGACGGCATCGAGCAAACTGCCGAAATTATTTTTCGCATAGGTTGAAGTCATTGAACGCATGATATTCCTTTAATGTCTATATTGTCCATTATAGCTAAAATGGACAATATTAGCAAGGAATCTTGTATAAAACGTCAGAAGGCGGTTGGAAATGCTCCAACCGCCTCATTTAATCTTCACCGGATTTTTTATCAGGATCATGCTCCCGTTGCCATTTTTCCAATTCCTTGGCTACTTTTTTAGCCATCGGTGTGGTCAGCTTAGAATTTCCTTTGGAAACCGTATAAACGATATAGTAAGGATAGCGGTGTTTTTTTGCCCATGCGGCCAGGTTGTCAGGAAGCGGTTTGCTGTTTTCCTGATTCGAATACTCTTTATCGACCAGTCCTAACTTTTCTGCAATTTCACGGGTTCTCCCGCGTTTGTTCTTCGTTCGTCCGGTTACAACGCCGTGAACTGCTGCATAAGGATAACCGTGCTCTTTGGCCCAATTGGCAATATCGATAGGAACGCCATTTACCTCGAAAACGGCCGACTGGTCGTTTTCGTCTAACATACCCAAGTCGATGGCAATTTGCCGGGCTTCACCGCGTTTGTTTTTTGTACGGCCGTTTAACACATTGAAGACTGCCGCATAAGTATAGCCGTGCTCCTCCGCCCATTCCGCTATATTGAAATCCGGATCGTTTATCAGGGGGGAGTGTTTGAACCGGGACAGCTTCTGCCGAATTCGCTTTTTCTTTTTAGTAGCCATCAGTGATCGTTACCATTCGTCTTGTGGGGCAAATCCGTCATCCGCTTCTTGTTTTTGATATTGCTCCGAATTGTTGAACAATCCTTCGCGCGGAGTCTGTAGGGCGGAATGATATTCTTGTCGGACGTTATCTATGTTTGCGCCGACATCGGTAAAAATGGAGGCATCGGCCTCGGAAAGCTGTTTCGCCGGGGTATTCAAATATCCGATCGCCTTTTCCTGCGTCGAATAGTCTAAACTCATCAGCATGGATCGGACGCTTTCTGCATGGGAGGATAGGGCGTTTTCCCAATTTTGCGGATGATCGGTCGAGTGGAGTTCGGACGTATGTACGACGGGTTGGGTTCCGACAAAATGCCGGGCAGCCAATTGGATATGACTCATTTGGATTCCTTTTTATTTTGATTGCATTTTCAGAGAATTATAGAGACGGTGAAGCTGGATGCTGTCCGTCCGGACGGATTTCTTCCAATGTTTGATTGGGTGAGGTCTGCATCTCAAGCCGTTTCAGTATTTTGCCTATATATTGCAAGTTGTGGTTTTGTACCGACCGGGTGAAAATATCTTGCAAATTTTTATTGTCTGGGGCTGCTTCCGTCACGCCGATGCGGAAATTGTCGAACAACTCTTTACGTACGGCGGCTGAAACCTGCAACGCATCCAAATATTCCAAGGTTTGACCAATCTGTTCCATCAATTCACTGTCACCCGCGTTTAAACGGCCTTTAAATTCCTGTGTCAGTGCAATGCGTACGCATCGGTTGGCACTGTTTAAAAAAACAGTTTCTGCCACAATGCCGTCCGATACGGTTTGTGAGGAGGACGAATAAGCAGGGATGCCGGCCACTTCGGGTGCAGCCCCTGTTTTCCAGACGGCTTGTGCGGCACGGATCTGTTTGCATTCAGCATCCGTTTCTGTTTCTTTTTCACGGAATATAGAATACAGGTCGCTGAAACCGATTTGTTCTGACGACGGTTTGCCCGCATTAAAACCCGAAAGGACGGCTCTGATGCCGTAGCGGATTCTGGCGGCCGATTTGGATGAGACAGGTGTCATCTTCGCTCCTAAACGGTTATTCCCCTGATATTTAAATTAAATTTGAGATTATACGAATGCGGAAACTCTAACGTACCGGCAATAAGCGTTATTGCCGGTATCGGGGCATAGTGTGAGATTAACGTTATCAGTTATTATATGTGATTTTTCAATAAAAATTAAAAAATAAATTTTTTTATTGAAAAATGATAGAATAGGAAGTTATGGAGAAAAATCTCCGAACCAAATCCATTTTAACCGATTTAAGGGGTTTTGCAATATGGCCATGCCTTTTTCACCATGCGATACTGCAGCCAATTGTGATGACAAATCAGTGGCTGTATTAACGGAAATTTTCGGCGACGTGGTGACCAAATTGGTCGGAAACCAGCCGATAGGGGATGTCTCTTCCGGAGCCAATGTCATAGCCAGTATGCTGCAGGCGTTCAACAGCGGCGTATTGGTCTTGGGGGGATTGCTCTTGTTCTACATTACCGTAACCGGAATGGCGAATACAGCCAATGACGGGGAGGCGATGGGACAAAAGTGGTCGACGATGTGGACCCCAATCCGTATGGTGTACGGGGCGGGTATGCTGTTGCCGACCAGCAGCGGATTCAGTATCGTACAGTTGATTGTTCTGATGTTTGCCTTATGGGGTGCAGGGTTGGCCAATCTTGTCTATAAGGCGGGCGTGGGAACGGCAATTTTTTCCCCAAACGCAGTGGTGAAAGATGTGCATAAGGCCGGGGCGTTTTACGGCGGCCGCCAGTTTGCCATGAATTATGCCCAGTCTGTCTATTGCCAAAAACTGATTTCCGCCGCCTATGCAAACTCTCCTGCCAGTAAGCCAGATGTCCGTATCGGCACTGTGCCGGACAAAATTAACCAACTCGGCAACGGCGTGGTCGAACAGGTTTTTTATTTTAAAGACCGGAATCCCCAATCCAACCTTTTGGGCGGTCAGCCTGTATGCGGAGCCGTCAAACTGACTACCTACCAACTGACCAATAGCAAGGATTCGGTCGATCGGTCGTTAAATTATGTGGATGTGGTGATCACGACGAAAAAGAATGAGCGAATCGCAACATTGCGTAAAGATATTGAAGCCTGGGTTCAGGAGTGGCCGACCGATATTGTCAAAGCGGATTGGGGAAAAATCCGGTCGGCACGCTTTACAGAGATTGTGAACCGTTATGAAAATGGCGTTGCAGATGACTTACGTCAAGCTGCGGAGCAGAGCGATTCTGTGAAAAACGCAATGAACGAGTTTATGGCCAGACAGACTTCACAGGGCTGGATGATGGCAGGTGGATGGTCGCAACGGGTCGGGATGTCCCGCAGTGCGCTAGGCCGCTCTTTCTCTCGCCCTGTTGCTGTTGCGGAGATTCCGTCCCCGGTTATTTCGACCTTTTCCGAGGAGCTGAAAAACGTCAGTCTTGTATTAGGCCAGATCCGCAACGGCCTGGTACGCAACATCGAAGCGGCTGAGGCTGCTGCGCCAAAGGTGGCCACCCCGCCCAAGTTTGACGAAGTAACGAATTATTTTCCAAGCGGGATCAGCAATGTTGAAAAAATAAAAGATATGAGTCCGTCTCTGTCCGATTGGGTCAACAAATCAGCCAATTGGGTCATGCAAACGACAGTCGAAAGCTTTGTCGGTGCAGACAGTACAGGACAAAACTCAGTGATGTGTGGAACCAGCGGCGAAATGGGTGGTTCGATGAATCGGATCAAATGTGTCGGCGATTATTTGGCTAATGCTACCGCATTGCTGACCTCGGTAAAATGGGCGATTATCTCGGCAGAGAAAACCCTTAACGCCGTGCTTTCGATTGTCGGTGCCGCCCCTCATCCAGGTGAGTGGATCATGGCTTCTACAACCATTCATCATATAGTCAATGATTTGCTGATTGAGCCGTTGAGCGAAATCTTGATGTACACAAAAATTATGGCGTTTTATTTCTCGGTATTTTTACCGTCACTGCCTTATGTCGCATTGATTGTGGCCTCTGTGGGTTGGATTATCTCCATCATACAGGCAATGTTGATGGCTCAAATCGGTATGCTCAAGCACATGATGCCGAGCAATAATCATACGTTTATTGGTGCCGACCATCAGATGTACCTGACCTTTATGGCGGTATTTATTCGGCCGGTACTGGCGATTATCGGTTTGTTTGCCGCCTTCATCATTGCCGATCCGGTTATCGATTATGTGACACTGGCCTTCTTTGAAAGCAGGGAGGCGTTGATGCGCGGGGGCGGCGTGAATTCCGCATTGTCAAATTTTATCACCTCTGCGTGGTGGATTGGCGCATACGGGCTGTTGTTGCTGCCCATCCTGTACATGATCTTCTTTTTCCCACAGTCGCTTCCGGATAAGTTGTTGAGTTTCTTGGGTTGGGGGCTAAACTCGCTAGGAGACAGTACCGCAGTTACCGATTTCCAAACTTCTATGGGAAAGAGCCGGGCTGGGTCCGGTAAGTCAGACGGTTCGCTGGGTATTTTGGGAGGCAGAAACCGACGTGATGGAGAGAATGAGGACAGTAATGCGCGGAAAAGAAGGGGTAATAGCCAGTCTATGACGAACGGGCAGGGTGTTACACCGAGAGATACTCCAAGGAAAGATGATTTCTAAAAAAAAAGGACAGTAAAACTGTCCTTTTTAGATCTCTACTTTAATACCATGCAATACCATGATGGCTTTTAATCGGAGAATTTCTTTTTCTTTCTCCTGAATAATGGCTTTTCCTTTAGCAACTGCTTCATTCCAGCCATGACCATCGCCATTTTTCCATCCTTTATTGTATCCTCGGTTATAGGCCGCATCTATTTTGGCCTGCAACTTTCTTTGGGCCTCTTTATAACCATCATCAAAGCCGTCTCTATACTCGGCAGCCGCGATAGAAGCAACTGCACCCGGGGTAGGCCCGCTACCATTTGGGTTAAAGTACATGATATGCCTCCTGTGTTTAATGTGCCATTCCTATCGACTTGATATTCAGTTGGCTGTAAAAGGTTATTTCAGTTACCGAGAACTTGTGATCCCGCCATTTAAAAAATTAACTTTCGATTCTGCTTTAGATGAATTTGGAAAAGAATCTACAACATAAAAGTTACCGTTAGGATCATAAAAACCTACCAAATATTTACTCATCCTATTCGCAGGATCACCTATAAGTGTTGTATTTGCTAAATATTTTTTATCTAAATATACGAAAGACATGAAATTCTCCTAAATTTAAGAATGGCTATGATTTCATTATCGCAGGGTTTTGGTCATTTGGATAGGTATCTTTTTGTTCATATTTTAGCCGCTAAAATCTTTTGCTATGATGAACTGTCTAGTTTTGCCGCAGCTTCTGTTATCTGACGGCAAAGGCTGAGTGCTTCTTCTTTTGTCAGGCATAGGAGAACAGAGGAAAAATCTGTACCATAACCGCCGTATGGATCGACAATGTCGTGGCGTTGCTGTTCAATCATAATCTGTAACTTGTCTGTTTCTACAGATATTTCCAAAGCTACAGTTGATGAGGCGGGTAAACCGTCTTTATCAAGTCCAAGAGTAAAGTTTAAATTCATGATGTATCAGCTCATTACTCAAAGTTTAGTGGCAAATATTATTTGTTGTTTAGGTCTAAATGCAACGTTGTTCCGCTTTTCTCTAAAGGGACATCTAATCTAACATTGGCCCCGGCCGTTTCCCCGCGAAAGTAGTCACCAGGTAACACCGTACCTTTGACGGTTCTGACTTTGGCATTTCGAAATTCCCCATAATGCTTGGCAATATATTGCGACAAAATGGCTTTTTCTTTTTCGTTGGCTGCGAACCGTTGAACCGTATCCCGAACGGCATTGACCCATCCCGTACAAAACGCATCCGCACGGGCGGTTTTGTTTTTTGCCAAGCGAACCCGGTTCAATGTTTCTTTTATATAGGAACGGCGGGCTGATTTGATCTGACGGAGCAATACTTCGTAAGCATAGGCGGCCAGTTCCTGTTTACCGTTCAGTCCGCAAAAGATAAAAAACGAACCTGTATCGCGATCCTGTTTCCAGCGTCGACAGTCAAAGGCACGGGCGCAAACAAGGGAAAGATCCCAATGCCATTGCGGTAAGGTTTTGGTGGTTCTGATATTTTGCTCACCGACATCCGCCAGTTCGATGTCGGTCGTTCCAAGGTTGTATTGCTGCATGAGTGCGTGGGCATGTTTGAGTGCCTGTGCCGCTTCGTATTCGTTTGCCGAACGGCTCAAAGCCAAGCATTTCTTTATTTTGGCCAATGCCTGATTCTTATCCATCATGCCGAACCTCTTCTTGAAGCTGTCGACCGGTTGTTCGCACATATCCCAGAAAAATCAGCTCGTTTGCTGCATCATAAAAAGACTTTGTAACAGCTAAATTTGAGGAGGGCGATTCGATAAATCCGTGCTCCCGCCATTTGCTCAAGATAGCCCGTTCTTCTGTGTCGATGTTGTTCCGCTCAATATTTTGATTGTTTGTTATACAGTAAATCAGATAGGGCATCAGTCTGAGTTCTTTTGTGCTGATGGCGTAACCCAACAACATTTCGGATTTTCGGGTGATTTCTTCGGTCAACATGCCTCTCATTTGGTTTCCTTTTGTCTGAAAGTATCGACTGGATACAGTGCAATTATAGGATAAATTATCCTAATAATCAAGTTTTATTTTTTGTTTTGAAATTTTTTAAATTAAAAAGCTTTTCCGGATTCAAATTTTGTTATAATTGTTGTGCTGCAAGAGCTTTTTTAGGACACAATAACCAGCGAACGGGTGTCTTAATGTGGGCAGCCCGGTTGTCGCTAACCGGATTAGTAGCTCAATTTTTGAAAAATGAAAAATTGGTATCCGACCCAATTAGCTAAGGAGAGGCTGCGGCTACATACATAAAGCACCTAAAGATATTTAGGTGCTTTTGTCTTATCCGTGCATGATGCCTATCTTTGTTCCTCTCGCTTTTGTTCCACCGAAAGCTGTAACGACAGAATATTTGTTGATCAGCCAGTGGGTGCGGTTGAAAACATAGCGGCAGTCGGTTTGAATGAGCTGTTTTTCCTGCAGGAAATGGCGCGCCTTTTCTACCATGCGGCGGGTAAAACCAAGTTCGCGCTTGAGGTCTTTGAAGGTTTTATAGAACCAGCCGTTGCGTTCGGGGTATTTGCTTTCCGTTACCTGAGACCACTAAAACAGGTGCGAGAGCAGGGTAACGGCGTGGGCGTTGCCTTCACAGACGGCTTCGAATTCTTTATAGACGACGAAGTCGGGTGTCAGTTGATCGCGGATGTCTTGGATGCTCAGAAGATTCATGCGGCCTCCTTTCGGCAGGCATGAAACCGTATGAATGGAGCGGACCGGATAAATTCTACTTGCACAATATTGTGGATATAGGGTATCATGACGACTCTTATTGGGGTTTGAGTAGCTGTTCGCAGCCAATCAAACCGTTGTTGAGAACGCCCAGTCATCTGCCAAGATTTTTCGACTGGGCGTTTTCTTATGGGTTGGAAGAAAACGCCGTTCAGCTTAGGCGCAGTTATGGAGGCGGTAGTAGCCCCGGCGGATTTCAGCCACTTCCGCCTCCCTCATCGGTACGGGAGGTGTCCCTTCTGTGTCAGGGCCTTCATCTACAAAGAGTTTGCAGAAAAAACCGGTCGTCAGTCTGCTGTCGCAGATGTCGATGACTTCTCCCTTGCCGCACTTGCCCGCTTGGGGTAGTACGGCATAGTAGGAAAGTTCCGGCCATACCTGGAAGCGTTTGGACGCGGCGGCACGGATACCGGCGCGGCCGCAGGCGGCCAGGAATATGGAGGTTTCCATATTGGAAAAGGTTTGCTGTAATTTATTCAGGAAGTCGAAATCCACCAGCTTCATTTGGAGCAGTTGGTTTTTTTCGGCCATATCGGGAAGTGCGTCTCCGACGGCATCATGGCAGGCGAAAAACAACGAAACCAGCGGGGTTTCTTCGCGGACGGCCGGGTAGAACCGTTTGACCGCTTGTTCCCATCGGGCAATTTGTCCGACGGTCTTTTCGACATCGATGCCACCTTCGGCAATGAGTTCTTTGAGAAATTCGGATTCCGATTCGGGCAGCTTGCCGAAAAAATCGAAAATGGCTGTCGGATCGGATATAGGAGTTCTATTGCGATTTCCTGCAATAGCTTCTTTTTTAATAGTTTTCATAAATCGCCCCCCCCCCCCTCATAAATTTATTCAATGATATAAGAGGGAGTTGAACGGTTAACGGGATAGTCTGGAATTTATTACCAGAATTTGGAATAATTTTCATAATATACCACATATAAAAACGAACCGACAAGAGATCGTCTGCCGAATACCGCCTTTGGCAATCCCGCTTTGGCTTGCTTTTTCCCGTTATCGTGCCTTATGTTAGAAATATTTTTTTAAAAAAATAAAAATTTTTTAAATTGTTTGATATAATCGCCAAAAAAAGGACAGCAGCCATGAGTGAACAAAAAGACATACGGCTCTCGACATCTTGGTCCGAACCCGTTTCGGAACACGGCCGTCGCGTATTGCGGCTGTATTTGAATTTTCTCGTGCAGCTCGAGTGGGTCGGCAAAATACTGACCGCCGCTTTTGCCATAATGACCGCCGCCGTCTGCATGACTCTGCTGTTCGGCGGTGAACTCGAACAGATTGCCTTTGATGACGGCACCGGTCTGGTATGCCTGTACAACACGGATACGGGGCAGGTGGAGGCGGTGGATGCCGTAGACAGATAACTTTCATAAGGAACCATCGTGTCTGAATCTGAAAAAGAAAATCTTGAGAATACCCATGAGGGTGAGGCGGGAAATAACACTTCCGGCACCCCCTCGTTTGAAGGCGATTATGAAGACAAGGTACTGGAAGAACAGTATCTGACCCCGTCGGAAACAGAGGTGGGCCGGGTGTTGTCCGAAAACGCGGAACTCAAACTTGCCCTGTTGCAGACAAAACGGGCAAACATCCGGATTTGGACTCTGGCCGCCGTTATGGCCGCCGTTTTGGGCGTTGCCATGTTCATGTGGCTGGCGGTCTTTCCAAAATACAAATGGGTGTCCACCAAGGACAACCGTGCTATTTGCGAAATAGCGACGGCCGATCATGCACCGGTTGCTCCGGCAACACTGACCAGTTACGCATTGGAAGCGATCGTCAATTCCTATACCTACGATTACGTAAATTACCGCGATTCGCTAACCCGTGCGGCCAATACCTATTACTCCGACAGAGGACGCGAATCCTACTACCAAGGTTTGGACGAATCGGGAAATCTGAAAAAAGTCATCGACGGCCGCTTTATCCTGAAAGCGTATCCGTTTTCCGCGCCGGTCATCAGTCAGCAGGGTAATGTAGGCAGCAGTCGGACATGGGTCGTTCAGGTGCCGGTCGCTATCGATTTTTATACGGGCAATTTGGGTAAACCACAAACCACCCAAAAATTTATTGCGGAAGTCACCCTGATCCAAACGCCGGCGAGCAGGATGAACCTGAAAGGTCTGGCTGTCGACAATGTGGTTTTGAAACCCTATCTCGGCAACTGATAGAAATCCAGAACTATTTCCCAGTATTGTTAAGGAATATTTTGATGAAAAACACATTGCCCGCTTTGATGGCCGGATTGGCCTGCAGTGCGGTTTGGACGAATCTGGCTGCCGGCAACATCGTTGTGCCGCCGCCTGCCGTCCCGGGCGGTAATAACCCGGGGGGCAGCACAATCGTCGTTGCCACTCCGGACGGTTCCCGGACGGAAGCAGTCCGGCCGCAGAGAAACGGTACCGTCACCACGCCGGCGACTTTTCGGTACCACCGGCCTCCCGGCAGCAACCTGGGCCGGGAAGTCGTCCCGCCGTTACCGACGGTAAGGGATTTGAATGGTTCGGAGGTTCGAGCGGGCGTACTGGACAATATGACCGGTCTGCAACTTACCCCGGGGCAGATCAATACAATCAAAAACTTGCAACTGGAGAAAGACCGTGCCCGTGCGATGCCTTATACGGAAGCGGCGGATCCGGTTACACGTACCCTGCCTTTGGATTTGTCGCCCGGCAAGAAACCGCCCGTCTTGCGCCTGTCTCAAGGCATTCCGACCGCAGTGGTGTTCAGCGACAGCGGTGGCCAGCCTTGGATAATCGAAAAGGTCACGTTGAACCGCAGCCTGTTTACCGACGGCCGCGACGGCGGTGCTGGAAACGGACTAGGCGGGGGAGAGGCGGCGCCGACCAATGTCCTGACGTTGGAACCACTGTCCGCCGCTCCTTATGGCAGTGTTACCGTTATGTTAAAAGGTATGCCCACGCCGGTTATCTTTATGCTGACGACCGCTCAGAAAAAAGTGGATGTACGGGTTGATGCCAAAGTTCCCGGACACAATCCGGACAGGCCGGCCGCAGTTTCTTACCAATCCTCACCGCAGCGTGACGAAAGTTTGGGCTATTTCCTCGACGGCGTACCCCCTGAAGGGGCAAAACGCCTGAAAACCGACCGTGGGACGGATGCCGAAGCATGGAGCTATAACGGCGAGACTTATGTCAAAACCACCGCCGACGTCTTGCGCCCCGCATACCTGCATTCGGCCAAATCAACGACCGGTTTGGGTATTTACAGATTCCCTGGTAAACCGTCATCCGTAACCCTTGTGTCCGGCGGCAGGTCTTTCACCGTCTTCATCGAATAAGGTTGAATCATGAGTAACAACGAATTGAATAAAGATCCTTTTGCCGACGAAGAGGTTTTGCCGCCGCCGAAAGCCGGCAATGCGGAAGTTGTAAAACCCGGAAGTGGTTACGAACAAAAACTAGCCAATTTAAGGCAGACATTTTCTCAAGGTCCCGGTCTTTATGCCTTGGTTGCTTCTGGCATCATTATCGTCGTTTTTTTGGGGCTGGGCTGGTACGGCATCAGCAGTACCCGCCAAACTGCGGCCAACTTAGAAGGAGGAGGGGTTGTCGACCAACCGTCTGTTCCGGATAAGGACAAGGCTGATAATACGGCCGTTTCGCCGGAAGAACTTAAGCGGCAGCAACAGGCAGCGGCGGAAGAGGCGCAACGGGCAATAGAGCAGGGAAGCGGCTATCAGACCAGTTTTAACCCGAATATCGCGGCGAACGGACCGGCTGCCGGTACCGATGGGGCAAGTTTCGATATTAGCGGCGGTGAGCCTGCCGCTAAGGCAGCTTCTGAAACGGGAACTACCGAACATAACGAAACGGCGGAAAAACAGGCGGAAGAAGAGCGCGAACGCATACGTTTGGAAGAGGAGCGTAAGGCCGCTGAAGAAGAGAGACAGCGTCTTGATGCCGAATATCGGCAGGCTTTGGAGAAGCGAAAGCAGAAAACCGAGCGGGATGAGGCCATCGTACTGGCACAAATCGAAAAACTTCAGGATGGCACTCGTAATACCTCTTCGTATAGTACCACGGTGTCCTATCTTCCCACACCCGGAGGGCAGCAGGCGGCTCTTCCGGCCGGCGGGGCGGCTGTCGGCAGAGAATCCGGGGCTTATTCGGCTTCGGGAAATGTCCCTGCAGGCAGCAATACTTCCTGTACGCCGGTTTTCAAAACGGGCAATACTGCTTATGCGGTATTGGATTACGAAGTCAACACCGACGTAGGAACAGATGCGATAGCCACTGTTGTCGGCGGGATGTACAACGGCAGCAAGCTCATCGGCGGCGTGTCTCTGGGCAACGGGGGCCTCGCGCTGAAATTTACCCGGCTGGCCCCACAGGACGGCCGTGAAACACTCAATATTGATGCTGTTGCCATTCCTCCCGGCAGTTCCAGGTCAGGTGTGGCGACTTCGGTCAACCGGCATACGGTCGGCCGTTATGCCTCACTGATTTTTTCCGGGGCACTGAGGGGATGGGGGCAGGCTGCCGGCCAACGGATCGGCAGTACCACGCAATTGAACAACGGCACCACCGTGGTACAGACCCAAGAAGCAAGCAACCGCCAAATTGCCGGCAGTATTGCCGGAGAGGTAGGAGGGGAGCTGTCTTCCGAAATCAGGCAGGGGTTTGACCGGCCGCCAACCTATAAGATTGCACGCGGCACCGGAATTGCACTGTTTTTTATGAATGATGTATGCGCCCGATAAGGAGGGCAGATAATGGCTGAAATCCAAAAAACGAAAAAACAACCCATGTCGATGGGGAAAATCATCGGCTTCACCTTCGGCGGTATGTTGCTGTTTATCGTAGTCGGCGTAGTCGTGGTCAAAATGTCGGCAGGTTCGGGGCAAAGGCCGGCCGCACAGGCGGGTCAGGAACAACAGGCCGTTGTTACACAACCCCAACCGGCGGCAGGGCAGACCCAATATCCGGCAGAAGGTAATCCGGCATATTCCGGACAGCCTGCCGGGCAAGCCGCCGACATCGACCAGTATATGAACGGACAAAACCAAAGTCGGGAAATAAGGGCCGTCATCGAACAAATGGCGGGCATTACCACCCAAATGACTGCCATGCAGACCGAGTTCAACCAAGGCAATGCCAACCTCGGCGAACAGCTCCAAAAGATAAATAACGATCTGATTATGTTGGATCAGCGGCTGACCCATGTCGAAAACGCCCTGAAAAGCAGTCAAGTACCTGCGTCCAATATCCAAATGGGGAATAAAGCGGCAGACGGAAACCGCAAACCGGCAGGCGGGCGGAAGGTAAATCCGAAACAGATTGCAGCCAGTAGCAACGGTCGGACATGGCTGTCTGACGGTAAAAATACGTCCTTGGCCGTAGGCGACCAATACAACGGTCAGACAATTGTCGCCATCGATGACGTACGGCAACAGGTTTATATCCAATAACGGGGAGTCACGGAAATGCCTGATTTGATGCAGGTACTGATGTCGCTGGCAGACATGATTCCGGCATTTATGACGGCGCTGCAAGGTGTTGCCACACTGATGGGCTTTTTTCTGGTCGGATGCGGCATGTACGAGTTGTGGGCGGCATCCAGCAACAACCAACAGCGTCTGCTCGGAGGGCGCAAAGAATTCACTTGGGGCGGCGGTTTTGTCTCACTGATCATCGGCGGCATGATGACGGCTTTTTCCAATCTGGACATCATCGCGCCCCTGTCCAGTGTTTACAGCGGCCGCTTCGTAACCAGTCAGTTGGTTGCCTACCAGGTGGGGCGGGGGGCATCGCTGACGGAACAGGCAAAAGCCGTAATATCCGTCATTTTTATGATTCTCCAATTGGTAGGGTTCTGGGCCTTCCTGAAAAGTTTTTGGATCGTCAACGACCGTGCCAACAATGGTTCCCAACACAATGTGTCGTTGGGTAAGGCTTTTGGCTTTATGAGTGGCGGTTTCGTCGCATGGAATGCCAAATGGTGTATCGATGTTTTGCGCAATACCACAGGTATTGACATTATCGGTATGTTTTTAAATTGAATTTTTAACCAACCCTTACGAGGTAAACATGAAAAACGCAATCAGCCGTCTTTATTGTAAAGGAATGGCATCCGTAACCCTCCTTTTGGCCGGAGCTTATGCGCGGGCCGATCTTAAACCGTACGATCTGACCAAAGATCAATCTGGTGGTAAAACATTTAAGGATGTGGCCAACAACGTTAATGATGCCACCGCCCTGAGTACGGCATTGTTTTTGAACATTATGGCTTTCGCGGGCTACATCATCATCGCTATTTGTTTGTTCATACTGTACCGGGCCTCCAAAGATGACGGACGCGAGCGGCCTTTAAGCGCGATTGTCGGCCTGGTTATGGGCGGCCTGATGGCTGCAATCGGTACGGTTGCCTGGATTATCCGGAACACGGTTGTCGGTTAACGTTATTTGTCGGGCAGTCGGAAATGGCGATACACAAACCCAGGACAGAAAACCAGCCGGTTCTTTCCGGCGGCAAAGGCGGTAACTGGCGAACCGTGCTACCGGTTTATACCGGTGGGGCGGACGGAAGAAGCCCCTGTGCCTGTTGCGGATGGGTCGGTCCGAACAACCGGCCGGTCAGGAGGGCGGACACCGAACAGGAAGCCGTACTGTGCCCGCTGTGTGTGCTGCCAACCGTACTGCCTCATACTTTGACTACAGGCAAAGGGCGTTTGGTCATTGTTCCTGAATTGACTCAAACGGAAATCAACAATTTGTATCGTTGGGGTTTTTTGGGGCTGTATGCCAAACAGTGTTTGGCTGACGGCACTTCGTGGCTGAAGGCTGAAGACAACAGAGCATATGAGGACAAAGCCGGAGAAATGGCCCCATTATCCGCCCTGCTGCGTGAACTGGATAGCCTGTTTGCACAGCGAGGGGAAACTGCATTGCGCAGCCATTTTCATGCCGGCAACGTACCCAGCGCGATGTTTTTTCCGGCGGCACTCTCACAAATTAAAGAAGAGCGTTACCGTGAACGGGAGCAGCATTTTGCCCCATTACGAGTCGTGCCCGATTACTCTGTCCTGGATAAGGCAGGGTGGGGGGCGGAATTCCGTGCGGTTGATTTTGACAACGAACGCTACCGATCGGCATATCCCGGAAAGATAACGGCGAAATGACCGCGAAAGAATACGGGGTACTGATTCCTAAAGAGTCCGGCACCGACTTTTATTTTTGTTACGGCAGGAACACCCAATCGGGTAAGGGCAGTTTGTTCGACCTGCCGGGCGGTTACATTTGGTTGGCCGCGCACAAACCCAAGCATATAAGTTCCGACATTGAAATCCGTAGTAACGGATGGCTGATTAAAACGATGGAGATGCTGGTTGCGGAAATGGGCTTCCGTTTACCGGAACATGCCGGACTGTTACTGCAAGCCGTCTACCGGCTGACGGACTGGCTGGAGAGCCGTTGCGACCGGACGTTTTTACAACCCTATCCGCTCGCCATGCAGGCAGCCCAAAGCATTACCCTGCCGAATTCCAATCCTTCCGATGTTTTTCTGCAGGTATTGGAATTGGGAGGTCATCACCCGGGTAAGATACCGAGTATCGATTTACCGGGGGTAGCCGATGGGAAACAGGAGCAGGTAATATCTCTGACGGCCAATATGGTCGATTTGGCACGGTTTGTTCAGAGCATTGCCCTTCCAATGGGAGACTGGCTGCGCACCGAGCCGAAAAACCTGGAAAACAATCCGTTACCGTTCTACGGAAGATTTCAGATGACATTACGGAACGATGACGGCATAGCCTGTGCCGCCGCCTTATTCCTGCGCAGAAAGCATTTACCTGAAAGCGACTGTATCTGGTTGAACGAAACGGAATACCGTTTTTTTGTCCGCCATCTTCAGCTTGAGTGTTTGGATCTTTATATTTGCAACGGCCGTGATAGCAGCCTGTTACCGCAACTGTTGCCGTTCTCCGAGTTGGACAGTTTGTCATATACACGCTGCTTGGCCGCCCAAACCATGCTTGAAGCCTTGTTACTGAAGGCCGAGGAAAAAAATACGGTCAATCCAACCTCATATTGGCTGCGTTCCGCCATTACCGTCCATTATTTCAAATTGGCGGCGGCAATGGGCGAAACCGGCTTCCTACCGGACAGAATCAGTCCGAAATCCGGCGTATTGCGTTTCGGTTGCGACGGAGACCGTCTTTCCTCGCTAGTTCAAGCGGGGTTTGCCGTCGGGCTGGAACCGCCGTTACAGAGATTTTCCAAAATATAAAGGTGTCGACTGTGAGTTTGAAACTGATTCAAACCTATATTATCAGCAGCGGCGACCCGCTGCTTAGAAGCAGGATAGACGGCATTGTATGCTCCAAGTTGGACGAAGATGCGAAAATCGGCAAAATCAAAGAAGAACTCGAGCGGCATTACCGTAGTGTATCCGAACACAGACAACAGCCAGATATGCGGCCGTAGTTGAAACCGGTTTCGGGAAGGAAAGAAGATGAACAAATACGAAAACATCCTGCTGCATATACTGTCTAAATTGCAGCCGCAGATTACGGATTTTTGTGATTTGGAAACGGTGGACGGGATACCAGCCGACCATCAGAAGAAAATCAAAGACAGGCAAATTTTGGTTTACCAGGATGGCAGTTGTGCGTCCGTCCTGAAATTTAACGGCATTAAAAGCCTGATGACCCGAAACGATTTTGAAGACCTGCTCGACAGAATGTATCTGACCTTGGAACCGTTTATGCGGAGAAAAGGGCATCAGGTACAGGTTTTGTTCCGCCGGGATTTGGATGCGTCCGAACGTTTGAACCGGATGGCAGCCTCTCAGAAGGCAACTTTGGATCGTCTCAATCTCGGCCTGCATGATTTGTTGGATGAAGAGGTTGAAAAATACGCACAGTACGTCTACGAGGAAGATACCTATTTTGTTTTATACAGCCGTCCCGCCCTGTTAGACCGTGTGGAAGTCCAGATGGATCGCGACAACAAGGGGAAACTGCGTAAAACCTACCACCTGCCCGACTTCTCGGACGGACAGAATCTGCTGCGGCCCATTAGTTATCTCTACGAACGTCACGAGGCTTTCGTAGCCAAATTTTGCGATGATCTCAACAGTCACCGACTGGGCATAGACATCGAACGGATGGACATCAATTCCGCCTTAAGGGAAATCAAGCGCACTGCAAACCGTAACGGAACCCATCCCACATGGAAACCGATTATTCCGGGTAACGGCGTTTCACCGTTATGGAACGAATCCGAAGACCTCGATTCGGCAGGCAAGCACCTATATCCGAAACTTCCGGACCAAATTCTAACCGAACCGGCCACTTTGGGCAGAAAAAAAGACATGAACCTTCCGGACGACGAATTTATCCGCATAGGCGACCGTGTATATGCCCCTCTGGTCTTGGCAACGCCGCCGACCAGCAACAGGGAAACCTTCAACAGCCTGTTCAACGCACTCAACCGTGCCGAAACCGTACAAAACGGTCAAAGGCGTGCCATCCCCTTCTCTGTCTCCTTCCTGCTGGAAGGGGACGGTATGACCATAGGCACTTTTAAGGCAATGTTTAGCAATATTTTTGCCTTTACCAGTGAGCAGAACCGCAATATCAACCTTGCAGCCAAAGAGTTGCGCGAATATGTCCGCGACGGCGGCTGCGTGGTCAAACTCCGTATCGGCCTGATGACTTGGAGCGACAGTGACCCTGTATCCGTCCAAGAACTGAAACTGAGGAAGAACAAACTAAAAAACGCAATCGAAGGTTGGAGCAGTGCACGCTACAAAGCCATATCCGGTGATGCGGCTTACGGGTGGCAGTCCAACTGCCTCGGGCTATCTTACAGGCATAGCGGGAAACCTTGCTCCGGCCCTTTGGATCGAGTTTTGCAACTGCTCCCGCTTACCCGACCTGCATCATCGTTTCCTCACGGTACCATCCTCAGCCGCAGTCTGGACGGTGCCATTCTGCCGTTAGAACCGTTTTCACCCGAACAGACCACTTGGATCGATTTGTTTGCCGGCAAACCCGGTATGGGCAAATCGGTGCTGATGAATTACTTGAATTTGAAATCTTGCCAAGCTTCCGGCCTGAAAAGACTGCCGTATATTTTTGTTGCCGACATCGGTGTCTCGTCCGGAGGCTGTATCGATCTCATCCGGCAGGCATTGCCGCCGGAGAAGCGTCATCTGGTGGTCTATAAACGGATCCAGAATACCGAAGAGTACGGCATCAATGTCATGGATGTCCCGTTATTGCAGGATTTCCCATTACAACGCGAAATGCAGTTTAAAGCCGGTTTTATTACCGCGCTGGTTACCCCTCCCGAACTTGATCGTCCCGAACCGGGCATGACCGGGTTCGTTACACGCGTCCTGCGTGAAGCTTATCTGCTGGCTAGGGACGATACGGAAAAGGGGCATCCGAAACAATATACCCGTTTTCAGGATCAAAAGGTCGACGAAGCGGTGTCAAAACTCGGCTACGATTTGTCCGGTTCGATCAATATCAGCTACAAGGAATTGGCCCGTCGTTTTTTTGCCAAAGGAATGTACCACGAATGTGAGCTGGTGCAACGCTATGCCGTACCGACACTGCAGGATTTGGGACATGCGGCCAACAGTGATGCCGTCAACGAGGAATTCAAGCACGAGCAGGGGCAGAAACTCAAAGCCAGCTTTATGATGGGTTTGCGCGACGCTATCGAACAGTACCCGATTTTCCGAGGCATTACCCGGTTTGACATCGGTTCCGCCCGCGTGATGAGTATCGATTTGCAGGATGTGGCGGGCAAAGACAAATCGGTGGCAGGGGTAAAGCAGACCAATCTGATGTATCTGATTGCCAGACAGAGTTTCATGCAGAAAATCGCCTACTCAAAAGAGGACCTACCCAGCTTCTCGCCGGAGGTGCGGCCATACTATGAACGGCTGATTTCGGAACTGGTGGAAGAAGAAAAAATCGTCATGTTCGACGAATATCATAAAACCCGGGTAGAAAGTACAGATCCGAATAAAAGTTCCCCGTTGCAGGATCAAATCTTAGTCGACGGCAGGGAGGGGCGGAAATGGAAGATGCGGCTGGTACTCGGCAGCCAACTCCTGCCAGATTTCGGAACCCTTGTCGATATTGCCACCAATATCTACCTCTTGGATGCGGGTACGCCAAAAGAGCGGGAATTTTTCGTCAACCGGATTGGCATTACCGAAGCGGCGGTGTCGGCTTTGCAAGAACATGTCCACGGCCCGACACGTCACGGTACAACTTTCCTGTTGGTTTCCGATACGAAATCGGGCAGGTTCTGCCAACTGCATACCGTAACGGTGGGGCCGATGTGCTTGTGGGCACTTTCAACCACTGCCGAAGACCGGAAGATGCGTGAAATCTTTTACCAGCACTTCGACTCCCCACAGGAAGCACGGGCCGCATTGGCCTATTTCTTCCCAGGCGGCGGGTGTGCGCAGGACGTGGCCAACGAAAAACGCCTGCTCGAGCTTGAAAGTAAAAACAGTTTTATCTCAGAAGACGATGTGACTGGCATCGTTGAGGCAATGGCCAAACGCTGTATCGACGAATACTACCGTAGCCGCAGCCATACGGCTGCATAGGATAAACGGAGGAAATAATGGCCTACCGTGGCATCGAAGGTCGTGAGGAAATACGCAAATCGAGACGGACGCGCGATGTCCGAAATTTCAGACAGAAATGGCGTGATTTTTTTGCCGATTACTCTTCGTCAGTATTGTTCCTTATGCTGCTTTTTGCGGCTTGGGCAGGTTTGGGCTTGCTGTTCGCTCTGCCATTTGCGGCAGAAACGGTACTCCTGTTTTATTTCCTGTTCGGCAGGAAACATTACCGTTTTGATCGGATGAGATTCAGTTTCCCCTACCGTGTACCGAAATTGGCCGAAGTTCTTGACGCTTCCTACCCAAGAGAAAAATTGGGGGAAGGCATTACCTATTGGGGTAATGAAAAACCTAGGAAAGAGCAGATTTACGCCGGCGACAGCGATATGCGCACGCATAACCTCGTTTTGGGGACGACAGGTTCAGGCAAGACCGAGCTGCTGCTGGGGCTGGTGACGAACGCACTGGTTCAGAACAGCGGCTTTATCTACGTTGATGGTAAAGGTGATCCCGCGCTGATGGGCAATATCTTCCGGTTGATGCGCACGTTTGGCCGCGAAGACGACCTATTGTTGATCAACTTCATTACTTCCGGCCGCGATTTTTTCGATAAACAGGCCGACAAAGTTACCAACAATATGAACCTGATGGGCAAAGCCTCATCAGGTATGATCATCGAACTAATTACCGGCCTGCTGGACGATTCAGGCAGTTCCGGAGATATGTGGAAAGGCCGCTGTATCCTGTTCGTAGCAACGCTGACCCGGCCTTTATGCTATCTGCGCGACAAAGGGCATCTCCATCTGTCTGCAGAGACTTATTTACAATATCTTGAATTGGGGGAGTTGGAAAAACTGGTTTACGAGCCGGAAAAACAGTTCCCCAATCTGGATGTGGAACAGTTTACCAAGGTATTGGATCCTTTACGCAGCTATATCAACAACATACCTGGCTACAATCAAAAATATTTTGCTGAAAAAAAACAGCAGGAACAAAAAACACTCGAGCAGCACGGCTACATCACCATGCAGCTTGGCCGGGTCTTCAACGATCTGAACTACAACTACGCCCATATCTTCAAGGCGGATGTCGGCGACATCGATTTTTACGACGTGGTACTGAACCGCCGCTGCCTGGCCGTCCTGCTGCCTGCTTTGGAACGGGCACCTGACACACTGAAAATGTGCGGTAAACTGATAGTCGGCAACATCAAGCAAATGATGGCAGGTTGTTTGGGTAATCGTGTTGAAGGACAGGTTCGGGAAATTCTGGACAGCCGGTCCACCAACTCCCCCACACCCTATTACGTCATTCTGGACGAATACGGCTATTACGCCGTACTCGGCTTTGCCGTTGCCCCCGCACAGGCCCGTTCACTCGGGTTCAGTATGACTTTTGCCGCCCAGGACTTTTCCAGCCTGAAAAAATCCAGTGCGGAAGAGGCGGATGCCACGTGGGAGAACACTAATGTCCGAGCCATCGGCCGTCTGACTTCGGGCAAGGAGTCGGAAACATGGCGCAGGGTTGCGGGCGCGTCGGGAGAGGCTTTTGTTGCCGGTATGACCGGCTTGGACAGATCTGTCGGCATGATTGACGATAAATTCCGCACGCCTGACAGTATTGCCATCAGCCGTGTGGAACGCCTCGATTACGACGATGTGGCCGCCCAACAGGACGGGGAGTTCACCTTTATCGTCGGCAAAAAGCACGACCGAGAAAACGGTGGAGTGCGCGTCATGCGCGGGATGGGTTTTTATACAGCATCGGAGAAACCGCGTGAAATGCGAATTAACGATTTAGTACCCGTTATCATGCCTCGCAAGGACCGCGTACCATCCGTGTCGAAATTGTTTCCAAAGCTCCAGGATCTTTTCGACAACCACGGACTCCCCAAATCGCTGACATCGAAAGCCTTCTGCCCCGACAACCGGACATTGATCCGAATGTCTCAAGTCTACGATTATACGAGCGAAAGCGGTTTCGACCGCCAGCGGCAATCTCTAGCGGCGGCATGGTGGTTGCTGGAACGCGCCAATAAACCGATGGCTATTGGAACGGCCGAACTGATCGGCAATATGGCGGAAGTCGATGAAACCAAAATCAGCCGAATACATCAGTACATCGACGATTTGCTGGAAAATATTCTAAACCCTGATGAAATCATTGCGACCACAGGTTCGCCGGCGGCGGCACGGTCAATCCGAACGGTCGACGGGCAAACCGTCCTTCTTGCCTCAGAAGACGAAGAAATCGACGGCTCCACCACCTTTGCCTATGTGTCCGGGCAGGAAACTGCCAATGCGGCTGATCCGTACCCAATCGCTTCCGATGTCATTACCGAATACTATTCGGTATTCCGCGAAATCGAACTGTTCCGCCGCCCTAGCATCCGAGTGGTGGACGGTATCGCCGTAGATATGGAGGAAACGGACGGCGATTCCTGCACCCGGGAACAGCTAAGGGAACTGAACATATTGATAGGGGAAGGCACTGTACATACCGACCGGCCTCTAGCCGAAGAAGCTGACAGACAGTATGACCATATCCGGGATACCGTCCGAAAACAGACGGACACGGCAAATATCCGGAAACCCGAAGTTGTCGATACGGATAAAATCAGACTGGTCATGGGCGAACTTCTGGATAATCTGGCCCTATACAGCAATCAGCAAATAGAAAAAATTATTAACAATAAAAAATAAAAATTTTTATTTTTTATTTTTTGGTGGTATATTACTGCCAAACGGTATTTAGTATTCAATCTATATGCTCAAACAAACCAAAAAAACGGTTGCTTTTCTGTTTAAAAAGATGCCTGCCGAAGTATTCGGCTTCAGCCAAATCAAACGAAACAATGTTTTTCTGAAACAGAAATGGCATGATCTTTCCGGACCGGTCTGTCCACATTGTGCACAGGCTGTCATGGTGCTGGATATGGAGCGAGAGGGAGTCCGCCGACGTTCTGCCGACGGAGAAACCTATACAGACCTTTACCATTGGGTATGTCCTTCAGAATTATGCGGTGCAGACGAAATGCTGCCTGAAAAACCGGCTCAAGCCCGAGAGTGGGCCAAAACCATCCGTAACCGTATCGTCGCGGAACAGATACCGGAGATGGACGAAGACCAAATGTCGCCGTACCTGAAAACCCACCGTATCACTTCGCGCATCATGTACGGTTTGAGTTTTTTATGTCTGATGTTCATGGCCGCCAATATCCTTTTTTGGCAAGATTCCCTAACCAGAACCTTGTTCATCTACACACCTGTTGCGGCCGCCTTCTTTTCCGGCGGTTTGAAACGCAGCTACCGCTACTGGCAGCTATCCAACAAAAGGTTGTTCGACGAAACCGCATTGAGAGATTTTCTGTCTTCCGGTCAGTGGTTTATATGAAAAAAGCCTTATACAAAGCCTTAATTCCTACTGTTCTAATATCTCTGCCGGCCATCAGTGGTGCGGCAGTAGATCTTGCCTACAAACCTGCCAATTTGGACTGCGTATTGGCGGCCGCTGCACGGCAAAACGTACCCGCTAACGTTCTTTTGGGTTTGTCCAGTATCGAAATGGGGAAAAACGGTCAAGCGGTACGCAACCGCAACGGCTCCTATGATCTCGGCCATTTTCAAATCAATACGATTCATTTCGGAAAAAACGGTATTTTCACTCAAATGGGTATTCACCCTGATGACGCGAAATGGCGCGGCTGCTACAACGCTGAACTGGCCGCCTATCTATTGCGTTTGCACCTTAATGAGGAGAACGGGCAGGACTTTTGGACTAAGGCCGCCAACTACCATTCCAAGTCTCCGGCAGCAAACCGTAAATATCGGCAGAAATTGATACCTCTTGCCCGCCAATGGGCTGTTTTTTTAACCGTTCGTTACCGAAACGTTACCGTTGTAACGTTGTAGGCTTCGACTCTCGAAAGGAAATATCATGATTCAAAACTCATGCCAAATAGCCGGTCGTGTTGGCCGTGCTCCCGAAGTGTTTACCGGGAGAAACGGAGAAATTTTGTCTTTTTCCGTTTGTGTCAACGAACGCTACAAAAAAGACGAACAGTGGGTTGAAAAACAGACCTGGATTCCCTGTGTGTGCTTCCAGACCGGACGTGTCAATTATTTGAAGGAACATTTGGGGAAAGGGTCTTTCATCATCCTCAACGGTAGATTGGAAACCAACCAATATACGTCTCAGAAGTATTTTGACGCTTCCGGAAAGCCCTTGGTAGACAGCAAACTGCAATTGGTAGTTGAAGAGTTTCTGCTGCCAGATCAGGGAAAACGGCAGGAACAACCGACAGATTCTCAGACCCCCTCGGGTGATAATGAGACAGATCCTGAGGTTCCTTTCTAATGGATAGAAGGGATTTTTTGAAAATGGCGGCCGGCCTAACGTTATCTGCAGGTGCCGGTCTGCTTTTACCCTCCCGTGAAGTATTCGCCAATCCCGCAGATACCGTTGCAACAGACCACAATTTCTGGCTTCGGCCGCGCCGTCTGCATGTCAGACGGCAAGATGGGAAAGGCGTGCTCGACGTTGTCTTTTACCGCAACGGACAGTATGACGAAGCCGCCTATCGCCTGTTATGTCATATTTTTCGGGATGTACGCAGCAATAATGCCGTACGTTATATGGATGTCGGTTTGTTCAATCTGATTTTCGGTATCCAGGAGTGGGCACGTTCGATGGGCAGTTACGACCCAGTTTATATCCTAAATTCCGGCTATCGGACAGACCATAGAAACCGCTCTATAGAGGGTGCGGCAAAAAATTCCCTACATGTCTATGGAAAAGCCTCTGACGGCACCTTCAAAGGACTGCCCAATAAATCGGTTATTGCAATGGCTGATTATTTCAGTGCGGGAGGAGTAGGGGGCTATTCTTGGGGTATCCATACGGATGTCGGACGCAATCGGAGATGGGGAACAGCCAAATGAATGAAGATATAATAAAAAGTTATATTGCAGAAATCAACGCTCCCTTTACTGCTTCGAAATCAAACAATGGCTTTAAATTGATCGAGGAGATACAGTTAAACGGCTCCTTGCTTTATTGCATGGAAAAAGAATACTCCAAATTCCGCTCTTTATTCGAACAGTTTGCAAAAAAATATCTGACACCTGAAAGCTTTCAAAGTCTGTCAGCCTACCCAGAAGTGTATCTAGGCATATTTAGGGAATGTTACGGCAGCACCCGTGTATTCTCATATAAGGGTTATGTCCTTATTTCAATCCATCAGCTTTATCGGCAAAGTCATATACTCTATGTTCCGGAAAAACCGAAAAAGTTACTGGCATTTTCCAATCTGCCTGAAGAGCGAATTATCGATCAAGGTATATATCTGATTACCGTCAACCGCCAAAAATCCAAAAAATATACGCCTTGTTTTCCCTTGCAGCAAAATAAATTGAAAACAGAGGTTCGGGCATTTTGCAGAGGAGAGTTTTGGGAACTACCTTTCATGCCGGGCAGCAATTTTGCCAAATTTGTCCATCTTCAAAAACAAAACGAACGTTTAAGCCACCTCGGTATCGGTTCAATTTCCCGCAACGCTATCCTCCCTGTAAATTTAAAATGGCGTGATGCTCGGGCAGAAGTCATCAATTCCAAATTGTGCCGTTCCAACGAAAAAAAATCATCACGCTATCTGAGTATTTTGATTGTCAAATATATTGTTTCCCAATTGCCAACCCATCAAAAAGATTTTTTCCATCGAGGAAGGAAAATTGAAGGTCAATTTATAGAACGCCTAAACTATGCTGTCAGATTGGACAAATACTCAACCCAACGTGCTTTGGCTTTTCATTCGATCTATGGAATACTGTTTCGATACCATCGATACAATCATACTCTAGACAAGTTGTTCAATCCCGAATATCAAAGCCGTTTTTATAACTTTCTTATTAATGAAGGAGTATATGGATTCTTCAGTGAAAAAATGGAAAAATTTACTAAGGATTATGGTGTACTGTGGCGTGAGCAAGGGTTCAGAGGCATGAAGCAATCCCGTTATCTCTATTGTTTACGACGCTATCAAGAGGTAGTGGAGCCTTGTTTTGCCCGATGTAACGAACGTGCTGTCATTAATTTCATTTTAGAGATGGAAGAGGAAGAACCTTCTGAAAATTTTGTATTGGAAAAACGTCATCTAAACTTCCTAAAACAGACTACATTGACACTGAGCTTATCCTCATTACGCGCGATCAGCCAATTAGGAAAGGAACAATTGCCGACCAACAGAAACCAAGATCACTATTTTGCCAAGTTGTTAGTTGCCAATCAGACCTGTTTATCAGCAGGTATAAACTTTTCTTTTCCTGAAAATTTGCTAAAAGATTACGGTGTTACCGGTCGTCGCATTGGCATTCATCACAGCCAACGTCCCAAATTTCCGAGGAATACCCCTTTATCTAAAAACGTCATCAAAAGAAAACGTTTAGAATTCCAACATAAGATAAATAACAGTTTAAATTTTATAGATTTTATTCATTTTGTCATACATATTTTGCCAAATAATGCCGATGTGCAACAGATTCGGACAACGCTGGCAGAATTGTTTTTCAACAATATCGCTTGGCATCAAAGTATTAATCGGTTAAACCAACTTATAACCGTAGCTAAAACGGAAATTATCCTGCATCAGGAAGGACTCACTTTAGAGGAATTCAATAATAAATATAATATTATTGATATTCCGCCAATACTGGAAAAAAGGTTAGAGGTTTGTGGGATTGAAATTACACAACTAATCACGGAAGGAGAATTGATACGGGAAGGTACGGAAATGAACCATTGCGTATCAAATTATACAAGAGCGGTCGTTCATGGGCACAGCTTGATTTTTTCTTTACGAAGCCAAAACTCAAGTTCTACATTGGAAATCTACCCTCCTTTAGATAACAGTGGTTTCGGTATCGCACAACATCAATCTTTTGCCAACCGTATGCCTGATGAAGAACATCTGACAGCAGGTAAACTTTTATTAAATATGCTGAACGAACGTTATGCTTTTTGTGATTGGGAGCAGTTTCAACGAAAATCTTACTGGGCAGCCAACTTGTATGACAAAATTAATCTTGCCCCGCTTCCCTTGGAAAAACTCAAACACATTATTGGATCATTCCCAAATTTGACACTGATGCGAAAAATATTAAACAAAATATGAGCCAAAAATCCATAATATATGGTTGATAGTTAAACCGTTGGATAGAAATTTACTCATACTCGATTGGACAGTGGCATATTTGAACCCACAGGAAGCAGATAATGCGGATCGAGGTTGTCAAAGTGCCATCCTGAACCGTTGAAATCATAAAGTCTGACTGTGTTGAATAGCTAGGAGAAGGCCGTCTGAAAAAGGTTTCAGGCGGCCTTAGATCTTAATGGATCCTTATCCATCTGGTAGTTAGATTGTCAAAACACGTAAATACTGTATTGGTGTATTTGCTCTTCCAGCCTCAAGATTAGAGAGCTTGGAATTGACACCGTAAGGAAAGTTCCTTACAATAAATAGGAAGCTTTATATATAAGCGGATTTCATAGTACAACAGGTACTTTAAGCCACCAAGTATGATTTAGGCACTAGGTCTTTAATCCACCAAGTATGATTTAAAGGCACTAGGCAAGATACGAAGCCACTAAGGCAATGCGATTATGAAGATTATTTTTGATGCAGTGTCAACCATGACCAGCAAAAACCAAACAACCATTCCCAAGTCGGTACGCAAGGCATTAGGACTAGAAAAACAGGACAGAATCCTTTTTTCCGTCTTAGATAGCGGAAAGGTATTGTTAGAAAAAAACAATACGGATGACGAAGAATTTGAGCATGATCCAGTTGTTGGAAAATTCCTGCATTTTTTGGAAAATTCTATGACAAAAAATCCGGATTCCATCAAACCTACATCCCAATCACGCTTTAACCGCCTTCGCCAACTGACCCGGGAGACAGATACAACGAAGGACTGATATGCCTGATTCCCCCATGCAGATAAATGGATATACCATTTACGAACACGAATGCTTTACGCAACAATTAGACAGACTGGCCACTACGATAGAAAGCCAGAAACGATCCGAAAAATCCAGTAGATCCGAAGAGACCAAACTGCTGAAACGGATATTAGACGAAATAGAAAATATCGCTCTTAATCCGGATAGTCCGGAATATTGGCTTGGTAAGACACTCGGCTCGGAATACAAATTTTGGCGACGTGCCAAGTTTATGGGTAGATACCGATTATTTTTCCGTTACGACTCAAACAGCAGAATTATCATTCTCGCATGGGTAAACGACTCAGGTACGAAAAGAACTTATGGCGGCAAAAATGATGCCTATGCAGTGTTCAAAAAAATGTTGAGGAATGGGAATCCGCCTTCCGACTGGACGCAACTACTCGACGCAGTATCAAAGGAATAGAATGGAAATTAAGTTAAAAGGATATTTATAATTAGTTGAGATACTTATAGCTCTATCTTATTCCAACGGCCGCATTCTGTGGCCGTTTTTGTTTTCCTGGTATTGACGCGACATATATAGTTTCTGATAAAATGATTTTGTTACAAAATCAAATTGCAAAAACTATGAGCGAAATACCAAAGAAACGAGGTGGCCGTAGAGACGGTGCGGGACGCAAAAGCAAGTCCGGTGAAGCAACGGCAGTTAAACGTATCCCGGTGTCGCTGATACCAACAGTGGATGCCATGATTGCTTCTACAGCCATGCCTCAAGGCAGCCTTATACCCATCAATCGGACAACACTAAAAGTACCATTAGCACTCGATAAAATCCCAGCCGGATTTCCCTCTCCAGCGGAGCCGTATGTTGCTGATTATCTCGATTTTAACGAGTACCTTATCGCGAACCCGTCTGCCACATTCGCCGCCCGTTCCGGCGGTTATTCCATGCTAGATGCTGGGATTAGCAGAGACGATATTATGATCATCGACCGATCCAAAACGCCAAAGCACGGCGATATTGTGATGGCCGATGTCGGCAACGAATTTACGATCAAACGACTGTATATAGTTCCCGGCCGCAAGCCCGAACTGCACTCTGAAAACGCCTCCGGCGAGTTCCCAGATTTTGTACCAACCGATGAAGACATATGGTCTGTTGTTGGTGTCGTGACTTTCGTCATTAAAGATGTCCGTAAGGGGAGCTAAGATGTTTGCTCTCATTGATGGGAACAGTTTTTACTGTTCTTGTGAAAGAGTTTTTAGACCGGAATTGAAGAATATCCCAATTGTCGTCCTGTCAAACAACGACGGCTGTGTGGTAGCCCGCTCTGTGGAAGCAAAGGCACTCGGAATTAAAATGGGTGAACCCTATTTCCGGATAAAACACTTAGTTTCGCAAGGCCGTCTGAAAGCCTTTTCCAGCAACTACGAACTCTATGCCGACCTGTCCCGTAGGATGATGGAAACCATCGCCGGTTGTGTACCGGCGGTTGAAGTCTATTCGATAGACGAATGTTTCGCCAGTATGGCCGGTATCGAAAACCTCGCCGAACTCGGCGGTCAAATCAAACATCGCGTATTGCAGTGGGTCGGTATCCCGACCTGCGTCGGCATCGCACCGACGAAGACGTTGGCCAAGTTTTGCAACCATCTTGCCAAACGTTACCCCGATCACTTTGGGGGAGTGGTGGTTTGGTCAAATTGGAATGAGACTGTCCGCCTTCGTGCCTTGCGCAGCCAGGGTGTTGATGAGATCTGGGGAATCGGGGGGCGAACGGCGGCCAAACTGGCCGCACAAGGAATTTATACCGCGTTGGACTTCGTTCGGGCGGATACTGCTACCCTACGCCGGCGATACGGTGTGACGGTCGAACGGACGCAGCGTGAAATGCAGGGAATTGCCTGTGATGGCTTGCACCTCGAACCACAAAAAAGACGGAATCTTGTCCGCAGCCGTAGTTTTGGAACGTGTATCGAAACGCCGGAGGCGTTGCAGGCCGCGATTACACATCACATCAGCTCGGGGGCGGAAGCCTTGCGTCGTGACGGACTGGCGGCTTCTGCTGTTACCGTATTCCTACACACGGATTTTTTCCGGGAAGAAGCCCCTCAATATCATAAGAGCCTGAGCCGTAACCTGGCCGTGCCGACAACCGATACCATCATCCTGAACCTCGAGGCGCAAAATCTGTTGACAGATCTTTATCGAGGCGGCTACCTCTATAAAAAATGCGGGATCGAATTGCATGGGCTGAAACCAGCCGGACAGGTACAGACGGACCTATGGCAGCCGGAAGCCGTCAATCCAGTTATGGAGGCATGGGACAAAATCAATCGCCGGTACGGTAGAGGCCATCTGAAACTTGCCTCCGAACTGATTGCGGATAACTGGAAAATGAACAGAGATAGGTTGAGCCAGTGCTATACCACACGTTTTGTTGATTTACCCATAGTTTGACAGTGGATTGGCCACATGACCTATTAAGACTCATTTCATTTATCCGAAAAAACATCTTTAAGGACTGCTGATTAAATACATAACAAAAGGCCGTTAAACGGCCTTGCTTTTTTAATCCCTACTTGTTCTTTTTTATATAGGTTGCCGTAATCGTAGGAGGATAACGGAACACTGCAGGTTGGCGATTAAACATCATAATCACAATTAAAATTATAAATGTTATTTTTTTAATCATAAAAATCCATAATTAGTCTATGGATATAATAACACTTTCTTTAAAATTATGTTAGTTTTATTTTATATTTGTTAAATTATGTCATTTTTATTAAAATTATGTCTTATTTATGCAACACATTTGGCTTATTAGCTATCAGTTTCTACTTCTCACATGCACCTAGTCCTTATTACTTTTTATGGTTTTTATACGATCGTATGATTTCCGAGTGTGACTGACACAATTTTTGTATCTGTTTTTCTGTCCAAATTCCATATGTTTGTGCTCTATATAAAGCTGCTTCACTAAAATCTGTTAATGTTAGATTATTTTTCTCCAAGACTGAATAGAAGGCAGGAGCAGCAAAGAAATCTTCATAATTTTTTCCAAATGCAAACAAACTGAACCATTCCGGGAAAATATGCGTTTCCTCCTCTTTTTCTTCCAAACTGTACATCAGGATGAATTTTCCTTTTTCATCATGTAGATGTTTTGGAAAACTCTGTACCAGCCAAAAGAAATCAAATTTCATTTCTCTATGCAGATAGTCTTTTATCAAAACCAGCTTATTTGATTCGGTATAAATTTGATCTTCGGAAATTTTGGATGCCAAATCCTGCTTACATATACCTTGCTGTATAACGGTACCGTCATTGGCCAGCACGTTTTTCAGTGTTTCCAATTGTTCTTGATAAGCTGGAATATCATTAATCAATTCGGAATTTTCTCCCATAATTCTCACCAATCCACTCCAGTCATAGAGTTCCGAATGTATCAAATTTTGCAAATATTGCTTATCCATATAGGATTCCCACAATCTCAACCTCTCTTACTCTTTATTCAATTACCACAGTAACACGCCGATTCTTCATTCGCCCAAGAGCCGTAGCATTAGATGCAATATAGTTCCCATCCAAACCTCGAGTATTGATTTTATATGGTGGAATTCCCCGTGCGATTAGTTTGCGTTTCAACGACTCGGCCCGCAACCTGGCAACCTGCAAACGTATCTTTTTATTTCCCCGCGAATCAGAATATCCGGTAATACTTAAACGTTTGGCATTCTGGGACATGAGAAACAATTCAGACAGCTCCAAATTCGAGATAGTGACTGAATTACCTTGTACACGATAGGTTTTACGGATGTGTTTAGCCTTTTTCGGATACAGATAATTGGATGTTTCTTTTATGCCACTATGATTCTGGCTACGTTTTGATGCCAACTCATTCCTCAACATTGCATTTTCATATTGCAGTCGGCGAATCAGTTGTTCCTGACTGTCATGCTGATGTGCATTTGAATTCGATTCCACAACAAATAAACCGTCTGGCCGAGTTTCATTACTAATTTGCTCAATCACAGTTAGGCCGGCGGTTGCTCTTACCGAAAATGTGACAGCTATTAAATAGAAGGCCATTCGGGCTTTGAAACCAGTCATCATCGCATTATCTCCTTATCTTTTTTTCCAACGGCGACGAAAAATAATGGCAAGTTGTAATATGCCTATAAAAAAAGAAGTGAACAAAAAAGCCGATCCCGCCAGGGAAAAAAGTGAAATCCAAGTGCGGTCGTTATCCGCCATTTTGATATATGACGGAAACCATATGAACAGTATCTGTACGAACGGGATTAGCCACATAGCCTTCATTCTGGACCCGTTAAATCTTTTTACAATCAGGGCATAAACAACTACGCCGATAAGATAAGATGGAGCAGTAATATAACCTATGGTTGTAATCAATAATGAAGTTACAGCTAAGTTCATCAATATCGTATTTTGACTCGGCGACGTGCCACCCATCAGGACAATACCTGATAAAAAAGTAAGAATTACCAAAAAAATAGGGGAGAGTAATACCAAAATATATTTTTTTATTTTGGGGCTGGTTAAAGAAACTTGATGTCTGCCGGTTATCGCAGGAATTACGGTATCCGTTGCAGGTTCAAATGACTTAGATGGACGTTTTCTCATAAATGCACCTCGATGATTGATGGTCAATCATGCCATAACATATATTTTAAAAAAATTATTTTATTTATTAAAATAATTTAACAAGACTCAACATACATGATAAGGGAAATATCATGTCAAGATGCGGAATCTATAGCATTGGAATGCAATGTTGCCAATTTTTCGGCATCTTCCTTTCGTTTGCCTGGCAATGTTTTTAAATAAATGCGGGTTGTTTTGGGATCGGCATGCCCTTGCTCATCTTGAATTGTTTCTGTTGAAGCACCGGCCATATATCTATGGGTAGTATTGGTATGTCTGAGCCAGTGTGTACTCATATCTACAATTTGGATACGGATATGATCGTCTTCGCAGTCGATAACCGCCTTATTTTTGCACTCATAAATCATCAACCCAATAGCCCTCGGAGTCAGGCGACGATGCCGATCGCCTTTGAGAGGAACAATCAAACCATAATTTTCATCTATAGAGGGTATTTCATTCAGACCCAAAGACTGTCTATACCGTTTCAATTCTTGAAACAAGATGCTGTTTACGCTTACTTGACGAATTTTTTTCCGTTTTCCTGAAACGCGCAGAATCCATCTTCCCTGTTTATAGGTGAAATCAGCCATTGACCCTTTGGCCACTTCTTCCCGGCGCAGGCCAGTATGGTAAATCAAAGCAAAAAGCCATCGGTCTCGGTTCAATATTGCTACTTGGCTCTCATTGGCTGCGGGACGGCTTGTCAACCATTTCCACAACCATACCCAAGCGTCCAAATCCAAAAACTTTACAGGTTCCTCTTCCTCCTGGATCGGTGGGGCAGGGGTAAGACTGACTACATTCTTCTCTACATATCCCATATCCGAAAGGTACTGGAACATTTGGCCAAGCACTTTCCGGCTATAATTGATTGTGCTTGGTTTGACTGTTCCTCGGCTTTCCAGAAAAAAAAGGTATTCCGTAATATCCGCAGCATTCAGATTTTTCAAATCTTTTTCTTGGTTAAATACCCAGTTAAGAAATTTTTCGGCTTCTCGTTTATAAGCATCAAAGGTATGTTGAGATCGATGTCCTCTAGCACGTAGCCATTGCAGAACGGCTTCAACGTCAGCGGAGAGGTGTTCGTCAGTCAAAATAGGGTACACAATATTACTGAATAAAATATTGTCCATAGGAATCTCTTTGCGGTATGGGGAGAATTTCTTGGAAGAACGATCACTGTATAAGGCAAAACCGCCCTATTTCGCACTAAATTTTACTTCCCATAATTACAGTTATGGGAAGTATTATGAATACAACTTATTAGTCAGTCAATCGCTTTAACCGCTGGGACACATAAATTTATTGTCTCCGTCTACGCGATTCCTTCCATGCTTCTCCAGCTTCCTTTGCGATACGAGGGGCAGCTTTGATTTTCTCTGGCGTAAGGTTGTCAGGCTGGACGATCAACCGCCCATCAAATATATTTTATTTTAAAAAATTATTATATTATTATATGAGTTTATACTCTTTATTCGCCTTAAGGGAGTTGTCCACATTTTTGTGGGCATCATCCATGTATAACTTTGTATTCTATTATTTATTAAAGAAAATGTATATTGACTAATTTTTAATCATGGTGACATAATGAAAAAAATTTTCCCTATATTTTTACTGGTAATTCACTCTACTATTTCTTATGCTGCTCAGATTCAAGCAGATGTAACCAAAACAAGGCAACTTGAAAATGCCTTGCTATGCGAAAAACCTTTATCTCCAAAGAAAATTTATAATCTGGTTTCCGAACTGAACGGAACCAATCCGCAAAACCGCTCTGACAGTTTTCGCGGGATTTATACCGTACCGTTCGGATTTTATGTTCTAAACCAACAAGTAACAGAATTTAATATTACAAGATTTTTGGCAGATGATGAGAGATATACCTACCGTTACTCCACACCGTTACCCAACCTCTCTCCTTCAGAAGCCGCATCATTGTTAGGAATCAAACAGAATGACGAAACCAAGCAATATGAACGGAAAAATTTAAGTATTCATGTTGAAAACGGCAGAACTGTTTTAACCTGTCTGTTCCGTTGAATATGTAGACAAAATTTTAGCCGCTAAAAATTTTAGCGGCTAAAATTAAAGGGATTTTACAAAGTTGTTCCTGTCGCATGCGCCGAGCAGTCCTCTAGACCAACCTGCTGTTGTTGGGCAGCCGTATAAATACCAATTGACGGGGGTGAGCCGGCATTTACCGTATTTGTCTGCCCAATCTTGGTCAGAATAAAATTGTATTGCGCTTTAGTATCTTTTGCCCAAGGGCTTGCAGAACTGGATCGGATGGTAAAGGTATTACAGTAATAGGGACTTGGATCTGTAAAATAGGCTCCCGCCGCCCTTCTCTCTTGAACTTGTTTGCCCCCCAGATTAACAAAACCTTTCCGAATTGCTTTCGTATGATTGTTAAACTCGTATTGCACAGCATTGCTCCGATTAGGAACCATATAATCATTATGCAAATGCTTGGCAAATCGGTTCATATCAAGTTTCCCATTTCTTGATCCCGATCCGCCCATAATACCAATCAATTGCCCTGGGGTAACGCTTTGCCCTACTCTGACATTGATGCTTCTTAGATGCCTGTAAGCGACATAATCACCCGCCTTATCATCTGTCCGTTTGATGATGACGGTATTGCCATAACCATTAGCAAAACCGGCAAACTGGATAACCCCGCCAGATCCGGCATAAATCTGATCGTTGCCACTTGTACTAACAAAATCCAACCCTTGGTGAACGCTAGTCCGATACCCTTTTATTCCGGTATCTGCCGCAGTCCGAACTTTTCCATACGGGCTCGTCACAATCGGATTTTTCACCGGATCCACCAAGCAGGCAGCCACAGATATTTCAACATATGTGGCAAAGATAAGCAGAGACAGGATTCTCCAATGCATTTATAGTTCCCTTGCACATACTATTTGTGTGAACTTCTCCCCACCCGGCACATAAACTTGGATAGCTGTATTCGCTACCCGTCCTTGTCCATCATATTGGTCTGAGTTGCTTTTTTTGGGTTTACTGCCCCATTTTAATTTTTGCCGGACTTGTTCTTTGGATTCATTTGTCCGCGAGAACAACTCTAATGATTCACCAAACTCGCCGGAAATCTGCATTCCTGCTTGATAAATATCTATCCCATCAACAACCAATGGATCTTTAAAAAGATAGTCTTCTCCATCAATCTCCCTGCCGTGTTGCTTGAGAGCTTGAATAATGGCTTTAGGAGACCGTTTAATCTGACAAGTCAAAACCTTACCCAATTCGTCTCGGCTCATGGCTTTTGCGGCAGGCTTGGCGGCATAAACCGGAGAAAATACAAATACGGCTGCCAATAATACGGTACTCAATTTCTTTTTCATTTTAAATCTCCAAATCGCTAGAATGATCATTTTCGAGAGCCTGCTGCTTTCCCAATTCGGCCACACCCTCCCTTATATAACCAGCAACGGCTTCCAAACCGGATATAGCGTGCAAATCGTTAAAGTCACTAGGAGCGGAATCGTTTTGGTCTAAATGCGCCTGAATAATTTCCTCCGTAAAAACTGGAAAAATTATACCTACATTTTTGGTCAGGGCATCCTTAGTCTGCTGTGCGGCCATCACTCCCGCATTATAATGATTTCGGCAATCGTTGTCGGCACAAATCAAAATGCTACGGTTCGGATAATGTTCACGGATGTTCCTTGCCACATGGATAAGATTGTTGCTGTTAAATGCCACAACTACCTGCAAACCGGTTTCCGGATAATCCAACAGACTACCCTGATAGACAGATTGTGCGGTCGCCCATCCTTCGCACAATAAAATGGGTTTTTCCATATTGGCTTTCCGTTTGCCTATAGTCATCGAACTGCCTGACAACACACCGTCCTTAATAAAGAATTTTGAACCTTCTTGATTGATAGATAACAACGTAGTCAATTTTCCTTCTTTATTAAAGGCAGGGATCTGCAAGAAGTTTCGATATTGTTTTATCGGACCGACAGGATGCTCACACCCTTTCTTGATCAGGTAGGGATGTATCTTCACCTGGTCGACAGGGGGACTTTTATTCCACCGTTTGATGGCCGTTTCTTGTGCCGACTTGGCTTTTTGTGCGGCGTCCTTAAGTTGCTGTTCATGTGATTTTCGTCTTGCGGCTTCGATCTTGGCCAGCTCGTCGGCACTTTTTTGTCTTGGCGGCCGAATGCTTCTAGGATCAAATCCACCGCTTTTGGCGTAAAACACCAATGTACCCATTTTGAAGGTTTGATAACCTTGTTTGAAACTTTTCCAGGTACTTTCAAATTGACGGCTCTTAAAACTTTCCCCACCCATTGACCAGCGTTTGAACACTTCATATCCGACATCATCGCCCAACTCATATTGGATCGCCATGCCAATATTTACCCAATCGTTTCTGGGTAGATTTGGATCGATGTAACTTAAACACGTTTCAACGTACTCAATATCGGGAATAGCCATACCTGCTCCTCTCAAAATTTACTGCTGTCTAGCAACTTTGAAACCTGCTTCTCCAGTATATCCGAATCAACTTTTCTAAAAAATATATTTTTTTTAAAGTTTAAATATTCTTTTAATTTAATCCGTATAATCAAGTCTTTTTCAGGGTCAGATAGATTTTTAGCCATTATTTCTTTTTCAAATATCCCCCATCGTGCAACCAGTCTGTCCTCCTGCTCTACGGCCTCCATAATTCCAGGTAAAAAAACGGTTTCAACAAGTTGGTAGAATTTTTCTTCGTCTGGATACTGATTACCATCCCTCTTCGCCATAATACTGTCAAATTTGGCATAGATAATCGGCAGGTAAACGCTAAATTTGTCCCGGACGGCAAGTCCTTTTTGTTTAAAAACCGTTTCCAATCGATTTTTAAAACGTTCCTGATACGACACATGCGAGCGGTGAATGATCTGTTTCAGTTCTTCCTTATCGGAAGTCCCATCCTCATCCTTATGAACTTCGTACTTCTCCTGAAGATGTATTTGCTCTTGTACACTATCCAACCACTGCTGCAAGCCCTCATACCGAAGCAGACTCTCGGCTACAAGGCGGATTTCTACTACTTCCGCACATACCTTATCCGATAGGGCATTGTAGAGACAGGTAAAACGCCCTATATTCGCAGTCAAATTTGCTGTATCTTTCAGCCATTCGGCGATATTATCCAAATGAAAAGGCGATCCGATATATGCTGGCGGATTGCCAAGGTGGGCGGCCATTTGGCAAGCAAGCAGGAAACCCATAAAGTTTGCCGTCTTCAAATCTTTATTTTCGGACGCTAATCGGCTTCTTGCGACAAAAATAATCAAGCCCAACAGACAAAGATAATCGAATGTTTTTTGATCTACCAGTTCATGGTCCGGAATTACCAGGGCGTATTTATCGCCCAATCCGAGCAAAAAAGAGTCGTTTCTGTAATATAAGTCGCATTCGACATCTGCTGATTCCTGTTTTTTCTTAATCAGAGTCAGATATTGGCTCACAACTTTGACATTGAATTCTTCGGTAAAGGTTTGCAGGGAATACGGCCAGTCATTGTCATTTTCCACACAGATAACGGAAGGCCGATCTAATATTGCCAAATCATCAATGTTGTAGAAATATGTGGCCGCCAGGACAGTCTTCTCCCCTACCCTGCGTTGCCATAATATTTTGATCGGGTTGCTGGCTTCTTTCAGCGAAAATCCACGCCTATCAATCTGTTCCTGCGTGAACCAAATATTTTTCTCAGGCTGCAGAAAGGAAAACTTCAGTGCGGCACTCCCACTGAATAGACAGATACGGCCGTCAGACCTAATAGTCATAGGCAAACCACCCCGAAAACAGAATTCTTCAATACCTTCTTTTCTGACTGTTTCTACGGCCTCATGCAATTTGTCTCCAATGTCTTGAAGATAAGATGCTACTACCATGTCCGCATCAATTAAACCGGTATTTTCGCTTACGGTCAGTAGATATTTATCCAAGTTTATATATAGGTTTTCAGGTAACACGGGCAGCACCCTGCCCCATTTTTCCAAGTCTTTGTCAGTTAGCACCATAACCATCAATCTGAAAAATCAAACTCTATACTGCCGTCGGCTGCCATTTTTAAGGCGGCCGAAAACGGTTTGCCTTTTTTACCGACAAAACCAGTACGGGAAGACAAGTAACCTTTTGCCAGCAGCTCACCAACTTCCTGACCGCTCAATTTCCTTTTTGCTACAAACAAACGGAGAAGGAATTTATGATCTTTGGACGAACATTGAAGCCATTTGTTGGTATCGTCCTTTACCCATAAAAAGAGTTTCATTTTGCAATGCGGGCATTCGTATGAAGTTTCCTTCTTCTCGACAGTAGCCGTAAGACCGCCTTCAAAAAAAGGCTCCACTTTCCATTCGTTTTCCGGATTCAATCGAAGTTGTGCATCGAACCTGCGTTTTGTCTTAGTGCTGAGAAATCCTTTAACCGTGTCCGTTCGATAAGGCGGCATAACTAGGGAACGGAGGTTTTCATCCGAAAGCTCCACGCCCCAAAGGCTCTTCCACAATTTAAACCCACAATTGCAGGATATGGTTCGTCCTCCTCTATCTATAAGTTCGGCATGACATTTTGGACAGACACCTATCGGTTTCGAGTATTCCGGCAATGTGGCGATATGCTCCTGAAACTGTCTAACAATCCGACAGACTTCAGCATCGAGTTTGTCCGTAAATTCACGGACAGACATCTTTCCTTTGGATATATCCTCTAGCTGTTCCTCCAACCGGGCGGTCAAATCATGCCCGGTCAAGTCTCCGATGTTGTGTTTCCGGAGAAATTCGATGACCTCACCCGTCTCTACAGTCGGCATGACCAAATTGTTCTGTACAGCCAAATATCGTACGCGCTTGGTATCAGATACTGCCGAAAGTTCAGAAACGATTGGAATTCGGGTAGCGGCAGTTCCCAGACGGTAGCGTTTCATCATTTTAGGGACTTTGCCAAGAGTCAGCCGTTTGGGCGGCTGGGTTTTCTTTTCTAAAATTTCAATCGACAGAAGATTCAGTGCGGCGGGATTAACGATGATTTCGGGCTGGGCATTGTCTTTACTGGCCGTTGCACCGGATACGTCACGCCATCCCTTCTCTATACAGACACGGGAAGAAGATTTATACTTTTCCCCGTTTACATCAAAAATATGTGTTTGAATTTGGAATATTGCAGGCGGGTAAAATTTTGCAATAAACCGGTTTGCAATCATGCGGTACAGGTCTTGTTGTTCCTGAGTGAAATCTTTAAATGAAACACCTTGTTCGGGGATCGACGGAATAATACCGCCATGACCATCTACCAATTTATCAGTATCGAAAACCGGATCGTCCGGTCGGACCAGCTCCCGCTCTATAACCAACGAGGCTTGTTGAAAGCCAATTTTGCAAAGATAAGCAAAAACTGCTTTGGTTTTTTCCCATCCATCATCCCCTAGAAACTTGCTTTCCGAACGGGGATATGTAACAAGACCGCTTTCATATAGCACCTGTAACGTTTCGACAACTTTTTCAACGCTCCATTTGAATTCGGCGTTTGCCGCCTCAGCCAAATCTGCAAGATCGAACAAATCAGGCGGATTTAATGGCTGCTCTTTTTCTTCCAACAAAACCGAAATTTCCACCGGTTGGCATTCGCTTTTTTCTTTGACTGCTTCAGCTTCCGACCTCTCCGTCAATTTGTTTTTCAAATCGTTATTTTCTTTACTCAGATCGTCATCATCCGGTGGATCATCCTCATTATTATCCGTTTCAGGATGCATCCAAATTGCTGTCAGGACGCTGCCTGCCCCTACTTCTATCTTGGCAGACAAATCATAATAGGGGACAGGTTTGAAATTTAGGATTTTTTGTTCCAAATCATAAATTTTTGCCATCGTTGGCGTTCGTACTCTTCCCGCAGAATGCATCCGCCCGCCACCATTCAACATATTCATTAACTGTTGTAGACATCGTGTGGAATTGATGCCCAGTTTAAAATCCGCATCATGTCTGCAAAGTGCGGCATTCAAAATATTTTTGTATTCCGATGACGGTTTCCTTTCCGCAAAATCTTTACGGATGGCCTCTGAAGTCTGAGTATCTGCCCACAATCTCGTATAACGCTTACGGCTGCCCGTATAGGAATAAATAAGCCAGCCGATCAATTCTCCTTCTTTTCCTGGGTCACAGGCGTTACATATCTCTGTAACGTCTTTCCGATCTGCCAGCTTTTTAATCAGAGTCAGTTTTTTTAACTTTGTCTTAATCGGCTCCAATCGATACGAATGGGGAAGATAGGGTACTTCCGACGATTTTTCCGCCGGTACCCTCTGTACCAAATGACCAGAGGCCATCGCCACAATAACAGCCTCGCCTTCATAGTATGATACCCCGTTATCCGAGATTTTTTTTCCTATCCCCAAAGCCTTGGCTATTTGAGCACCCAGCGAGTCCTTTTCAGCGACAATCAGCGTTTTTTCCATTTTCCACCAAAATATAAAGTACAGTATTTCCGTCAATGCATTGGTTTATAAGTCCTTTGGCGGTCAGGTTGGACAGACCCTGTTGAATACGGGACTTACTGATTGCATTGAAGGCAGATTGATACAAACTATAGATTTGTTCCAAAGTAAGATAACATTTCCCTGTCAGAACCGTCACAAGCCGGGTTTCCACCCTTTTGAAATTTTTTGTAGTCATCCGCCTTCTCCTGTGGCCATTACCGCTATCTGCCTTATCAATTCATGTGTTGCCAGCAACTCCGATTCATCGCACAGGACTTTTGCAAATGCTTTTTCAATCATATCTTTAGTAGGATTGATATAGTTTGAGTCTTGATGTAGGAGCTTTAAGACCCGACACAACAACAAAGTATCCGATGATCTTTCCGGATAACGGGTTTCAATATAGTCAGCCACCTCAACCATAGCCTGGAACAGATTGTTCCGTTGGATAAATTCGGCAAAACTGCCTAAAAAAACAGGATGATCCATATCCCTCAAAAGTAAAGGGGGCAGCGGCACATTTGGATTGGTGTGCTCGAAAACAAAACCATTGTCACTACCGAACATAGCCATTATTCTGTGTCCGCGCAAATCTGTAATTTCTACCAATTGCCCGGCCAGCAACGAACCTACTGCCCCCATCTTCAACTCCCCAAACCAGACTCGAATTCTCCCAACAACCGTGACAATTCTCCAAATTCACGGATACGGAAAAAATCCGAAAGCTCTTCAGAAAGCTCTTCATCTTCTTCATCATAAGGATGACGGATTTGACATAAATACAGTCCATCATCATCAGGCTCTGCAGAGACTTCCAAGAAAAATAATTCTTCTTTCCGGCCACCTTCAACCGTATTAAGCTCGAACGTGAAATTACTTTCTCCAGGGTAGGCATCATCCATGATGATGATTTCGGTATAACCGTATGGCTGTTCTGAATCTGCTACCAATTTGCCTGGCTGCATTTCACCTTTTCGACATTCTATTGAATATGATGTTTCCTCATCCTGCTGCGACTCGGTAAATTGTCGGTATCTTTCAATAGCCCCATCACCAAAAATTGGAAATGACGACATTAAATCAAATATATAATGACGAATTTTTTCTTGCATGATTATCTCCTGAAGATAATGATTTCGTATCAATCGAGGGACGGTTGATGGCTAAAGATATTTTCATTTGATTGCAGTTTTAAAACCTGATCAAGTCGAAACTCCGGAAACACTGTTTGTACAGATTCCTCGAATATCTTCGACAACACAGGCTGTTTGGCCAATTTCCGCTCGCAAATATCCGCTAAAAAAGGCAGCAGGTAAGACATCTCGACATCTGGCTCGTTTGCCGCCTTTAAAGGAAATAACGTCTTATTGCGTGGCTGTTCAATCATATAGCGGATATTGCTGCCTTCGCTGAATCCAAATTTTTTTGCCTCGGCATCCGCTAAAAGCATTATGGAAGGATATATAATTGCCGCAATTTCTCGTGCTTTGAAGGCCGATGAGGCAGAAGATGAATCATGATAAAGCCTGTAATTCATCTGCCCGTCTCCTTGATATTTTTCAACCGTTTTTTCTATAAAACCCAAACAAATCCTACTCTTTAGCATATTAAGCACCTAAACTTTCTTCCAAGACGGCGATGTGCCTTAAAAGTTGTTTTTTCATATCCGAGTAATTGTTCCAGACCCTTTCTAAAATGGAACCCATATCTTCACCTTCCGATTCGGAAGATGCTGCCTCAAATGGCCCGTCAAAATCACTCGGAATTTCAGGTTCCTCATCGTTCACTAAATCTACCGGAAGGTCACCTTCATAATAGTTTTCTTCTAAAATGACATTTTCCGGTTGAGATGGCCTTAAATCTATCTTTGTATGTTGAAATTCTTCAAGAAGACAATTTCGATATAATTTTACATATGCCTCAGACATTCCCCACAAAAGACCGTTGTCTATTCCATGTCTTGACCGACACCACTCCTCAGCTTCCAAAATAATATTTCCAATATGTTCACTGATACCCGGATATGCCTGTTTTGCATAATTTTCTATTTGGAAATCCCTGTACACATCAGTAACCAAAGCAAAGAATCGGAACGGTAATTCTTTTTTGATCCGCTCCTCAACAGACAAATTTTCAGCAATAATTTGTCCACACTCAATTGAGGGAATATTTTCTATGATCCCTTGTATCGTCGTCGGGGTAACTAGGAAATATTCCGTATTTTTTTCCTGCCCACTCTCGTAACAAGCCTGCTTGAGGGCAGCTTCGGTAACGAAATTAAACAACTCCGGTTCGATTTTCCTGTCGGTATCTTCTTGGGAAAATGCATTGAACACCGATGCACGCAGAATCGACATACGGTGCATAATATGGTGCACCGACTTTGCAATCTCTTCTTCCCCTGCTTGACGGCCACCCCCCAAGATTGCCGTAGACATCATCTGCATTGCCGCAAGCATAAACCCTGCATCTATAATTTTATGGCTATCCATTCCGCTACCAATTTTAATTTTAAAAATAAAAAATTTTATTTTTGTATTATAATACAGGCTTAATCCAAAAGAAACTTTAAACGGACTTATTTCGACAAATACAAAACAGAGGATTCAATATGCAAATACCGTTGGGATTCAATGCGGGCAGAAATGTACAAAACCAACCCGTCGTATGGGATCACCGTAAAATGGTCAATCCCCATATCTGTATTCTAGGCATGACAGGGGCGGGAAAGTCCTACAATCTGAGAAAAGTAGTCGAATCACTGGCCAGGACAAATGACAATCCAGATTATCATGTACATGTTTTTGATGTACATGGAGACCTTCATTTTGAGCAATCGTCGGAAGTCTTATTTTCAGAACAAACACAATACGGTTTGAATCCGCTGGAAATTAGTGCCAATCCGCATTTCGGGGGGGTACGCAAAAAAACCCGTGCTTTTCTCCAAATTCTTGGGAAAACCTCTCGCACGCTCGGCGAAAAGCAAGAAGGCGTTCTCCGCCACTTGATTTACGACACCTACAGTAATTTCGGTTTCGATATGGACAAACCGGAAACATGGACGGTAGATAAATCCCAGACCTTCGTCCCCCTCAATGACAGATTTTATATCGACGTACCTTTTGGCGAAAAGGAAGATGCCAGTGCATTGGGTGCTAGATGGGACCCCGAACAGAAATCATGGTGGGTACATTTGGATGATTATAAGGATGGGTTGACCCGATGGCCGCCCAAACATTTTACCAGGGCGAACCCCACCATTAACGACGTACTCAGATATGCCAAACATATCAACCGCTGCACATTTATTGGAGCAAACTCCGAAGCCTGCTCAAAGCTGGAAATCGTGCATAAACGAGCGAACAACTTCATCCGTAAACGCTTGAAGGAATATGCCGCCAAAGGCAGTTGGCAAGATGAAAAAACTGCGGATGAGATTGAAAAGGCCAAGGTAAAGGCAATCGAAGCTTTTACCGAATATGTAAATTCCGTAGCTTCCGGAAGGGAAATCGACCAATTACTGAAGTATGACAGCTCTGACGTACTGGCATCTGTGGTTAATCGGCTGGAAAATTTAAATGCAATCGGTATTTTTAAAACCGAGCAACCGCCTTTTGACCCTAAAGCAACCATTTGGAGATACAACATACGGGCTTTAGGCATACAAGAAAGAAGTATGTTTATCCTGTTCAAGTGCCAAGAGCTTTTCGAACAGGCATTGCAACGTGGTGAAACCGATAAGATCTACGATACCATCGTAATAGACGAGGCTCATATTGTTTTGGATGACGACCCGGACAATATTCTCAACAAAATTTCTTTAGAAGCCAGAAAATTCGGGCTCCAACTCGTATTTGTCACACAATCACCCGAACATATTCCTAAAGATACCATGACAACGATGGGGACAAAAATAATACTTGGTCTAGACGAAATATTATGGAAACCGGCAATCAATAAGATGAATGTCCCCTTAAAATCATTAGAATGGATAATTCTTCAAAAAAGATTTCTTGTCCAAATGAAAACCATAGGTGAGGCTCAGTCACAGTGGACTTATGCCTATTTTCAACCTATCCACTATACCAACAAACACTAGAGAGAATTTTAGCCGCTAAAGTATTTTAGCGGCTAAAATTGTATACCCATTCAAAACTCAAAATCAGACGAGGCCGAATGTCCCGGATTTTTTTCCTCCAAATCTATCAGTGATTTTTCGGGCTGAAATGATTGGCTTTTTTCCAATAGATCCTTTAATTTCAAATACCCCTCCCCTTCTAAAAATTCTAGGCTATCTTGGACATTCATCTGAACTTCGGCATCGGTATAATAGTATGCACATTTGGATAAAAGATTCAAATCCCCAGCACCCCATAGTTCCCAATCTGTGATTTTATTCCACGTCAGCGGCAATTCTATTGACTCAGCCAATTGGGATACAAAAACGCGATTCGTCCTATTGTTGCCGTCCATAAAAGGGTGCAAAAAATCCAACTCTTCATAAATTTCGGTTACTACATTTATCTTTTCCTCTCGATTGGCGATTTTTAATGCCCTTATATCCAAAGAAGAAAGGAGAGTGTCAACTTTTGCGAAATCCTCTTCCCCGCCACACGAATGATAGATATAAATGGTTTTTTTATTACCATATGTACGGAATTTAGACCAAGGATTGTTTTTCTCAACCGGTTGCCGAAATACACCCGGAGTAAATTCTACGTATTCGGGTGGTAAATCTGCAAGCAGCCCTGCCATATCTTTAGCATACCACGCCTGAGGAAAATCTTTGAAAATTTCCCTATGTAGGTCACGCAAATGTTCCAAAGAAAAATGATTGATTGGTTCATGGCGGGCAAGTATTCCAGCAATATTGGCTGAAATGAATGAGTTTTGATAGTGCTCGGCAGTCAATATCGCCCTTAATTCTCTGTGTTCGTTCATCTTCATTAGTCCAGGTACTCCTGTTCCAATTCAATCATTCTTTCCCGTGCATCAATAATTGCTGCCTTTTTTATCTGCTTTTCGCATGTCTTCCAATCCACATCGCCTTGGATATAACAGTCGTATGCAGCCAATACATGTGACCCCGGATTCCAATCATCCAGCCGAACAATGGCTAGTGACTCTCTAACAATGGCAGAACGTCTATCTTGTTCCTGTCGGGAAATTCCTTGTTTGCCGTAAACTTCCATTCTTAAACTCCTGAAACTTTTCTACTTTTTCCAGTATTTATCGACTAACAGCCCTAGTATATACTGGGCGATTTTTCACTGCAAAGTTGGGCAGTGTTATCAAATTTGATTTCCTGAAACATAAAATCAAACACACGGTTTATCTGCTTACGCTCTTTCCCGATAGGATTGATGGAAAACTTTCCAATTTCTCCGGCCTTGTTGAACAGCCGTTCTTCTTCCGCACCCGCAACCAAATAGTTGTTATCTATTTTTAATTCCGCTAATTTGTCATGAATATAGGCGGCACCTGCACGGGCAAACAATTCTACCTCTGTCGACCAATATCTCTTCCCTCCGTATAACCTGTCCAAATATTCCGCATCGGAAAGGAACTTCGATTGACTTATGCGGCCAGGCGCAGATGAATTTGGGAATTCATTGGGGTTCCGATCCGTATATTCCATAAAAACAGCAAGATCAAGCAACCCACCATAGCAAGCATCTGCCTTGATACCAACCGCCTTACTAAAAGGTCGGTCATTACGTTCTTTGCCATAAACATTACTAACTACCTCGGAAATTTTTTGGGCAAACTCTTCTGCACGGATAGGCAACACCGTCCCCGAATTGGGATCGTAGTATATTTCTTTGGCTAATAAGGCAGGGCGAAAATCGGACGGCGGATTTTCGGGATAATATCCGGCAATCCCCTTTGCATTTGCCAATAACGACTTCTCCAGTACATCCTTTATACCGGTGCGGATTTTTTCCTGATCTAAATCTTCTCCAAGGCAGTCTGACAATAAATTGCAGGTTTCTGGAATTTTCAGTTCGTCTTTCGCTATCGCATCCGCCATGTCCAAAATTTTATCCAACACCTTCTCCTTTCTCTTTTGGAGAAGGTCTTCGATATGTTCATACCTCTTTTTGGCCTCGTCAATCACTATCAGGGGTAACCGTGTATTGGGAGTAATAAAGTCTTTACATGTGGTTGCAAATTTATTCCCGCCGCAATATCGGTCTAACGCATGAAACCATTCATGAGCCAACGAACCTGCCCCTTTCAGCCTGGTTAGGTTAATGACATTCCGAGCAGGTTCGTAATGTGCCATTGCCGCACGTTTCCCACCTTTCCCTCTTGCCCCAAAGGCAATGGCCAATTTTCCTCCCAAAGAAATATTTTTTTTCTCGATTTTAAGGACATGGGCCAAATCGCAAAAACTGTCGTAAGCTAGATTCAATACCTGTTGACGTTCATTTTGAGGTAGCCAATTACCGAATTCCACGCCACGGAATCCGAAACTGTCTATAAAATCTTGTGCCGAAATTGCCCTGCCGTTACGCCAGTCAAAATCCGCATTCTCCGAAGTGCGGCTGACGTGCTGCAAATGAGGTATATGGAGGATTTTATCTAACTCGCGCAAATCTTTTTTGGCTTTTTCCCTTTCCGATAATACTATAGAGGTATTTCCAGTTTTCTCCTTGATGAAAGCCCGCCAAGGATCTCCTGTATTAAATTTTCTCATCAACCGCCTGATTGAGAACTCAAGTTCATAATCTCTATGATGCAGGATGCAATAAGCCTTCCAAGGCAACAGTCTGTTTTCTTTCCCCCATGACAATTCTTTATATTCTTCATCTGTGAGACGTTTGGCGATCATATTTTTCATCGCCAGCACATCATTTAGCGTCTTTATCCCATCAAGGCTCTGTCGAATCATACCTACGGCCGAGATATATTGTTTTCTTATTAACTCCCAATCATCCATATTGTGACTGTAAAGCGGCGGCTTAGTCGGTAGGCTATCCTTAATAATCTTGATGGCCGCTACGGCACTATGGTCATAGCCTTCATCCTTCATTTTTTGGTAATCCAAAGGCGGCCAAATATTGGCTTTATTGACCAATTCTTCCTTTTCGACTTCGTTGAAGTTGAGCAAATCATCCTCACACAAAGACCTTCGGTAAAAATCTTTTCTTGCCCCGCCAATCTTTTCTCCCGTATCTTCAATTCTACCGGTGGCAGTCAGCCCGAATGCCTCATTTTCAAGAGCCATTTCATCCGGCAGTCCTCCCGTCTCGGATCTCATCAGCACGGAGGTATCAATCTCTCTTAAACGGTCAACCTCGGCCAAAAGTTCGATTATTTTCAACTCATACTCACCGCCCATTATGGCGGGGTACATACCGAGACGGGAATACAGAACCGCTTCAAAATCAGGTTCCCCTGTTGCATCCGAATAAACCATATCGTCTAACAGAGAAAAATCTACTTTACCCTGCAAATCATCGGCCTTAATACGTAATGATTTGGCCAACAAGGAAAACTGTGCCACATTTTCCTCAAGGGAACGGGTCGCCATTTCCTGCACATATTTATTGATTTCATCTTTCAGGAAAGCATTGTATTTAACCGTTGTCAGTAGGTTTGCGTTATCGGATGACGGATAAACAACGGATTGGGGAGGTGCAATCGTCAAATCTTTAAATCGGCGGACATCATCTAATACAAACACCGAGCCAAAAGAAAAATTGCTATACGCTACCGGTAAGGCAAACGGTAGGGTTGCTGTTTCCAAGCTCTCCTCCGGAATATTTTGGCGGAGCGCGTACTCTTTGCTTGGGAAAATTCTGGCCAATGGAATGGATCCGAAACCTATTGTTTCAAGTATCTGTAAAGGCTGGCGATTTAACGTTTTCAGATATTGTCCGTATTCAGCAGGATCAAAAAAGGATTCTATATATTCGGAATTTCGAGTCAGCCAAACTTGATTGAATTCGCCGTTATTCCTTTCTTTGATAAAATTCTGCCATTCTGCAGTATGGTCTTTGAAGTACGCATTCGTGTCCGTCAATTCGTCCAGTTTAAAGGGACGAACATCGGTAGTCTGCAAATCGGGAAAAAACATTTGTAGCTGCTCTAAGGATACGGCCAAGTTCGAGTCTGAATGGCCATAGAGGATAAATCTGTTGCCTGGTTGTTCGGCCAGTCCGTTCAGCTTGATAGATGCGTCCAAATCAAATCCGGCCTTACGGACTGCATCTTTGACATTTTCGAACCGCCCGCCCAAAGTATCCATAAAGTCTACATATGCGCTGCCCCCATCGTTTTTTGCAGTCAGACAAAGACAGAGGCGGGAATGCCTGTGTGCATTCCCGCGCAATATTTTCAGTTCGGCTCCGAAACCCGATAAATCGGGCCATTTTTTGGTTTCCGAATTGGCCATTTCTTCCCCTCCCCTGCAATTATCTTACGAATACCTGTTCTGCCCGGATGATTTTCTGTAAATCGGCGGACAAATCGAAAATACTGCCTTCATTTTTGCCGAAATTTAAAACTGTTTCGTCATATAGCCTATTCTCATGTTCATCCCAGCGACCTCGCAAAACGTGTAGGATGTCTGACGGAGAACTAAAATATTCCCCATCCTGTTCTGAGACCTTGCCAATTTGCAGAGTAACCTCCCCGTTTTCCAGCCTTGCTTCCGTATAACGATTGTTGGAAAACACAGTTACCCCCTCTTCATCCAAAGAAAAGAGTGATAGGAAGCGTTCAACAATTTCAACCGGCATAGACGGCCATTCAGGAACCATCTGTTTAAGGTTCAGGACTTCGCTCATTTTCTTCCCCTTTCCCAAAAAATCTCTTAACTGCATTCACCAGTTTTTCAGCCAATTCTTTGATCTTTTCCTGCATCTGCTGCAAGAATTCTTTCATCTGATCAAAATGGTTTGTTTCTTCTTCTGGGGTCTTCGGCACCGAGGCGGTCGCTTCCTCCATATCCTCACGGC
>ERZ772827.91-NODE-91-length-50582-cov-4.379381_pt1 | contig 50582 bp, 45 predicted proteins | sample MGYA00580850_ERZ772827 | MGnify/ENA primary metagenome ERZ772827 (study PRJEB29015, sample SAMEA2737950) | human oral metagenome | biome: human oral; feature: human-associated habitat; material: dental | place: China | collected 2145 ... | reverse complement strand
AAAGTAATACTCTAACCCATCTAATCCTTCTTCTAGTCAGGAAAGTCAAACCATCACCGCAGGATCCACAGCAACAGGAAGGAAATCTGACTGTTCATCAAAGAAGCTACGCAATTGTGGAATAAAAAAGGGCTTCAAATCCTCTTGAAAACGTAAAGATTGATGAGCAAGCCCAGTAAAATCATCATACGCCAAAAGAAGCAAATCGGCACCAGAAACAACATCTCCTGTCAAAAAACGCACCTTTCATCCGTATTTTTTGGAAAATGAGTCTGCAAAAGTCCTCCATATTGGATAATCAGCAAATTTCCCAACTGCAATAGTCAAGGTTCAGGTAAACAGATGAGCTACAGGAGGCAGAACATCTCAAGAAAATTCTGATTTTTCTTCTTGTGAAACTACTCATCAAGACTGACCTCCCTCATCTTCGGTAGAAGAAGAGCCTCGTGGAACAAAAAAGACAAACGCAGTACATAGAAACCCAAAAATCGACAAAAAGAAAACCTGCTTAAGTTGACCCTTCATAAACCCTAAAAAATAATAGTAAAACTTCCCAAAGCTGGCTGTTTAAGTGTTGGCTTTTTTAGTTGAAGCTTGATATGATATTTTCATACTTTCCCTTCTCCTTGAATAGTAAAAAATCTATCAGAAATCCTGACTCCACCAAGTGTATGAAACTCGTATTCCAAGAAAGGATAAAGATTCCTTCCTAAAGTTCCTCCCTGCGTCCAAAGATAATTCGCCAAAGAAAAAGTTAAATAAGAATTTTTTACATTACCATTCGTTAAAATTTTAGCAAAACTTCCCAAAGCATTCAATTGAGCTTCATTCTTAGAAATAATATTAAGACTAAAACGACCTTGATTATTATCATGATTAAGAGGATGCCTATTTTCTCCAAAAATAATTTCTTTGGGAGTTCATGAATTTTGATAAATATTTTCTTTTCTTATCAAGGTATCTCGCTCTTCAATAATCCCTCTATTAAAATTAGGAGCATTAAATGGAAGCAGAGTATACTCAGTATCTCCATAGTTTCCCTTTATCGTCCATGAGGCAACAACCTGATTTTCATCCCTCCATTCCTCCCCAACACGAGCACCAGGACAAGAAGACGTACAAAGCTTCGCTCATCCTCAACCAAAAGTTCCAGTACCGAACTTTCCAAACAAAAAGGGATTAAGTCTGAATGTTCCAACCAAAGAAAAATCTGGAATATGCAGATTAAATCCGGACATCGGAATATAATACTTATTAGACGGAACAACTCCGACGGTTCACAACGGAATAAGCTCTGTAGTTGAGTAATTCAACATATTATAATTCCTACTATCAAGATTATCTCTCACTATAAAGGCAGGATCAACATCCCCGTTTCAAGCAGAAGGAATCCTATCAGTACTAGAATGTACTTTCCAGACCATAGTATCAGAACCATTGCCGTAAGTATAAAAGTTATCAATTCTACTATCACTACCCTTTCCAGTAGCAAGAACAGCTGCAGCACTAGTCTCTCGACCGGACTCTCAATCAAAACCAGGTCCGGTATACCTTACGGCCAAGACTCACCTTTCAAGAGCAGAAATTGCCCCATAATAGGCAGTCGAATATTGCATTACATTCCCATATGTACGCACAAAAGGAAAAAAACCAGAAAAAAGTGCCAGCAAAAGTGCTAAACTAATAATCATTACGATCAACACAAGCATCAACAACATTTTATTAGTTTTTTATCCACTAAACGATCTAAGTATACTCCAAATCTCCCCAAAAAGCAACTATTCAATATTTGGAGCTCCACATTCAGGACAATATGCAAACTGACCAGAATATTTACTATGACATTCCCTACACTCAACACACAAAGCTTCCCCACACCGAGCACAAACATTATGAGAAACAGAATTCAAACCGCGACAATGAGGACATTCCACAACAGTCTGTTCCAAAGCGTCTCTCCAAGATCCTTTTTCTCGCTTATATACCAAAGGACGAAACGCCAAATAAAGTGGCAAACCAAAAACCGGAGTCAAAACAACGATCAAAAGAACGGAAAAAAACTGGTAAAATGAACTATCACTCCTCGCCATCGCATCTCTCAAGGTCCAAATCGCACAAAGAAGCCAAACCAAAGCCAAAAAACCAAACAGCAAAAGCTCACGATCCGAATAAGAAGCCAAAAATGGGAAATATCCAGAAATAAGTGAAACTACATCAGTTCAAGAACCAAGATTTTGAAGATTAACTACCAAATCCGGCACCTGCGGCTGCGCCACAGTATCCACAGTCGAAGGGAGAACTCAGCTTTCCGCTATTTGTTCTACTCCTGAGAGAAAACCACTTGCCATAATATTAACAAAAAAATAAAAACTAAAAAATCACTTTCTTCAGAATTTCTAAGGAAAGGGAAAACTTTTTCAAGTCTTTCAGAATAAAAGCGATTTTTGATGGATTATCCACTTGCAATTCAAAATCAACAATCACCTCTGCATTTTCTCCGTGCTTTATTGAGATCTCAGAAAGTTGCACATTAAATTGAGAAAAAACCTGAAGAAAATCTACGATCGTCAATTCACGAGAAGAAAATTTGATCTGAAGCTCAAAGTGATAACGATTTGGACTTTCTTGATCCCAATGAGCTTCCAAAAGAGAATCAAACGAAATAGTCTTTAACGCTTTACAATGCATAGTGTGAACTTTAATTCCTTGTCTAGTAGATTTTGCGATAATTTTATCTCCAAGTTTAGGATGACACTCCGGACAAAAAGTACAATTCAAATGCTTGTCATTATCAACAATAACAGAAAAAGTTGAATTCTGATTTTTTATCTCTTGTTTTAAAGTATCTTTGAGTTCACCAGTATCTTTGATAATACTTTTCTCCACGACATTTTTAAGCAAATCAGGATAAGCCAGCCTTACAATATTTCCATAGGAATCTTGCTTATCCAATACCATCAAAATTCTCCTCTCCACCTCAAGAGGATTATCCAGCTTCTGAATTTTATCTCTATCACTACGAAACAAAGGAAGACCCAAATCTTTCAAATACTGATTCAAACCATCAATTGCTTCCTCCAAACGCGTCTCTCTTTCTATAGTTTTTAAATATTTTAAAAGCTGATTTTTCGCTGATGGAGTACGCAAAAACTCAATCCAATGTTTATTCGCGACATACCTATTCTTAAAAGTATTAATATTTACAATATCCCCAGTTTTCAGCTTATAGCTGATTGGTCTAATTTGTCAATTCACAATAGCATTCTTAAATCTGAGCCCAATAGCACTATGAATACTAAAAGCAAAATCTAAAACCGTTGACCCAGCAGGAAGCTCCTTAATATCTCATCTCGGAGTATAAATAAATATCGTTTTATCAAGGACTTCAATATTAAGTTGAGATTTGAATCTTTCTTTCTCGGAAGAGTCGGTATAATCTGCTACAATTTTTTGAAGCTTTTGAATCCAAACTCACTGCTGCTCAGAAACCACGGTTGGAGCATTGCTTTCTGCATAAGCAAAATGAGCAGCGACCCCAAACTCCGCCACATCATCCATTTCCTGAGTTCTAATCTGAATTTCCACAGGAAAACGAAACATCCCCAAAACAGTCGTATGAATACTCTTATAACCATTAAATTTTGGAATCGCAATATAATCCTTAATCTTTTTAATAAGTGGAATATAATACTTATGAATTACCCCCAAAACCATATAGCAATCACCGACACTCTGAGTAATCACTCTAAAAGCAAGCAAATCCATTACTGTAGAAATATCGGTCTCATGATACTTTTTGGAAAGCTTTTCATATACTCTATAGGGACTTTTAATTCTTCCCTTGACCTCAAAATTCTGAACCCCTTCTCTATGAAGCATCCCTGTCAGCATTTTCACTCCCTTTTCAGTATATTTTTCTCCCTCACGAAAATATTTTTTCAAATAGCTCAAAATTCTGGAAAACTCCTCGGGTTTCATTGTAGCAAAAGAACCATTTTCAAGAAGAAGTTGAAAATGATAAAGCCCGAGCCTTTTAGCAATTGGAACATAAATTTTTAGGGTTTCTTCTGCAATTTTCAGTCTTTTCCTCTCTTCTGGATGAAACTGCAAAGTCTGAATATTGTGAATACGATCAGCCAATTTCACAAAAATCACCCTCAAATCTTTCGCCATCGCAAGAAAGGTCTTTTTTATCGTTTCCAAATGACGATCCTCTCCTTGATACCTCACTTTTGAAACCTTAACCAAGCCCTCACAAATTTCCGCTACTTCTTCGGTAAACTCAGCAGCAACTTCTTCACGAGTTATCGGCGTATCCTCAATCACATCATGCATAATACAAGCTTGAATAGATGCCAAGTCGGGCTTAAGCTCCATCAAAAAAAGCGTTGCCTTGAGAGGATGAACAATATACGGCTCTCCAGAAAGCCTCTTAACTCCAGCATGAGCAGCTTTAGTAAAAGTATAGGCATGTTTAATACCTTCAATCTGTTCCGCTGGAAGATAAGCCGAAGCCTGAGCAATAATTTCATCAAGCAAAAAAAGCGGATCCTCATCAAAGGTCATCTGATAGTCAAAAAAACTATCTATCTCCTTGATATCCATCTCTCTAGGCAGAAAAAATAAAAGACTACGCCAAAGAATAGGAATAATTGATAAATAGTCAAGAGAAAAGAAGAATTTTTAGTTAAAAAAAACGGTTCTTCAACTGACGTTCAGTTTTTTCTGACAAAGTATCAAGCTTCAGTGCCATCTCCTCATCCGGTTCATGCAAAAATTTAGAAAGTTCTGCTGTCTTTTCCGAAGCTTTCTTCATATGAACATAATACTTTCCCAATTCTGCCACAACATCTGAAAGTTCATCATTTTTTTCAAGAAGCTCTGTAGTTTTTTCCCTAAAAAGCTGATTTTGCGCAGTCAATTCCTCCATCTCTTCTTGAAGATAACTGAGCTGTTCATTCGCAGACTTCAGATTTTTCCTAAGTTCTGAAACGATTTCCCTTCTCTCATACTGAAAATAAAAGATCAAATATGCGATCATCGCCCCTACAACAAATCACAAAACAAGAAATCACCACATAAGTCTAAAAGTCACAAAATAAAAGTCAATCAAGAAGCAAGACACCTAAAACTCAAACAAAATCAAAAGACAGTCTTCACCGACTATTTTAACACTAAATGCTCCATCATACCAGAAAAGGTTTCATCATCAAGAGGAGAGAAAATCCCTTTATGTAAACGAGCCATTTTAAATAGAGGAGAAGAAATCTGAATGCCTGTGCCATTTTTTTCAATTTGTAATGAAGCCAATAGGGGAATATACGTAGGCACTCTATTTTTCTTCAGTTCATAATCATAATTAAAATCAAATTCTCCAACAGAGGTCTTCATACCCCAATCTTGATCAAAAAGAAAATTTCCAAAAGAATAAAAAATCGGCTTCCCATTATAAATTTCATAAGGTCAAGGAACATGTGAATGCCCTCCAAGAAGAATATCAGCTCCAGCATCGACAAGCTGATGTGCCAAGAGAACCTGCCATTTCGCTGGTTGGAAGCGATATTCTGCTCACCAATGAAGCCCTAATACCTTCACATCACAAAGATCTTGTTCCATCGCATGAAGAGTTCCAGTCATCAAAGGCAAACTAAGCGGATTCCAGGCGAGATTTTTCTTTCCGTAAATTCAATGAGTTCAATCATAAGAAAAAGCCTGAAAACAAAATTTTATTCATCCTTTACGAGTAGAATAAAAAGCCTCTGCTTCTCAGGTAGTATTCCCCGCTCCAAAATGTCCAATTTCATGAGCAGAAAGTCGATGACGAGTCAACTCTACCCCATCTCCTCAGGCATTATTAGTGTGGTTGTTCGCGAGTGAAAGCACTAATTCATTATTTCCCTGCAAATCAAGCAAGGTCTGAATATTCCCTGTATTAGCACGAAAGGTAAAGCCTCACTTTGGCTGATCATTATCCTTAGCAGAAAACATACTTTCAAGATTAAAGTAGAGCAGACAGTCTCCCGATGCATAGCACGAAAATTGAGAAAGAGGATTAAAATTCTGACCAGAAAAGGTACGATCATACCCCTCTTGTTTAGCGAGCCATCCAATATTCCTGGAAAGCATAATATCTCCACCAACCACAAGTTGCACCTCTTCTTTTTGAGTAGGAACAACCGCTCAGGAACCCATAAATGATTCAACATTTAAGCCACCAAACGAACTGGCAAAAAGTAGCCCCGCTCATCACAAAAAGAAAACCACCATCAAAATGACCAATACTTGCTTCCTTACCATATTTCCTACAAGGATAAAAGACCTCCAATATAATAAGATTCCTCAAAAAAACAACCCAATCTCAAAAAAATACTCAACTTTGCAACACAAAAAAATCCCCCTATTCAGGGGGAAGTTGTTCATCATAGGAGAACTCATAATAATGAGATCCCCCAAGTGCAAGGACATAAGCAGCAAAACTAATCCCGATACAATACCAAACTCCAGAAAGAAGCGACAAGACGAACACAAACAAGAGTATCATCACAGTCAACAAGAGGATAGCACTGAAAAAATCTGAGTATTTTCTTTCCATTTCCTTATTTTTTTATTAACCCAGATAGTATAAAGTTCGGAGGTAAAAAATCAAGGGATCATAAACACATTCTGCCACAAAACAAATTGTCAACACAAAAAGTAAAGCAAACAAAAAAAGAAAAGTAGAGATTGCTTTTTTATTATAGAAAATTATAATTCCAAATCTTTTTTTATTTTTCAAGAGTTATCTTGATGAGATGGAAAAACACACTGATGCTATGAATAAGCACACTAGCACTGGAAACAATATATCCAGAAAATACAAAAAAGGAAATTCTAAACACCTTATCTACAAAAGAACCCCTCGAATTAAATCAAGTAGAACATCTTTCAGAAAAAGAAGATTCCTCACAAACTTACAAAGTAAAAATCTCTGAATTAGAAGGAGGACCGCTGCGATGAAGCAAAAAAATAATAGATCCTACTTATGGGAACTTAATCGGAGTATCACAATTTTCTAATATCTTAAAAGAAAGTTCCTCCACAGATTCTATTCAGATCACAAAAAACACCATAGTCAAAAGTAGTGACAGCATCAGCATACCATTGATCTATCCAGAATTAAAAAAGTATTTTCCCGAACAACTTGATTCATTACTTGAACAAGCCCCTTTTTCTAAATACAAACAAAATAAATCTGATCATATACTCATAGTCAGCCAGTGCGAAAACGGAAGAAACGCCCTCGCCTATTACGAAAACTGAACACTAAAATTAGCAACTCACGTTTCGATAGGCACAAGAGGAAACCAGACACCAAAATGAAGATATCCACTGAGCCACGATGAGATTTTCCGCAGATCAAAAACCTATCAAAATGCACCAATGCCCTATTCTCTAAAAGTTTTCAGAGGTATTTTCCTCCACCAAGGACGAAGCGATGGTCTGCCAAGATCGCATGGATGCATTAGAGTTCCATGACTATACCAAAAACGAATCTATGAAAATCTACCCAAAGGGAAAGCAACAATCATCCTAGAAGGATTATACAAACCGACACTAAAGGCACGCGAAAAAGATGCAGAAACACTACTCCCGCCAAAGGAATTGCCTAGAAGTGTTTTGATCCATCAGATCCTTTCCAACGATAGTGCTTGAGGAATCCCTCCATCGCTGATGGACCCTGATTTTCTCCTTTGAAGCAAGACGATAAACGACCCCCAAACAGGCAGGGCAATCAACATCCAATCTCCTTAGTTGATCAAAAGCCCCACTTTGCTGCAAAACAGAAAAAGAAACCTGATCATGTTGCTCGGCAATAACCTCTGACAAATAGTGAGAAAAATCCACAGAAGCAATAACCAAAGTTTTTCAGGGCAATTTTTGGATGTTTTCAGCTAGCCAAGAAGTGTACTCCATATGATGTGTAGGAAGAGCCAAAAGATAAACAGTTTTAACAGTAGGAAAAAACTGATTAATCCAGCGAAAATGCTCTCCCAAACCATGATCTTTCGTATAGATTTGTCCTCCTTTCTCATAAAAAACCCCTCCATCACAAGCAATACGATCATCTACAAAAGGAGTAGCAACGATAGTCTGATCTTTAAACCTAATTCTCCCCGAAGTACAAAGTCCTTCCACACGTTTTTGTTTCAGAAAAAAATGATTAGGAGAGAGAAGAACAATTTGATCTGGCGTTTCATGAGAAGGGAAAAAACGCGCCTTCAAAAAAGAATAAAAATCCTGAACTTTTACCGGGTCAATCATAAAATGAGGAATAACAGCCAGAAAATACTGACGCTGACGAGAGATACGAGAAAACAGAAAGGAAATAGACACTGCTGAAACAAACAAAACCGCGAGACACCAAAATCAGATTTTTTTCCTAGTAGACATAAGCATTATTGTTAGCAATATAATATTTAACGTGCGCCAAGAGAAAGGCGCAATCGCATCGTTCACAACAGAATCCAAAGACCAAACATCTTCTAACTCACAGAAAACATTCCATTCCTATCAATAAAAAGGGGAATTTCAAGGGAAAATCATCAAACATTCTAGTAAAAAACAAAAACACTCGCTAAAAATTTTTCTACGAGTTCCCTCGTTTTTATCACATCTCCACTTGAAAAAAGAAAAGAAATTGCTATCAAAGAAGCAGAATTTTATTTACTGAGATAATTCATGACAAACATGACGAAAAAATGAACAATCATAATAAGCATCATCTATATCTTTGTAATCCAAGCGATTATCATAGGGCTTCTACGAAACGAACCAAGGCGACATATTTTAGGAGGTATCAACTTTATAGCAACGATTCTCCTTGCCCTTTTACGAAAACAATCTAAACAAAGATCGGAGCAAAAATGAGAAGCTCCTCTCATAAGAGAAAAACATCCAACTCCTAAGGAAACAGCAGAAAAAGATTTTTTTACAAAAGAAAAAAAGGAAGAATCCTCTCCTACACTATCTGAATCCAATATTGAGTATATCAAAACCAGAATAAACCGTAACAGAAAAAATCAGACGACAAACGGAGGAGGACTTTATCGTCTTTTGATCTTTCTTCTTGCACTTATAGGATTTTGAGGGATTCTCTATATGTTTCGAGAAATCTTCGACTTCATTGCAATATTCATCTGAGCTATCGGAATGATGATCGCAATCATGGTCATTTTCAGAGCTACTCAACTACGAGAGAGACCAATTTTTTCTTCATTATATTTCCTCATTTTTTTTGTTCTTGGATGTGGAGGGCTCGCAGCATCTCTTTTCTGAGGTAAATATGAAAAAATAGAAGACATAAAAAACTGAATATCTACCTTCATTGAAGGAGTCAAGGGAAAAGAAATTACCAATACCGAAACAGGGAATAACGAATGAGAAATCAATTCAGATTTTCTTTTTGAAGGAACTGGAAGTGTTATTAAGATGAATCTTAGCGGAGATGCGTCTTCTCTCTCTGGAGAGCAAAGTTTATCTGGAGACAATATCAACCTAATCATCAACGAAACAGGTACAGAAGCCAATGGCCTCACTTCAGGAGAATCATCTTCTTTACCTAGCGGAACAGGTCCCTCTACAGGACTCAGCGTCGACAGAATTGAAGAACCTACAAATACGCAAACTCCCGCCAGCACACAAACCCAGACTTCAAACCAGCCTTCAAACAAGACAAGCAGCCCAAACCAAGAAGTGACGATGATTGATGCCATTAAACATCTTATCAAAACAAATAATATTCCTCTTTCTACCAAGAAAAATACAAAATTCACCCACATAGCAACTTCCGACAGTAATTATCCTTATATGAAAACAGCTCTTGAAAAAAGAATGATCGGCTCCAATACCAATCCTAATATGACTATAAGCTGTGATATTTATATGGTAATGAAAGGCTTGGCAGAAGAACGAATTACCGTAAAAACCACCGATGTAAAAGGTGACTATCGAAATATGGCAGAGTCTAAAAACGCCCTCAATGGTTGCACAAAAGGAGCAAAATTAACCGTAGCTAACTTATAGCTTTCCCATCAAATAGAAAAAACCTGAAAAAAGCGAGACGTTCTTTCTTTCCAACCAAGTATTTCTAAAGCAGAATAAAATACTTGACATTCTCTTTCCATTTCTTATACTCCAACAGGTAAGAAAATACATAAATTAATTTATTATTACTACATACTCCATGGGATTTATTGCAAAAATGGATGATAAAAAAATTAAAGTAGATATAGAAACTACTCAATTAAAAGATGTTCTCATTTACTGCAAACCAAAGGAAAGGCTGGTTTTAATGAGAAAATTTTGACTTGATGGAGAAAAAGAGGTTCCTCTTCAGAAAATCGGTAGAGAATACTCTCTCACCAGAGAAAGAGTAAGACAAATCGAAACTCAAGCATTAATGAGATTCAGAAGACTCATTGTCGGAAATGAAGCATACATCAACGTCCTAGAGGAAACCAAAAAAATCCTTGAGATCCATGGAGGACTTCTTGACGAGGACACCCTCCTTGCAAAGATAATGAACAAAAATGTTCAAAAGTTTTCAAAGCCAGAATTAAAACTAATTCTGATTTCCGACTTTGATATCACCTATCTCAAAAGGAATAAATATCTCTCTAAAGCATTCTATATCGAGCCTCTTTATGAGGACCTTCTCACAAAAATGGTAATTTTCAGTCAAAATTACTTCACAAAGAGAAAGGAAAGCCAAGACCTCTACGAATTTATCGGAACGCTAAAGGAGGAGTTCCTAGAGGAATTCAGAGACATCAGCTTCCTAAAAAACGATCTCTTCTATATCAACTTTTTCCGCATTGTAAAAGGTATGGCAATTTTGGATGGAAAGATTGGACTGGTAGAATTTCCTGACATCTATCCAAAAACTCTGAAGCTCAAGATCCTTTATACGATGAGAAGGCTCAATAAACCAATCCATTACCAAGAGCTCCCAGCAAAAATTATGGAGCGATTCCCAGAATGCTCTATCAAAGCAAATTCCGTACACAACGACCTCGTCAAACATAACGATATCTTTGTAAACTTAGGACTCGGACTCTACGGACTCAAAGAGCGAGGATATGAAGGAGGAAATGTAAAAGATATTCTCATAAGAGTTTTCAAAAGATTCCAGAAGCCGATGACCGTAAAGGAATTAGCCAGAGAAGTACTAAGGGAAAAAATGGTGAGTCAGAACACCATCCTCCTCAATCTCCAAAAATACAATACTACCTTTGAGAAAATCGAAAAAGGACTCTATGCTTATAGAGAGAATCCACCGCACAAAACCAAGAAATAATTCCACTCAAGAACTGATTCTAGGATCAGTTTTTTTAAACTTGAAGTTTTTTGCGTTTTTTCTATACTCAGGAAACGCTTTATCCTCGCCGCTCCAATGGAACTAACAATTATTCCCGACCAAGCCAACCAGAGATGCGATCGCTTCCTGAGAAAATTTTGTAAACCCTATCCGCAGGTCAGACTTTCTGACATCTATTCTTGGATTCGTAAAGGAGAAATCAAAGTAAATGGAAAAAAAACAAAAGAAGAAACCAGACTCCATGAAGGCGACCTGCTTGAGCTCCCAGAATCGCTCCTCGGCGCCAAAGACAAACAGCTCATGCTCACGCAAAAAGAAAAAAAATTCCAAAAGCTGGATCCTAAACTCGTAAAATCATGGATTCTCTACGAAGACCAGCAGCGACTCGCATTTAATAAGCCGGCTGGGATCGTCCTCCACCCAAGTAATAAACACCGAAACGATCTCTGTATGAACGATTACTTAGAACGATACTGCTCGAGAAGCGAGGGACAAAAAGAGGAAAAAAATCAGACTTTTAAACCTTCTTTTTGATACAGACTAGATAAAGATACCTCTGGAGTGCTCATCGCCGCAAAAACCTACGAGTCCCTCCAATACATCAACCAAATCATCAGAGAAAGGGCAATCAGCAAAGAATACCTGACCCGAGTCGCAGGAAAATTTCCCAAGCATCTCATCATTGATAAAGCAATAGAAAAAACCTACAACGCCAAATTCGCCAGAGCTCAGATGCAGCTCAACGAAAGTGATGGACTAGATTCAAAAACTGAATGCCGATGTGAAAAAACGCTCCAGCATAACGAGCTCGGTCAGATTTCCCTCGTTAGGGTAAAGCTCTATAGCGGCAGAATGCACCAAATCAGAATCCACCTTGCAAGCGAAAACTTCCCCGTCTTGGGGGATCTCATCTATGGGAAACCCGCAATCAATAGAATTGTATACAAAAGCTTGCATATTCAGAGACAATTATTACACTGTTGGAAGTATCAGTTCAAAAACCTTAATGGAAAGCTGATTGCCTTCGAGGCTCCACTTCCTCAGGAGTTCAAACTGTTTACTTAACTTTTAGTTTATTTATACAAAATCATGAAAGTATTCAAAACTATTTTACGAACAACCCTTTTTTGGCTTTTGGCACTCGTAGGACTCCGAATCTACACAAGCTACGAGAGCGAAAATAGCAATCTCGTTCACTACCGAGCAAGTGCTTTACCAGAATCCGTAATACAGCACCTCCACAATCAATATAATTGTAGTTGTCCGAATTGCGATACTGCTACAAGCAACAACGAAACCGCTACTACAGATGAAACTCCTACTACAGACCTAGCAGCCAGTATCCCAGCGACCTGCAAAAGCTTCTACGATGGATGCAATACTTGCAATAGACTAGCAGATGGGGGAACGGCTTGCACCAGAATGGCATGTGAAAGTTATGGACAGCCTAAATGCTTAGACGAAGAAACTACGACAGGGACAACAACTTCCCTTCTCCCTACAGCCTCTCAACCAACGACAACTGAAGGGATAAGCTCACTTGAAAAGAGAATCACAGAGCTTGAAAAGAATCACTGGGCACTCGTGCAGGAGTTGCAAACGATTTTCTCTACTCCAGAGGGACAGAAACTCCTTCCTGCTCCTACTCCAGTAGCAAACCCAGCCACTCAAAACTAAAAATCCTTCCTCTCCCAAAGAGAGCGAAAAATTACGAGAAAAAACAGACATAAAAATCTGTTTTTTTTCTCTAGGAAGCCCCAAGCCCAATGATCTAAATACCATGCTCAAGCTCACAAACACCGATAGCATGTTTCCTTCCCCCCCCTCCAAACTTTCTCTTCGTGCTCGACCCTCAGCGACCTCCAATCTGACCAGCGGGGAGCTTTCTGAGCCCTCGGCGACCTCCAATCTGCTCAGCGGGGAGCTTTCTCGACCCTCAGCGACCCCTCTACAACCCAAAAGGAAAGCTTGATGATCCAATGCTCCTCCCTCTCAAAAATTCGCTTGACAAACTCAAAACGATTCCTACACTTCATCAACATACTTTACCCCCCTAAACCTAAAGCCGATGTTCCTTGCAAGCTTTGCATTGTTTACTCGAGCTTTTACGAGCTTCCTCCGCCTCAAGCGAGGACTAATTTTCTTCGCTGGAGCTTACCTCTTGAGCGTCTTGATTCTTTTCCTCATCACGCGAACAAGCAAACAGGGGAAACCCCTTTTCTTCGCAAATTGCAAACGCCTCCTCCAGACCGAAAGCCTAGCCTTATTGCTCGCTAGCATAGCAATCACATTCACCTTGCTACCAACAGATCAAAATCTGATTTCAAACTTCTTTTCCTTTGCTCCACTAAGGATCGAAACACCTCAGTCAGCTTTCATCCCTTATATAGAGGAGGTCCTCATCCTTGAACAAACCAAACCGAACACTTACATCGTCCAAACCAACAACGGAAAAACATATTTCCTCAAGACCGAGACACCGCACCACATAGGAAAAAGCCTACACCTAGGAGCCTCCCTAAAAACCATCGATCCATCAAAACTCTACACAGAGCTGCTCTTTAGCGGAGGCGGAGAAAATTTCCGAGCATACCAATTCAACTATGATAAGCGGCTGCTAATGAAAGGCATCTCAGGAACCCTGTATGAAAAATTCTCCCTTCCAGCTCAACAAAATAAAATCCAAGCATCTTGGCTTCATCACCAGCTAAGCACCACCAGAACCCGACTCAAAGAACGCATCCAAAAAGTGTTTCCTGACAAAGAAGCCGCCTTACTCTTGGGAATGCTGATCGGAGACAAGTCCCAGCTAGAAACGGGCGCCTATCAAAACTTTGTAAACAGTGGGATCGTGCATATCATTGCCGTCAGCGGAGGAAATCTCGTGATGATTGTCGTATTTCTCAGTGCCGTGCTTTTTCGGGTTCCTTTTTATATCAGAAATGGATTGATTATTCTCGGAGTGATTGCCTTCGCACTGCTCTGTGGTGGGGATTCCAGTGTGCTAAGAGCTTTAATTATGGCAGTGCTTTCGCTCCTGGCAGTATTCCGAGGGAGAGAAATCAAGATTTGGAGGCTTTTGAAATATGCCTTCGTCCTCATGCTCTGCTATAATCCTTTCTTTTTGATTTACGATCTAGGATTCCTCCTGAGCTTTGGAGCGGTAATCGGGATCGTCCTCATCAACGAATGACGGACAAAATTCCAAAAATTCCCCCCTTCCAAACCAAAGGTAAAAGAGAAAAAAATCTGACTCCTATGCTTAACGGGTTTCCTCAAGAACTACGGACTCCCAACCCTCGGAGCAACACTCGGAACCCTCCCGATTCTGCTTTTCTTCATTGGAGAAACCAACCTCACCGGCGTGCTCATCAACCTTTTGATCGTTCCTTTGGTGCCGATTATCACGATCGGTGGTTTTATCACAGTAATAATAGTCATTTGGACGCATTGGCTATGGCTTGCCCTCCCTCTACAGTGGCTCTTAACTTTTATCTTCCGAATGGCCGATCTCGCAAACACCCGAAGTTTCTCAATCAGCATTTCTGCGACTTGGGCAAAACGAGCATTCTTGCTGCTTATAATAAGCATTGGTGCTGTGATATACCAGCTGAGTAAAAAGGAATAACCGTTCACCAAAAAGAAACATCTCAAAATCTGATTTTGTCAATCTAGACCCAAGATAAAAAGTCAGATTTTTTTTCTTATTTCAAAAAATAGCTATAATAGAAGAGGAAAACTTTAACCTCTGTAAGAATTAAAAATGTATGTCCATCTTGATGAATTAGAAAACCTTTACGCAAATACCAGCGGAGAGCTCAGCATAGCTGAGTCTGACTTGGAGGTTAAGAGACCAACCAAGAAATCATTCTCTTTCTCGAGTCTCAAGCTCCCAAAAATAAAACTCCTGTCAGAGTTAAAAATACTGATTATCCTTTTCATCATTGTTTTCTCAGGATTTTTCTTTTTCACCAACGCAAGACTCGTCCTCTTAACAATCAACGATACCTTTGCAACTGAACCAAAAGCAGCTCCCGAGGATTTAAAAATAACCTCAGTCCCAACATCTCAAGATCACATTAAGCAAAAAGCACAAAAGCTGAATGAACTTGAAGATCAGTTTACAAGTCTCCAGGCAAGCTTTAGAACAGAGAAAGAACTTGCTCCTACGATGAAAGAGTTCCTCGCAAAAAAGCAAGAAACCCACAGTATTGAATTTAATACCCTCCCTCCGACAAATAGACTCATCATTCCCGACCTCAACGTCAATACACCACTCATTGATGTCCCAATCAAAGGAGAAGAGGACTTTTCAGAGGGACAGTTTGATGAGGAATTGATGCAAGGTGCCGTAAAATACCCGACTACACCAGCTCCATGAACAGAAGGGAATGCCCTTATCTTTGGACATAGCTCAACAGAGTGGTGGAAGCACAATGAATACGGATTTATCTTTAGGAACCTCCCTAAACTCCAAGCAGGACAAAAAATCCAAATCGTATGGAATGGTCAGCTTTCAACCTATGAAATGCTCGAAAGAAAAATCATTTATCCAAAAGATGTCGCTGAATATTACCATGAATTTCAAGACCAAAAAGGAAGTTTCATCACATTAATGGGATGTTATCCTATCGGAAGTAATGCTCAGAGGATCATGGTTGTTGCCAAAAAAATCAATAACGAAGATGTAAACGCATAAACTTCTAACTAAAATACACCTGCACAAAAGAAAATCTGCCTAACCTGAGAGAAAATATCAGAGCAAGGAAATAAAAAACAGAAAAATCTGATTGTCCTTGACTTTCCCATTAGAAATACTAAGGTTAAGGCAGAATTTCTTTTTTATTTTCTTATCAAATAAATCATGGTAGTAGTAAGACCGTTCAAAGGACTCCGTCCTCCGCAAGAGATTGTAGCACAGCTTGCATCTCGCCCTTATGATGTGATGAATTCAGCTGAAGCGAGACAAGAAGCTGCAGGGAATCAGTATTCTCTCCTTCATGTCACCAAGGCAGAAATTGATCTTCCAGAAGGGACAGATGAACATTCTCAAGCCGTATATGACAAGGTCGTAGAGAATTTCAAAGCATTCCAAGATAAAGGGTGGCTCGTTCAAGATGCTGAACCAAAAATCTATATCTACGGACAGACTATGGGAGAGAGAACTCAACATGGATTCGTAGCCTGCACCAGCATTGATGATTATTTCAGTGAGAGCATCAAAAAGCACGAACTTACTCGTAGAGACAAGGAGGACGATAGAATGATCCATGTGAACATTACAGATGCAAATGTAGAACCGGTTTTCTTTGCCTATCCAGCACAGGCAGAGCTTGATGGAATCATTGAAGAAGTCGTAAAAAACCAGAAACCTGAATATGATTTCGTGGCGGATGACGGATTTGGACATCATTTCCGAGTGATCAATGACCAGGCTTTGATTGCTAAAATTACTGAGCTCTTTGCAAAAGTTCCTGCGCTCTATGTTGCTGATGGACACCACAGAACCGCTGCTGCTGCAAGGGTTGGACTTGAGAGAAGAGCTGAGAAACCTGATTACACTGGAGAGGAAGAATTTAACTACTTTATGGCAGTAATTTTCCCAGATAATCAGCTTAAAATTATGGATTATAATAGAGTTTTGAAAGACCTCAACGGAATGAGCGAAGCAGAACTCCTTGAAAAACTTCAGGCTCATTTCACGGTAGAGGAAAAAGGGGAAGCTGAATATAGACCAACAGCACTCCACAATTTCAGTATGTATCTAGGAAATAAACGATACTCCCTCACTGCAAAAGAAGGAACCTATGATGATAAAGATCCTATCGGAGTGCTTGATGTGACGATCCTTTCCAATCTCGTTTTGGATCAGCTCTTCGGAATCAAAGACCTCAGAACCGACAAGAGAATTGACTTTGTAGGAGGGCTTAGAGGACTTGGAGAGCTCAAAAGAAGAGTAGATAATGGAGAAATGAAAGTTGCTTTTGCACTCTATCCAGTAAGTATGCAACAGCTCATTGATATTGCTGATACCGGAAATATTATGCCACCGAAGACCACTTGGTTTGAACCGAAACTGAGAAGTGGACTCGTTATTCATAAATTGTCATAAAAAAAAGAAAGCTGACCTTTTCGATGGTCAGTTTTTTTTAATTAAACACGCTGACCATCCTCTCAAGCACGATCTCTGCTATCAAAAAGTCATGATTTCTCCGAAAAGCCATAAATCAGAGAAAGTAAATTCCCAACCTGGCGAAAAATTAGCCCAACATCTCTTAATACCCCATCAAAAAAGTCTTCCTCAGCTGATAATCCAAATCTCCAGCCGTAAAGACAATAACTACCGTCCTTTCATCTATAGTCGATAAAAGCTCTTGTACTGCCTGAAAAGTGTCTAAGTAATCAGCTTTCACTGCTTTGGCAAAATAAGCTCAAAACTCAGAAAAAGACTGAAAATGCTGCTCCTGAAAAAGCGGTTCATCAGCGAAATCAGAAAGACTTTCCCTTGCAGTATAGATAGAGAAAATCGCACGCTGATCAAAGGGAGCAAGTGCTTTTTGAAAGTCTGCCCGTCCTTTTAAGACTCTATGGGTTTGATGAGGCTGAAAAATAGCGAGAAGTTTGTGGTCTGGAAAACGATTTCTTAAAGTCTCATAAGCAAGCTGGATGGAAGAAGCAATATGTCCATAATCAGAAAAGAGTTTTGCTCAGCTTGGAAGTGTCGTTAAAAACTCCATTCTTCTCCAAATCCCTTTGAACGGTTTCATTTCTTGTTCAATCTGCTCCAAAGAAAGTTCAGGATTAAGTTCCTGGAAAAGTCCTGCAACAAGTGAAGCGTTGCAATCGGTCGGTTTCCCTCGGATATGGTCTAATTCCCAATGCTTGAGCGGGATTTGCTTTATTTTAGAAAAAATTTCTGGAGCTTCAAAGGAATCCAAAACGAAAGTCAGATTTTTGGTCTTTTGGTTCATCTGGACGAAAGCAGACTGATAATCTGCGAAATCATGATAGTAATCCGTATGATCCAGCTCAATATTGGTAATCAGGAGATATTCTAGGTCAAGATTGAGAAAATGTCTCTTGTATTCGCAAGCTTCCAAGAAGAAATAGTATTTTTTGATCAATTCATAAGGGAGTTTTTTTCCTGTGAAAATAAAGTCAAAAAGCTGACGAAATTCAGATTTTTTATCTTCTTTTAGGTAATAACTCTTATTATTCAGATCAGGAACTAGCGCTCCTACGATTCCAAGTCCCAGCTCAGGAATCAGCTTCTTTCCTGTAACAATCGCTAAAGAGGTAGAACTTGATTTCCCATTCGTCCCCGCAAAACCGACTGTACGAAAGTATTTGGTAAGCTCTCCGAGAAATTCAAAATAATTCCAAATCTTCATCGGAAAATGCTGTTCCTTTTTGAGCTGAAAAGCGGATTGCACTTCAGGGCTTTCTTTCGTCGCTTCGGAATAGATGAGAATGTCATCAGCTTTCGGCTGGTATTTTCCATGTCCAATGATAACTGGGATTTCTCTTTCACGAAGGGCTTGAGTAATTTGCGATTCTTGAGCATCAATGGCGATGAGATTAGTATAACCAAGATCTCGGAGAAGATGAGCAATATTGGAAATTCAGCTTCCACCTGCTCAAAGGATAACGATATGCATAGGATTTAGGAAATAATGAAGTAAAAGGATTTAAGTGGCTACGAGCGATCGTAAAGGAATCTAATGTAGCGTCATTGCGAACGAAGTGAAGCAATCCAGTTAGTCTTCCGGATCGCCACGGTCGCCTTGCTCCCTCGCGATGACGGTCATTGCGAACGAGGTGAAGCAATCCAGTTTCTCTCACTCGTCATTGCGAGCGAAGCGAAGCAATCCAGCTACTAATCTGCCTGCATATGGATCGCCACGGCTTCGCCTCGCGATGACAGTCATTGCGAACGAAGTGAAGCAATCCAGTTAGTCTTCCGGATCGCCACGGTCGCCTTGCTCCCTCGCGATGACGGTCATTGCGAACGAAGTGAAGCAATCCAGTTATTATAGTCTTCTAGATCGCCACAGCTTCGCCTCCCGATGACGAGTTTACTCATAGTAAGGATTCGCTTTGCGACAATGAGACATTATGATCTGAAAGACGTATCCTATCTTTTCTATTCTTCAGCTTTACCTCAGAAGGAGAGTGATAGCTTGAGATTAGTCAAGCATCTGTTCTAAAATCTGATCCTTTACCTTGCGAATTTCAGCTTTTCTATCCCTAGAAGATAAGCTTTTTTTGAAGGATTGCAAAGCAAGTAGATGATTTTTGAGCTGATCAAGGAAATCAGGATCGTCCTGCTGGATCAGAATTCAGTTTTTATGCTCAACATATCGCTTTGCATTGTCCAACTGGTCGTGGGTCCGGGGAATCGGAATCATCAGCAATTTCATATCAAAAAGTTCCTGCTCCGCAAGCGAGGTCGTCCCAGCTCTCGTGATCGCAATATCAGACTGAAGATAGAGGTGCCCTATTTCCTTTTGACTCACAAAAGCCAAGGTCTCCACATTCGGAAAATCAGAAAAAAGCTGAGCAAGATCTTGATTGAGTTTTCCAAGAATGATCGTGAGGTGCATTTCTGCAAGTTCTGGAGTTGTCTTCAATACTTTTGCAAGAGCTTCATAGAGATTTTTTGAGCCTTGAGATCCTCACATTACGAGGACTTGTGTCTGCTTTTTATCTCAAGAAAGAGGGGAGTCTTCTGCTGGTAATAAGTCTTCAGAAAGGGTTTGTCCTACAACTTGAGCTTTGGGAAGCACCTTTGGAAAGCCTGTGAAAGAAACCTTTGCGAATCTTGACGCAATACGATTGACCAATCAGGCGTGGACATCGGATTCGTGAACGATGATTTTCTTTCCCAGAAGTTTCGCTGCAAATACGACGGGTAATGCGACATATCCTCCTTTACAGAAGACTACATCAATCTTGAAGCGCAAAAGGTAAAAAACTGACTGGAGAAGTCCAATCGTAAAGAAAAAGAGGTCTCTGACATTTTTTATCAAAGCTCAAATTCCCTTTTCTCTCCTTCGTTTTCAAGAATAAATGGAATGAAAGGTCAGATTTTTGATGCTTTTTTGAAGTTCAGAACAGGTTTCTTGTTCTAGACTGTTTGAAGTTCCAAATCGGAACATTTGAGCGATTTTTCCTTTGAGGTCTGAATGAGTTTGGAGATGTTGGATGAGACTTTTGATTGGGAAGACATGACCACCGGTTCCTCATCCTGCTCGTGCTATATTGAGTGTTTTCATAAAATTAGTCATATAGTAAGTAAAAAAAGAGAACAGCCACATGCAAAATCAATCAAAACCATCCGAATTAAAGCAAAAAAAGCTATAATTTATCTAATTATCAATAAGTATTCGCAATTATCAAAGCAAAGACTTGAATACTATCAAACCTTTTTCATGGATAATTCATCCAACATGGATATTTTATGAGATATAGCTCCTCTTTTAGACTTCAAGAACTAAATCTAAGCTGATTCTAGTGAATATCATTCATCTTTTCAAGAGAAAAGCATAACCTCATTCAGAAAAGTTTTTAAAAAAGAAAAAACTCTCAGCCGAAGCCAAGAGTTTAATCCTAAGTAGCAATAATACTATGACTTATATACAACCTGAAGAGTTCCCCAAGTAGCGATATTTGTATAGTTATCATTTACTGTATAGTTATAAGGCGTACCATCAACTACCTGATACTTCAATCCTGTCAACTTAAGAGTTCAAGCTGCAGTAATATTCATCTTAAGCTCAGTTGATTGTCCCTTAGCAAGAGTAACCTGCTTTCCTACTGGAATTGGACTAGTAACAGACTGACCATTAAGAGTTGTTGACGTAGGATCAGCATTAACAGCAACGTAATCTGTGATAGTAATATCATCATCAGATACATTTTCAATTTTAACTACCAACTGATTATCCTTAGCACTTACTACAGACAATTTAGGGAATGCCTTCACAAACAAGTACTTAGAGTTAATAGCCTTAGTAACTGTTGGGAAGTCTCCTTTCACTTCTGCTGATGCAACTTCAACAGCAACACCATTAGGTTGACCATCAGTGTTAATATTCGTTGTGAATACTACATTATGATTTCCTTCGTTAAGAGTAACGTTAAGACCAGTGAATTCAACACCAGCAGCAGTTGAAGTAGCAGTATAGCTATTTCCATTTACTTCAACAGTCACAGACTGTCCATTCAACGCAGCAACGGAACCACTATAGTTCAACTTAAGACCTGTAAGGTTGATTGAACCATTTCTAGCAGACAATGTGAACTTTGTCAATTCAGCATTTGATCCTTCATTTACTACCTGGCTAACAGCATTAGCATTAGCTACAGATACATTTGAAGATTCTACTACAGACAATTTAACAGTCTTTACAGCTGCAGTTGTTGCAGTATTTCCGTTAGTATCAGTTCCTTTAGCAACTACGTCAAATACAAAGTCTCCAGTCTGAGTCATTGTAGGAGTAGCTTCAATCCTAAACTTAGAAGGAGTCTTTGTTGCAGTTCCTACATTGTAGAATGTTACAACATTATTTCCTCTTCTATAAGTTGCATTAGATACAGGAGTATCATTGATATAGAGCTGAAGATCAATTTGTGAACTATCAGTAATTCCAGTAGCATTAAGTCCAGAAAGAGTTACCTCAGTTACATTAATATCTCCCTTAGGAGCAACCATTTCTCCATCGAAGATTATTTTATTAGAAGATTCAGTTAGTGTTATCTTCTGTGTTGAAGAGGCTTTATTCTTAAGAGTGAATTGAGCTTCTTTTACATTAATCTTAGCAATTTGTACAGCACCAGCGATATCATTTCCTTTCAAATCTTCTGAGTTATTAGTATATTCACCCTTTGCAGAACCGAAAGCCAATGATCCGATTGCTGTTGGAACAAACTGAACTGAACCATGTGCAGGCAAAGATTCTAATGAAGCGATAAGCTTAATAGAAGCTGTCTTATTTACATATACATCTTCAAATACGAAAGCTGTTCCATTTACAGTAGATGCATATCTAGATCCTCCGATTTCAAGAACAAGAGATCTAACAACACCTGTATTATTTACAGCAAGAGTCATCTTAGGAAGCTTGATTGGTTCAGCAACAGTAAGAGTACCATCTGCGATTACAACATCTGAAGATCCACTTCCTGCATCAACTGTTTTAGGGAATGCAGCAGTGTTTGTAAGAGTAACTCTACCACCATCGATCCTGTAATTCTTCATGATCCATGAATTATTCTGAATAGCCTTATTCATAGTAGTTCTAAACTTAGTTGAAGCTTCATAAGCTACCAAGTCTCTATCCTTTCTAAGTTCAAGTTGAACAGTATCACCAACTCTTTCTAGAGAAGCTACTTCACCCATTACAGTATAAACAACTGCCTTTCCTGCGTTGATAGTATCTTCAAGAGTAATAGTAATGTTTCTTCCATCCATAGATACAGACTTAGAAACTACTTTATTATCTCTCATAACTTTTACATTCTTAAGAAGAGAGTTAAGGTCTGCTGTTCCGTTGTTTCTGAAAGTAACAGACTTCAAGAATACATTTCTGTCGTCTCCCTTAGCTTGATTTGAAACCTTGAATTGTCCAAAAGTCAATTCTGGTTGATTTCCAAGCTTGTAAACAACATCACCAGTTCCTCCAACATTAGAGAAATCAAGAGCAGCTACATCATATTTAGCAGTTCTATAAGTTGAAGTTACAGCGTTGTAAACAGCATTTTTAGCAGTAGAATCTACACCAATAAATTTGAATGCAACTTCTGCACCTGCGCTAGCTCCGCTAAGTTCTACAACTAGATCAAGCGTTTCTGATGACTTAACCTTGAAACCTTTGTTGAAGTTAGTCATAACTTTTCCATCTGTAGCTACAGTTCCTCTAGATGATACAGCGATACCATCCTTTTCGAACCATACACCTTTGATGTCTGATCTACTAGAAAGACCAACTCTTTCCAAAGTAACTGAATTAACAGTTACATCATTAGTAGCATCAAATTTGATAGCGTTGAAGATAGAAATACCAACCATAGGAACAGATCTAATCTGGTTTGAGTAATCAACTACGTTGATATTCAAATCTCCAGCAGTATTATTAGTTCCTGTATTAGTAGTATCTGGTCCCTTACCCTTACATCTAGCAGGACAAGAATCACCACCTAATGCACAAGCCAAGATCACAGCAGGATCCTTACATTCAGAAGGAGTAACTACATTAACTGATCTCATAAGCATAAGCATTACATATCCTCTAATTTCCATTTGATTTGGAGTATCAATCATTTTCATGATTCCAGCATCTCTCAAAGCTTCAAGATGATTCTTGTAGAATGGAGTAGCTCCATTGTACTTGTCTCCCCAAAGAGCTCTAGAAAGAGTTGTTCCAAATTCACCTCTTGTTACTTTATCATTTGGTCTGAATTTGTCAATTCCTTGACCCATCAATCCCATCTGACAAGCTTTCTTTACATAAGTAGCCAAGTCTCCTTCAGCTGTGTGTGCATCTGAGAAAGAGCAAACAGCAGTTGTGTCAACTTTAGTACCCATTTCTTTTTCAGCCCAGTTAGCGATCATTTTTGCCAACTGACCTCTAGTAAGTTCACCATACATATTAGCATTATCAATAGGGCTCATAGTAGTAATACCCTTTGAATAAGCGTAATTGTAGGCTTCTTGTAGTTCCTGACTGTATGAAGCAGCACCAAGTACTGATACAGGAAGAACTGATGCAAGCATTAACCCTCCAGTCAAGCCTGCGAACATTTTTCTAACGTTCATTCTTTGTGTAAATTAAATATAAAAGCTTTTTTGGTGAGGAATACTCCTCATCAAGAACGTACTACCTATTGTTCATAGAACAACGAATACTACGACTTTCAAAAGACATAAATCTGAATCTTTCCTCTAACCAGAAGCTAAGACTCCGACTTATTGAGTTTTTCAAGAGTAGAATACGAATGTTAATGATCAACAAGGTATGAGTAAGCCGTTTCTATGTCTCCACATAGACAACTTACGAGTGATAATACCAATACCGAGATTAAAATCAAGACAAAGTTAGACGATTTCGACATTAAACTGTCAAAAGCTCACATCCGGTTAGTAAAAGCCAACCTTCAAAGAGGAAAAGCTTCCACCTGTCCTGACTTTAGAGTAGAGATACCTCACTCCTACATCCTTACACAGATGACTACGCAATTCACATTTATTTGTGACTTTTTTTTTATTTTTTTCTCCCAAAAACACAATAAAGCCAATCATAAAGCCACATTTTACGACACAAAAACAAGCGACAAAGTCCACCGAAAACATCATAAAAGAAAAAGAAAATATTGACAAAACAAAAAAACTGATCCTTAAGATCAGTCATTATATACAAAATTTAAAAGCTATTCCAACTGTTCACAATAATTTTTTGCAGCATCTTCTTGGGCTTTCTTCTTGTTTGTTCAGAAACCTACCGCAAGCACCTCGTTTTCAGCAATAATTTCAGAACGAAAGAGAAGCACATTTCACTTTTCATCAACCTCTTCATCATAATCATTATAAACAGGCAAGTGTTTATAGAATTTTTGAATATGCTCCTGTGCCATCGTCTTATAAGATTTTACGGGACTTTTGGAAACCTCATTAATCTCAGGATAGATACTATCAAGCACAAATTGCTCCATAATAGGATAGCCCATATCAAGTGCTAGATATCCAATCAATGCTTCCATTGCATCAGAGGTAATCGAGGCTTTTTCACGGCCTCAATTCCTTTCTTCCCCTTTACTAATAAAAAGCTGATGATGAAGTCAGATTTTTTTCGCTACTTTACAGAGGGTTTCTTCCCTTACAAGAGCAATCTTATAAAGTGTCATCGTAGATTCCTGCATCTCAGGAAAATCCAAGAAAAGTCTCTTCGCAATCACCGATTCCAGCATAGCATCACCCACAAATTCCAATCTTTCATTATGATCATATACCACTTTAAAATCTGCCGCATAAGACTTATGAACAAAACAGCAACATAAAAGATTAGAATTCTGAATCTTTTCAAGTGGTAATCACAGAGAGGAAAGAAATTGTTTGAGACGAGGAAGTGCCTCATACACCTCCTCAGGCAGAGAAAGAGAATACATAATAATAATGAATAGCTAAATTATTCACGATGACTAAGCACAAGTTCATCATACTTGAAAGGCTGTTCTTGCAATCCACTAAGATAAGAAGCCCCCAAAATCAGCTGAATATCCGCTCAGGTAAATACTTCTACTTCATTACCATAGTCATCGATGATTTTTTTCACCACTCCTGTATTATACACAATCTCATCTATCGGCACAAAGTTCCTCATTGCTGTAATGGTTCCTTCAAATCCTTTTGCTTCAGCATTTTCAGTATTAACAATCAACCTCGTAAGTGGAAGAGGATCTGTGTTGTCAGTAGCAATCACATCCAATCCATACCTTTTCATCTTAGAAGCAACTCTACTGGCCACCCTCACATTTTGCATCTTATTTGAACGAAGAAGTTCTTTATCAATACCATTATCGACTTGAATTTTCGCATTCTCTAGGAGAAATCTCTGGAAATGGGAAATGAAATCCACATACTCATGAATCGCCTTATAATGAGTGATATTATTCACTGTAGCCCCTAGAGGAAGCAAGACCGCAGCTCCTCCAAACAAATCTCTCTGAGGCGCATAGAGAAAACTTCCTTTCTGAGTAGTTAAGTTCTCATATCCATAAGAAGTATTAAGTCAGAAAGAAAACGGCTTTACTCTATCTAAATACTGAATTGTCCAAAGCATTTCATTAAGTGAGACATTAGTGTTAACCATTGCTACATAACCAGAATAGAGCTCTTTTGCCTTTTCCAAGCTAAGATTTCCTCCAGAAAGCATTTTATCCTTAATTCCCTCAACAATAAGCTGCTGCCTATAAGAACGATCAAAATCTGACGCATGTCCAGCAGCATGCCTAGACCTCGCATACTTAAGTGCTAAGGATCAATCCATATGCTGAAGTCAAGCTTCTACATGCAAAGGTTCATATCCTTTGAGATTAGCGTCTGGGAACTCATAATCATGCAACGCATAAGGAACATTAACATCAATACCTCCTAAACTATCAATAACTCCCTTAAATCCTCAGAAGTCAATCGTCGCATAATAAGGAATCTCTAATCCTGTAATTTTCTCTAATTCTCTAGCAAAGCCAGATCAAGCCCCAGGCAGACTCTTCGTGCGACCATAAAGCTGAGTAAATACCGCATTAATTCTTGAATAACCTCCAAGTGGATTCTTCACATAGAGATCTCTTGGAATAGAAAGCATACTCACTGCGCCCAATTCTGGATTTCGTGAAGCAACAATGATCGAATCCGCCAAATATCCTCCACCATGTGCAGCACCTCCATATCCCACCAAAAGCACATTCACATTTCAGTAAGCATCTGTCTTCATCGGCGTCCCAACAGTCTGACTTACTACTTTTACCGTTTCTTTCGCAACTCCTACAAAGAATCCCTTAATAGTATGTGCAAAAGAATGAATCAGAGCCAAGATCACTACCAGTGCAAAAACAAGAATTCCACATTTTACCAAAACTGAACCCGACGATTTTTTAGTTTTCGTCTGTCAAAGCTGCCTTTTTTGCATAATCATACAACGATAAATAAAAGATACAGTGAGCGAGTATAGTGATATCTCCCCAAATTTCAAACCACAAAAAAAGAAAATATCTTCGACCTTATTTTACCTTCAATAAAAGAAAAAATCTGAATTTTCTGGAGGAACGAGCTCTTGTCTGGGAGATTATTTTGCCTATGATATTAGAAATACTGGAGGAGATGGATTGACAAACTCCACTTTTTCCAAACAGCCCCACCACAAAAAAACATTCATTTTTTCTCCAAATCGCTTAGTCTAAGCAAATTTTAAAAGTAAAAATGGAGCAAAACGACGATTTGAGTAATTTACAAAAGTGAAAATGAAACGACTAAATAAGAGCCTAACCCTTCCACAACAAAAAAAGCCCAACCTCACAAAGAGGATCAGGCTTTTAATATTTTTTCATCATTTATCCATTTTTCAAAGCAGCATGTGCCGCAGCGAGTCTTGCGATAGGCACTCTATACGGACTACAGCTTACGTAGGTCAAACCTACTCTATGACAGAAATCAATAGAAGCTGGATCTCCTCCGTGTTCTCCACAGATTCCGAGTTTGATAGTTGATCTGGTTGCTCTTCCTTTTTCTACAGCGATCTTCACAAGTTCTCCTACTCCTTCTTGATCAAGCGTCTGGAAAGGATCTTTTTCAAAGATGTTCTTATTTACATAATCTTTGATAAATTTTCCTGCATCATCTCTAGAGAATCCAAGTCCCATCTGAGTAAGATCATTCGTTCCAAAAGAGAAGAATTCCGCAGTTTCTGCAACTTTATCAGCAGTTACTGCTCCTCTTGGCACCTCAATCATAGTTCAGAGCTTGTATTCCACATCTACAGCATATCTATCCATCGTCGCTTTCGCTACCTTTCTTACGATGTCAGCATTAAAATCTAATTCTGATTTAAATCCTACGAGCGGAATCATAATTTCTGGATGAACATCGACTCCTTCTTTCTTGAGTTCACAAGCAGCAGAGATCACAGCTTCAGTCTGCATTTCTGCGATTTCAGGGAAGGTAATTGCCAATCTACATCCTCTATGTCCGAGCATTGGATTAAATTCATGAAGAGAAGCTATCTTCTCGTGAAGTCTTTCTACACTCACTCCAAGTTCAGTAGCAAGTTCTGCAATCTGAGCTTCTTCTTGAGGAAGGAATTCATGCAAAGGAGGATCCAAAAATCTGATAGTTACTGGCATTCCCTCTAGAGTTTTCATCAGTTCATAGAAGTCTGATTTTTGATAAGGAAGGATTTTTGCAAGTGCCTTCTTTCTTCCCTCAACATCTTCCGCAAGGATCATCTCTCTTACTGTCTTAATTCTTTCCTCAGCAAAGAACATATGTTCAGTCCTACAAAGTCCGATTCCTTCAGCACCGAACTTCTTAGCAGTAATAGCATCGCGAGGCGTATCAGCATTAGTTCTAATTCAGAGTTTTCTATATTTATCAGCCAACTGCATTAATTTCTCAAAATCTCCACTAAGTTCTGGATCCACTACTTTTAATGCTCCAGCAAACACTTCTCCCGTTCCTCCATCAAGAGAAATCTGATCCCCTTCTCTGAAAGTCCTTCCATGAACAGTTACCGTCTTCGCAGCTTCATCAATAACAAGCTCTCCAGCTCCAGAGACACAGCATTTTCCCATTCCTCTTGCAACTACCGCAGCATGAGAAGTCATTCCTCCTCTCGCAGTCAAGATTCCCTCAGAAGCAATCATTCCCTGAATATCTTCCGGTGAAGTTTCTAATCTCACAAGCACTACTTTCTTTCCATTCTCTTTCCAATCATGAGCGACATCAGCAGAGAAAACGATCTGTCCAACAGCTGCACCAGGTGAAGCAGGAAGTGCTTTCACAAGAAGCTCAGCTTCCTTTTTAGCCTGAGGATCAAGTTGAGGATGAAGCAAGCTATCAAGCTGTTCTGGCTGCACTCTAAGTACAGCAGTCTTTTCATCGATAAGTCCTTCTCCAAGCATATCCATAGCAATCTTCACTGCCGCAGCAGCGGTTCTCTTTCCACTTCTTGTCTGGAGAATGTAAAGTTTTCCTTCCTGGATCGTAAACTCCATATCTTGCATATCTTTATAATGCTTTTCCAGCAAGTGATAAATATCACAAAGCTCTTTATAGCAGTCAGGCATTACCTTATCAAGCTCCTCAATATGTGCTGGAGTTCTGATTCCCGCTACCACATCTTCTCCCTGAGCATTCATCAAGAACTCTCCGTAAAATTTATTTTCCCCAGTAGAAGGATTCCTTGTAAAACATACTCCCGTTCCTGAAGTTTCTCCCATATTTCCAAAGACCATAGACTGCACATTTACCGCAGTTCCAAGAAGTCCTCTAATATCGTTGATTCTTCTATAGATGATTGCTCTTTCATTATTCCATGAGTTGAATACCGCATCAATTGCCATTTTAAGCTGTTGCCTTCCATCATTTGGGAAAAGTTTTCCAGTATCTCTCTGCACGACTTCTTTATAGAGTCTTACAACTTCTTTGAGGTCGTCTGTATCAAGTTCTGTATCCAGCTTTACTCCTTTCTTATCTTTTACAGATTGCAAAGCCTTTTCAAAGTCATGATGAGGCACTTCCATCACCACATCTCCAAACATCTGAATAAATCTTCTATACGAATCCCAAGCAAACCTTTCATTTCCTGTCTTGGTAGCAAGTCCTACTACAGATTCATCGTTAAGTCCAAGATTCAAAACCGTATCCATCATTCCTGGAAGTGAAGCTGCAGCTCCAGATCTTACAGATACAAGCAAAGGATCGTTTGCATCACCAAGTTTCTTTCCCATTCTTGCCTCAAGCGCTTGAAGCTGTTCTTCTACCTGTTGATCCACTTCTGCTGGGTAGCTTTTATTGTTTTTGTAGTAAATATCACACGTTTCCGTCGTGATAGTAAATCCCGAAGGGATTGGCAAACCTAAACTTACCATTTCAGCGAGGTTAGCTCCCTTTCCTCAGAGGATTTCTTTCCCAACCCCCTTTCCTTCCGAAAAAGAGTAGACATACTTTTTTGTTTCTGACATATGCTACGATATAGTAAAATAAAACAATCCTGACTATAGGATTCCCTTTCAACTTTTCAAGATCTTTTTATTTTTAGAAAAAGGATTTTTCTTCTGTAAAAAAACTCTCTCATAATCATAGTCAAAAATAATAAAAAGAAAAAGCTGATCTCCACCAAAGAGTCAGCATTTTTCTAATAAAAAGTCTATCGAAAAGCTTCCTATTTCTTAGCTGTAGATCTATGAAGCATGAGAAGCACTCGACCTCTAATTTCTTGCATCATAGGAGTAGTATCCTTAAGGATTCAAGCATTTTTCAGAGCTTCAAGATGACCTTTTGCCCAGTTTTCTCCAGCTTGGTTATACTTATTTCCATAAAGTACTCTAGAGAACACAGTAGCAAACTCAGCCCTTGTAACAAGCTTATTTGGTTCAAAACGAGCCAATGCTGTTCCATCATGATGAATTCCCATAATCTGGAGCTGATAAGCGAGCTGAATATATCCAGCTAAATCTCACAATTTCTCATCAACATCTGCATACTGAACAGTTCCTGTCACAACAGGCTGTTTCCCTAAAATCTTAGTTACATACACTGACATCATTTTAGCAAGTTCAGCTCTAGTAAGTGGTTGATCAAGTCTTGCTCCTGAAATAACTCTGATAGTAGTAATATCCTTTCAACATGCCCAGAGATAAGCCTGATTTTGTTCATCTGAGAAGTGAGATCATTCAACTGAACAAAGCGGAGAAGTAACCTCTCCTGAATACACCTTTTCTACAAAATTTGACACTGGAGTTATTCTATTTCCAGTACTTGGTGCTGAAGACGAGCTTGAACTACTTGAAGAAGATGATGAACTTGATGAAGAGCTTGATCCTCCACCTCATCCTCCTCAACCTCCTCCTCAACAAGTATAGGCCCATTGAGCAGTGAGAGTAATATCTCCATCAGGCATAGTCGCTGGAAGCGCAGAACTCCATCCGGCAAATCTATGACAACTTCTTGTAGGATTTGCAGGAGCTGTAACAGGAGTTCCATAACCTTGTACAACTGGAGCTACAGCAGTTCCTCCATTAGCATTAAAAGTAATTTTATACTTCTTTGGCGCATAGAATCGTCCATAATCAGGCTCAGCTGTTTGAAGAGTATATGCTATCACTTTCCCATCTTTCTTAATCTCATGATAAGCCTTAATTGAATGATTCTTATCTACCCAAGATGGAACTACCGCATGATCAAGATCAGGAGTAATACTACCCGTTGCTGTGCTAGCTCCTGCAGATTTAAACGCTCCAGCCGCAAACAATCCATCTTTATTTGCTCTAAATACTTTTGTCTGATTTTTTCAGGGTGTAGCCATATTCACAAACAAGAGCTTCTCTCCTTCTACTTCCTTAACTTCTACAACACCACTCACAGAATTTAATCCAGATAAAATCTGAATCTCAACACTAGAAGCCAATACTGGACTCTGCGCTACTAATTTATTCAAAACTGCCTTAGTTTCATTAAGTTTAATCCCTGTTCCATCCAATACCACTGGAATTGGATTATTATTACTTGTATAGAAGTTTGTAGCCTGAGGACAGTCTTTAACTTCATATTTTGAGTCAGCATTTCTGATTGAACATTTATCATTTACAGTATATAAGGTAACATCATTAGAAAATAATCCTGACTTCACAGTAATATTTGCTTTTTTGAGATCATTTCCATTAGAAGCCTTAATACTTCAACTAAAGGTTCAATTTCCCTCAATAGAAAGCATAGCCTTCTCTTCCCAGTTAGGAGTACTTTGTACCCTATTAGCTGGACCATATTCAATATCACCATCTACACTTCCAACAAAATCACTAGCAAACTTTACAGAAACTCCTCCATCATAATTAGTGCTCATTCAATACCAAAGATCAAAAGCAACACCTCACTCTCCAGCATCAATATGAGAATCTCCATGAACATTTAATTCTCAAAAGTTATTACTAATAGCATATACAGGCAGATTCTCAAGATCCGCTGCATCCAAAGTAAAGTTTTCCAATGTTAACTTCGCATAATTTTGAATAATCATATGCACATGAGCATTATTGGAGGTCAAAGTTCAGTTTTTTAGAGTTATTTCAGATCACTTTTCAAAATGAGCTGCTTGAGACTCAGTACCACAAGATCCTACCGCATCTGCAACATTATAGGTATGTCACTGAAAATCAATTGTAACCTTTTTTGGTCATGTAGTCTTTTGCTCAGAACTTCCAGTAGTACATACATGAGCACCAACTGCTGTCGTATACAACGCCTTTCCAGCAGAAATATCCTTTGTAAGAAGAATAGTATCCCCATCACTAGCAGAAGCTATCGCATCTTGTAAAGTCAAGAATCCCTGATTTCCAATTTTAGCCTCTCCAGCAATAGGAGCATAAACATAATCATCTGCTATAAGAAAGTATCAAATAAGTTTACCCCCATTTTTTACCTCAGCATATCTAGCAAAAGAGCCTGAAAGATTCGTCCAATCTCCTTTCGAACTTGCACTAAGATCATACGCAAGAGATGGAGATCCAGACTTAATTACCTTCAGTGCTTTTCTATAAATAGAATCTTTCTTTTCAAAAAGAGGATATCATGATTCATTAAAAATCACCTTTTCTCATCAAAAATCAACCACCTGAGACTTCGTATTCAAATAATAATCCGTTGTATCAGAATATTGCAATTTAGTACCGGTATAATCAACCGTTCCATCATCTTTCATCAAAAGAGGAATCTCATCATCAGAGCCAATAGTAAAATATTTCACAAGCGTAGATCCACCTACATTCATTCCTAAGCTAGAAATTATTCCAGCAGACAATTCACCAGACATATGAGCACCTGTTGCAGACATCAACACATCAAGAGATGGCATCACCACTCCTGAAGCATCTACCACTTCTCCAGTAGCTTGAACTACTTCTTCAAAAGCCTGTACTGCCGTCCCCGTTACACTCTCCTCTGCAGAAGCAGAAGCTAAATCCTCTTGTACAGAAGAACTCTCAATTGCCAAACTCTCTCCTTGCACAGTTGAAGCAACAGACTCACCCTCCTCCGCGAGTGAAATCCCTGTTGGCACAAAGATATTAGCCTGCAACATAACGAGCGACATAATCGCCAACCCTTTGACCATTTTCTTGTCTATCATGATAAGGCATAAAAAATAAAAAATAAAAACAAAACATCAGCAGAAAAAACTGACTAGAAAGAAAATTTTTTTCCACTGAAAACACTCTTAATATAAGGATGTGACACCCTTAATTCAAGAGAAGTTTTCTCAGTTCTAAAGCAGAAAACCAGAACATCACCACTTACCCTTCAATTATTTCACAAAAAATACGGTAAAAAAAATTGACATTTAAAAAATTTATGATTAAAATAATAATAAATTTAATTATAGCAATAAAAAATGAAAAAGAAATACCTATCTATTCTGCTCTTAGGAACATTACTTCTCCATTTCGGAACAGGGAAAGCAGAAAATACAGATCAAAAATTAGATTCCATCTTCGAAATCCAAGACTACGTAGAAAAAACGCTTAATATCAAGTCCTCAACAATCTCAAGCAGAAACCATTTCCCTCTTATCAAAGAAATTTTAGAGAAAAAGTGCCCCTCCGAGAGCATAGATGAAGCCAAAAGTACTCTTGAACAAACCCTCCCTACTCGACAAGAGCTAATAAGCCAGATTTCTCCTAATAGAATCAAGTATGAATTTGAAAAAATCAAAACCTCAACATTGCAAATCCAAACAGAAAACCCTACCGAATTTTGCAAAAAAAAATACATCAGTTATACCTTCCTAGAAATGATGAGAAATCAGAATCTTTCTCACTACCAAAATGAACAAGAACACCCAGCTGCCAACCCTAGACAATCGGAAAGAGAAAATTTCGCTTCTCAAAACCAACAACCAACAATAGAAGTCCAAAACAATACAAAAAACCTCTCATGACTGGATCTCACCTTTGCAGAACAAACGAAGCAGTTCGCACACGAGGAACTAACTAATTTACTAAGTTTAGGGATTTTAAATCCCCACGACCAAGAAACGCTAAATAATCATATTGAAATCAACTATCTCCCTTGATGCAAAAAAACACATGGCTCTTTTCATATCCTTCAAAACAAAACGACCAAGGAAAAAAAATTCAAAACCCTAAAGCTCAACATAGCAATCTGCAACACCGCAGAATATCAAGCAAACTACAGAGCATATTTCAAACAAATCCTTGCACATGAATTAGGACATTACATCTATTTTTTCAGGGACCAAAATAGCCAAGCTTTCGATACTATTTGCCGAAATAACGAGCAAAATACCTGCAATTCCAAAGGATTTTTCAGCGAATACGCACAAAAGAGCAAAGAAGAAGATTATGCAGAAAGCTTCGCCTATCGATACAAAAATCTCGAAAAAGAAAAAGAATTCTGATCTGCCCCAACGAGCGAAACGATCCACCAAAAAGAAAATCATTTCAACCAGCTGTTTCCCTCCCTTTAACAGCTAGTTCAAATCCGAGAAATCATCCAGTAAAACAATTTCCTCAAATACTCCTCAAGAAGATGCAGAGGATTCAATATCGGGAGGAATAGCATCTTTTTTTGGGAAGGCAGAAAAGGAAGAATGAAAGACTGAATCTTGATAAGTAAACATTTCGTTATTAGAAGCGAAAAGGACATTTCCTTCAGAAAAGAACAAAAAATAACCAAAGAAAAGCGGCGAAACAAACAACGAACACCCTCAGATCAAAAAAGCCATTCCCTCAAAAGAGATAAAACAAAACATCACTATGAAGATATCACAAAGAAAATCAAGAACAAACACAAAAAAAGACACTCCCAGAATCAAACTAGGAATGCCTTCAAAACAATAATTTCATACCTGTGGAACGACAAAGTATGAGACAGGATGCTGGATCGCATTACTCATTTCTATCGTTAATGAATGCAAAAGCCAGAGACTTCCCCGATCATCAGCAACGATATATCGAGTTTTCGCATCTTGAAACCATCGCTCAGGAAGGATAATCATCACTCGCTCTCCCAAAAGAGCCATAGAAACCTTTCGCAGCAAACCTGATTTAATCGAAACTTCTCCAAGACAAAAGAGATTGGAAACGACCACCAGGAGATCGGAAAACTTCGATTTTTCTTCACACTTAACCTCGGAAAAATTAAAAACTCCACTAGAAAGAACACATCCAGAAGAAGCAATTCTCCGACCAAGGTCTGGCAACTTTCCTAAGAGGAAACTACCAGAAATAACCTTTAAAGCAAAAGTATCCATAAATGTTTATTTTTTTAGGTATTTTTTATGAAAAGAATATTATCAATTTTAAAAGAAAAGTCAAGAGATAAAAAAAGCTGAACCTCATCAAGATTCAGACTTCTTTTTTTGATCAATCTCTACAGAATTATCAAGCAGTTCCAGAAAGAGAAGTAGCTCCAGATAGAGATACAGCTCCAGATATTACATCTTCCCCAGAGAAATCATCAAACTCTCCTGAAAATCCTCACATAGCTCCACCTCCCATTAATGCACTCCAAATTTCTTGAAGATTCTGAGCATCAGTAGGCGCAGTAAAAGTATGATTAGCGATTTTCTTTGCAACGAAATCTCCGTCTACATCTACTCCCACTTTATCTATAGTCAACTTAAACTGAGGTTGAAGAGAGAAACGATTTTGACTCAACGTAGCAGAAATCTTTCATGAAAGCTTAAAGAGTTGCTCTTTTTGAATATCTTTTCCAGTTTTTTCAGCCACAAGATCCAACTTCACACTTCAGATACCAGCTCTCTCAGCAACAAGGGTTACTTCCACTTGTCAAGACCCATTAGCAGATGGAATAATCGCCTTAGCTGTCGTTACCTTACCTTTTACTTGCTGACTAAGCTTCATTTTAAGATCACCCATTGAGAAATCACTATTTACTACTACAAAATCCACCTTATCTGCAGAACGAATCACAAAATAAGCTTCAGTATTCTCAAATTTTATACTAGAAAAAATCTGATCCAAAGTGTCTTTCATCTGCTGCTGTTGAGCAAGCAATACTTCATTTCCAGTAGAAGCCACATCTCCAGTCTCATTCAAAGCATAGAAATCAAGCACAACTTTCTTTATTTCCTCTAGGTTAAAATCTACTTTCCAAGCAGGATTTCATTCATAAGTAGTTGATACCACTCCCGTATAATAACTTGGATTCACTGCATAAAGTTTTTCATTCTGCCAAATATTAGCATTAGTCTCTGCTGAAGTCCTAAGCATTTCCTTAATTTCTGGAACATCCAAAGTAAGCCACTTATTCTTAAACATTTCAACCATCGCTAACGGCATTCCCCCAGCATCTTTTGGATTTGTCTCCAATACAAACTCATTAAGCTTAAAATAGAGCTGATAATCCTTCAAAAGCGTATTCAAGTTCACTTTCGCATCCAATTTCTGAAGATCTCCTGTTTGAGCATCTTTCTGCTCCATAGTAAGGTTAAGACCTATGTCAGACTCAGAATCTTTCGTCTTATTATCAGATACACTCTTCACATCAAGCATAACTTTTCCTTTACCTCCATCAGTCTGCACATCTACCTGTGCTTTAAGATTTGATTCAATTAGCTTCTCCTGATCGCCCATAAACTGTAATACATCTTTTACGATAGCATTCTGCTTATTATACACTTGTAAAGTCTCCTCAAAAGAGAGATTTGGAGCTTTCCCACATCATGCAAGCGTTATAGCAACGACAGAGACAAAGCTTAAAACTCCAACTTTTTTTAACTGCATTTTTCATACCATAAAGAATTAAAAACCAATATCTAGATCAACTAAATATTTCTCCAGCAAAATATAGTCATCTGGGATCATTTGTAAAGCTCAAGTTTGCTGAAAGCGAGAAAATCTAACAAAAAAGGATATATTCTCACCATAATCCTTATTTTTCCATCGTTTACCCTCCAAGCGAAACTGTTTCTGCAAAAAGGAAAGTTTTCATTCAAAAGAATTTATTCACCACATTCCAGAGTAAGAAATCTGATTTTTACCTTCTTTCAGTTCTATTTCCAAGGGTTCTCACTTTATCCCTGAGAAAGTTCCCTTAAAGACATTTCCATCAAAACTTCCTGAAAACCCAATCTTTTCTCAGAGATAATCCCATTTAGTCTGCCTAAAATATCGGACACCTCACTCACTTTCTATGCTTCAGCTAAGAAAGTGAATCCTCTCTCCATAATGTAAAAGATAGTCCTCCAATTTTTCACGCTGAAAAAGGGATCAAGAAAAAATCTGTGGAAATAAAAGTAATTCCTTAGAAGGGAATACAAAAACATCTTTATTCCATGGAATTTTTATCCAATGATGAAGAATATCTTTCGCAATCAATTGAACAAATTGTGAGCCTACATTCCCCTCTCCCTGAGAAAAACGAAACCTTTCCGGATGAAAATATAAATCAACATCAGCTCCCCTAAATTGAGAAAGAAAAGAAAGAAAAAGCTGGTTCGTCAAACTCGATCAGCTCGTTTGAAGAGAAAGATCTATTTCCCCTCAAAATTCTTGACCAGAATACGCTACAAAACCCGTTAAATTTACACTTACCACGCGAGATTCCGTAGAAGCAAGCAGCTGACCGTCACCAGAAAAGACTGATTTTTCTCCAGCAAAAGCTTCATTTATCAAAGAAATCATTTGATTCATTCAGATCAAAATCCTTTCATTTCCCTCTTCAGGAGAAAGTTTTTTCCAACTACAGGCAGAAAAAAAGAAAACAAGACCGAGAAAGACGAAGGAAAAAGTAATTTTTTTCATTTTTTCATCAAGATAAAATAGGTTGCTCCCCTACCAAGAGGAATATACAAATTTTGAAATATAAAGAAAGCCCTTTTCATTTTCTTTTAAATTTTTTGACAAATAAAGACTTTCTCTATATAATTGGAATAAAGTATTTTACTTTTAAGGGCAACGCTCATGAACACAGTAAGAGTCGATATTGATTCCATTTTAGCAGGGATTGCAGAAAACCCGAATATTTCCGATCTTCATCTAACCTGCTCCGGGAAAAGTTCATATAGACTGAACGGGGATATCATCAAAGATGAAAAAATTCCGATCATCAACAGCGAAAATATGGAAATCATCCTCAAACAACTCTTTCAAAATAATGCCCAAAATTTTGATAAGTTTATCTGCGACAAAGAAAGCGATTTTGCATATGAGGGAAAAGATGGAACCTCTTATAGAGTAAATGCCTTTTTTGAAAAATGAAAAATCTGAATCGTAATGAGGAAAATCAATTCTCGCATCAGAACGCTCGAAGAGATGATGTTCTCTAATCTCGCCGAAAGTATAAAAAGGAACGTCCTTGCAGCAAAAAAAGGACTTTTCCTAGTGACAGGATCTACAGGAAGCGGAAAATCAACATCACTAGTAAGTATGATTGAATATATCAACAAAACAAGAAACGAAAACATCATCACGATCGAAGACCCTATCGAATATATCTTTGAAGGAGATAAATGTAGTATTTCACAGAGACAGGTAGGACATGATACCTGGTCATTCAAAAACGCACTAAAAGCTGTAATGAGAGAAGATCCGGATATTATTTTTGTAGGAGAAATTCGTGATACTGAAACTGCAGAAACCGTCCTTAGCCTAGCGGAAAGTGGACACCTTGTTTTTAGCACCTTGCACACAAGCTCAGCAAGTCATAGTTTGAGTAGATTTATGTCCTTTTTCCCTACAAATATGGAACAAAGTATCGCCGACAGACTTTCAGATAGTCTCATCGGAATCCAATCTCAAATGCTCGTAAAAAGAACGGATACCAATACGAGAATCTGAATTTTTGAGCTCTTATTAAACACAGTCGCTATTAAAAATAATCTCAAAAAAATGGATCTTGGACAAGTTGATTCGACGATCGAATCCTCAAATCCACTAGGAATGATTTCAATGAAGCAATACGCAAAGAAACTCGTAGATAGACAACTCATCAACCCTAAAGACGTAAAACATCTCTTTAGAGTAGAAGAAAGAGCAACCGAAACAGACTAAATCAGAATCTATCTATTATTTTATAAGGTATAGCCCAGAAATAATGCAGGAAACTTATAGCTGAAAAAGTGGGATGAAAAGACTTTCAAGGGATGAGATCAGAAAAATGAAAGAAAATATGCAAAAAACACCACTCATCCAAAAGCAAGCTGAACAATATCACAATAAAGAAAGTAAAGAAGCTGAAGCATTATTGAACAAGATAGAGATTCCTTCAGAAAAACAATGATGAAAACTTGATATACAGCCACCAAAGAAAATCTGATTCTTCCAAAAGATTAAAAACTATTTATTTTGATAAAAATACTAAACAATGAATCCAGTATTACAGCAGTATCTACCACAAGAGCTACGGGAAATCGCAGCAGATTTCAAAATTCCTGAAGCCTTCTTGGTAAATAACTCAAACCTTATTCAGCTTATCCTAAAATCAAAATCTCTCGCCGAATACGAAGAGAAACAGAATTGGTTTAATCTTTTACCAATCATGTCTCCTGAACAAATAGAAAAACTCAGAGATATTCTCACAAGAGAACAACAAAAACTTGAGGAAATCAACCAAAAATACAGCCAAAAACAGGCCGAAATTTCGGAAAAATACCAGCAAAGTTTCAATCCTGCACTCTACAGCCAAGCACAGGCAAAAATCCATGCCCAAGAAAACGAAGCAAGAGAACAAGAAATGATTGAAGCAGACAATTTACTGACCCAAATGTAAATATGAAAATATCAATAGCCAAGAAAATCAGAGTTTTTAGTTTTATGCTTAGTAGCTTAGGAAGTATAGCAGTCTTTTCTCTATGAATCGGATACGCAAAAGGACAAGCAGGAAATACTAACGGAGATTTTCTTGAGCAAGCATTTACACCAGCAATCCAATCTGATGCTATCGTAGGATGAGACAGTATTGGAACCGACAAAATGAGCGTAGGAAAATACATCCTAAAAGAAGGAACAGAAATAAAAATCTGATGAAAAAATAAAGGAATCAATCGTAGACCATCACTTATTATTAGTATTTCAAAGTTCTTGCTCAGAATGACAATGGTCCTAGCAGTAACCATGATCATTTACAACGGTGTTCATTATGTTATCAAAGCATCTAAAGGAGAAAATCCAAAAGACATCCTAAACAACATCCTCTATATCTGAGTCGGGATATTACTTGCACTATTTAGTATAATTATCATCAGATTGGTAAGTTCTATTGGATCAAGTAGTTTTAATGAGATTTCTTACCTCTCTAGCTCAATTTTTATTTCCTAATCATACCAAACCCGATGGCAAAAAAAATCTTCTCCACCGTTATCCTCGCATTGTTTGCCACGCTCCCTGTCTTCGGGATCAAAGTTACCGTTCCTCAAGGACACGCAGGAGACGATCTTCCAAAAAAACACGTCGTCGATACCCAAGAGGAAGGAATATTTCAGTGAATCAATATCATCAATAAATATCTCCGATGGTCTTTTGCCGTGGTATGCACCGCAGTAGTTGTTTACGGAGGATATCAACTCATTACCGCCAACGGAGACAAAAAAGCCATGAAAAAAGCCGTCTGGGCATTAATGGGAGCTTGAATAGGAATTACGATTGCAATGCTGTCTTATACAATAGTAAGTTTACTGACAAATCTTTAAAAAAAAATAATAAATCTGATCACAAAAAAACTCTTGATCTTGCTCATCAAGAGATTTTTTTATAAAAAAAAATAGCTGATACTTTGGCTTATTCTTAGCTGAATAGAGCAGTTTTCCATCAAAACACTCAAAAAATTTACAAACACAAACGAAAAAATAGCAGCAATCAGCAAAAACTCACCCTGGAGTTGAGAGTAAAATGATGTTTTAAATGAAACGACAAAAGTTTTTTCCACCAAAAATAAAGTTTATTAAAAAAAATCCGACGAATCACAAGATTCATTCAGATTTTTTGTCTAATCCTTAAGGGCGACTTTCTTATATAGCTACACAAGCACCAACTAAGCAAATTGATTCCTAAATTCTACAGGGACATTCTGGTTCACCATTCCAGAGATATAGTAGTTAAAATCTCACATAGTGATATAGCTTTTCCCTCTAGCTAACTTTCTATGCAACCCTGCAAGTTTTGCAGCAGAAATAGTACTAGACTGGAAAACATAATTAGGATTACTTGAATGATTCATAGCTATCGGGAAAAAAGTATAGAGATAAAGATCTTTGAGAGACCTAAACTTTTTCCCTGGAGAAAGTTGATAATACTTTTTCACATAATCAAGCTGTTGAACAGCAGACATAGATCTAAGAGCAGAAACTGTTGTTCCCAACTTTGTAGCAGTACTTGGCATAATTTGGATCAAACCTGTCGCTCATGTTGATTTATTGGCTATAGCAGGATTGAATGTTCCTCAGGTTTCTGATGCCATCAGCGCCATTAATCGATTAGGATTAATATCCAGTTCAGCTGCAATTTTCTCCATCTTCTGCTTAAAAGCTTTCTTCTGTTCTTCTGTTCAAGGAACCTTATCATAGAAAAGAAGGCTTCCATTATATCCATGTCTTCACAAAGCTTCGTCTAACTGATCATTGTTTATATCATTGCCAGATTCTGGTTTTTGACCAATATTCTCCACAAAATTATTGATACTTTCTGCAGAAGGATTTGGAGAAATAGAATTCACTACAGGGTTATTAGGATTCACTACAGGCTTATTATTTCCAATAGGAGCAGATCCATTAGGATAAATATATCTATCCTGCCCATTTTGAGTTGCTAATACAGCATCAGTATATTGATCAGGTAGAAAAACCTGAGCCTCCACACCATCTATCACATCATCTTTATTAAGAGCAACCCCTGAGAGGAGAATAAACGCTAAAGTATCAGCATTAGGTAGTGAAGATAAAGCTTTAGGATTTGAAGCAAAACGCTCCAATCCTTCATGGAGATAAGTATCCACAAAAGCTTCTCTTTCCTGTGGAGAGAGTTTTCTTTTGAGAGCAAGCTTCATTTTTTCTCCAACCTTTACTTCTTGCACAAAATCTTCTCCCTTAAAAACAGGACTTTTAGTCATTTTCAAAGTAGAAAGATTTAAAAGTTCAGGTTTTTCATCTATTTTTTGAAGAATTTGACTTTTTATCAGAGGCATATCCAGAGCAAACTTCCGCTGAGCCGCATCCTCCACTTTGAGATTATGTTGATCAAGAAGTGTTTTTGCGGTAGTAGCTTGGAGAGCTTTCTTCTGCATATAATTTTTATAAGATTCAGCAATATATGCTTTCTGAGGCTGTTTAAGCTCCCTCTCAAGAATCCTTTTTTTCCAAGCTCTTTCCAATCCCTCAACTCCTCCAGAGAAACCAAGCAAACCTAAAACAACATTAAGAGCACCTCCAAGTGCTGGAGTTTTCCTGATTTGTTTCCAAAGATCAAATCCTAACGTTGATTTCAAAACTTTTGAAGTATTTCCCAAAACATCCATACTATCAAGCAGTTTATTTCCTAGAGCATCAATATTCTGAAAAACACCGTCCGCCTTTTCCAAGATTCAGAGCATTTTTTTCATAGTCTCAGGAGTTTCCACCATTTTGATAGATCAAAGCTGTTGTTTCATTTTTTCCTTTCCCATCTGGAAAGCCTGCTGTTTCTCTTCATTAGAAAGTTTATTTTTAAGAGCACGCAAATCAAACTGTTCCCAAGTAATTGAATCAAGTGAAATCTGATTCGGTTTTGGACTATCCTTTGTCGTAATATCTTGCTTCCAGAGAGGATTTTTGAGCACTTTTTGATAGAATTCATAAGGATCATCCAACTTACTTAATTGAGCTTGGTTTTTTGGTAAAGCAAGAAAGTCTGTAAGATTCAAAAGCGTCTTTCCTTGACCAAAAGAAAACGAAAACTTCTCTGAAAAATCTTTTACCTGGGTTACAAGATTCCCTAAACTACTAAAATCCATACTAGATAGCTGTCCCAAAAAATTGATATTCGTCTCATTTCCCATTTGAGCCAAAGTCTCCATCAAAAACAATTCCGTAGCAGGAATAACTACCTTCTTGAGATAATCTGGAACTGGTTCAGTCAGCCCAATATTTAGTTTTCTAGCATAAAACTTTGTTAAAGCAATATTTATCTTCCTAAAAACAAACTCTAACCTTTGTTCTGGAGTTTTTCCTTTCAAATCAGGATAATCATCAAATTGAGGATTCTTCAATATAGAAAGCATGGTATTTTTGAGCGGAGTTCCATCAAGAGTATCCAAAGTCACAAGCTCATTCATTCCATAGTTCAAATTTTCTATGGAGGTCTTTACATTTCCTATTCATTCTTTAACAAAATCTAATGAAGAATCCTTTTTCTCCACTGGTTCTAATTTTTTATCAGGGAAAGTCTGAATCTTCTCTTTAGTTTTTTGTTGTAAAGATAGAATCTTCTCGGGCACCTTCACATCATCTTTAGAGTTTTTAGGTTGAGACCAATCAGTAGGGAAATCAATAAATCTATAATTCATAGGAAGAACATAAAGTATATAAAATACATCTCTAATTGTAGCGAAAATAGCTAAAAAAGCAAAAAATCAAGTTTTTTTTCTTGACAGAATAGTACTTTTCAGTAGTATGCATATAAATATCATGTCAACCTTTATTTTCTAAGATTGAACAATGAAAAAAATCCTTGCATTTCTGCTGATCACTTCGCTTTTTTTTCAGCCACTTGCAATTTTTGCAGAAGAAATGGAATCTCATCCAGAACCAACGATTTCAAAGGAAGTTTGACAAACCTGAGCAGAAGAAAATAAGCCAGAAATCCAGTCATCACAAAAAAAATCAGAAGAATCTTTTTCTTGAAACATTGCAGAAACAAACAATTTAACAACTGGAGAAAACATAGGGAACAGCTCTAGTGAAAATATCTCTGAAGAGGAAAAATCATCTCATGAAAAAAGCACAGAAGAAGCAGAAGAAAACGACAAGGCAGACTCAGACATTGAAGATAAAGTTTGAAACTTCACACCAGAAAATGAAATCATCAGCCCAGACACCTCTGAAATAGACACTCAAAAAGATGTAATAGAAATCCAAAATCATCAACCGATTCTCCTTACATCTTGAAATTTAGAATCTTCAAACGAAGATGATGAACCAACACTCATCATTACAGAAGCTTTTTTTGACAAAACAAATGCACGAATAGAAATAAGCAATACTAGTCATAAAACATTTTCATGAATGATTGAGCTTACGTGAAACCTTAGCCTAACAAAATGAGCCAACAAAAAACAACCATTGCTCTACAACCTACAAATTCCCTGAGAAACTTCTATCGTACTAACACAAAATAGCAAATATTTCACAACAAATTTTCCAAAAAAAATCATCAAAGATAAATATACCTTCAATTGGAAAAGTTGACTAAATCTGACTTTAACCTACTGAAACAATAAAACTGACAGTCTCATCGTTCACCCAGATTGGACACAGTTTTTGGAGGGGAAAGATAACTCTTTCGAAAAAGTGCTCATAAACGGAAAACGACTAACTACGAGGACAACCATCGACAGAATCAAAAACATAAAGTGAAAAAATCGGGTTGCAAATCCATGAACATTCTTCACAGAAGCTGAAAATGCAAAAGACATATCTCTACCCAAGGAAAAACAACCTTCAAGTGAAGAAGAAGGAACAGACATCCCCATATCCTGCAATACCTTTATCGATCGCAATAGACTAGAAGTACAAGAAATTTTCCGAGGAAATAATAGTTATCCAGCTTTCATAGAATTAAAGTGGACCGATACTCCTGCAAAATACAAAGAAATAATGTTAACAGGAACGATTTTGGCCAAAGAAATAGTCTTAGAAAAAACAGATTTTCGAGAAAAAAACAGTACCTTCATCATCAGTAAAGATGAAACACGGTACGACAAAGGAATCGACAGTCAATCTAATCCTGACTTTAATCTACTATATCAGACTTGATACCTAACAATTCAATGATTTGATGGACAAACACGACAAGTTTTAGACACCATTATTTTGACAGCAATTGCTCCAGAAAGTTCCAGCTATACAAAAGGAGAAAAAGCAGAATGCTTTCCAATATTTAATACAACTGGAGACTTTTCTCCTGGATTTGAAAAAAAATTCCTAGATTTTTTCAAAATAGACAGCAAACCAAAAATAGAATACATCACCATCAATTGAGGCGGAAGTTGTCACTGCCCATCAAAAGAAGAACTCTGCACTTCAGAAAATAATAAACAAGAAAAACCTCCTAAAAACCAAGAAGAAAACAAAAAAAATAAAAACTCAGAAAACAAAAAAAATAAAAACTCAGAAAACAAAAATCAAGAAACCTCAAAAATAGATATTAATACCTACCAAGTCAAAATAGAAGATATAGAATATGATCCTCCTGGAGCCGACACTAACGAAAGCATCACACTGATCCTGACCAAAGGTGAGGAATTAGACCTCAGTCTATTAACCTTGGATATCAACGGGAAAAATAAAAAACTAAAGGGTATCCTTAAGCAAGGAATTTCTGAAACATTTAGAGGTAGCTATTGATTTCCTAATTCTAGTAAAAATGGAGACACAATCACTGTCCATTTAAAATATAAAGAGACTATACTGGATACTTATTACTATAAGATCTCCCCTAAACAAAAAAAAGAAATCCAAAAGCCAGAAGGAATCAAAGTATTCTCAATCATTGATGGCGACACGATAAGATACAAAGATGAAAATGGAAAGTTAGCATCTGTTCGCCTTATTTGAGTTGATGCACCAGAAAGCAATACTGCAAGATACAAAAAAACAGAATGTTATGGAAAAGAAGCAAAAGACTACCTTACACAAAGACTAAAAGGACAAACCATAGACCTTTCTTTTGACAAGGGACAGGAAAATACCGACAGATACGGAAGACTTTTAGCATACGTATCACTAGACGGGAAAGTCATTAATGAAGAACTCATCCGCAATGGATACGCAAAAGAATACACCTACAAACAAAACTATGAAAAACAAGAAGCTTTCAAAAAAGCAGAACAAGATGCAAAAAACGAACAATTAGGAATACGAGATCCAAAAAACTGTCCAGATCCTTCGCTAAAAGATGAAGAAAAGAAAAATAATGTTGAAAATCTAATCATAAAAATCCAAAAGATCGACTATAACCCCAAAGGAAGTGATAAAAATAATGAAAGTATCACACTATCTATCTTTGATAAATCAAAAATGATAAAATCTTTAGATTTTAATAATCAATTTTGACTTTTCATCTTAGAAAAAAATGTATCAGGCATGAATCTAAGCTTTGAAGATATTGAAGGAAGTGGAAAATTCAAAGACCTAAGCTTTTTATGAAATATTGAAATAACTAATCCTCTTATCCTAAAAGGCGACTTTTGACTCCCAAATACAAAATCAAGCTGTATCGCTCTAGTTCAAAATGAGCATCTTTTTGACATTGCATGCTACGATATTGAAAAGAAAACAGAAAAAAATCCTGATAAAGAGAGTAAACAGAGAGAAAAGGAAGAAGAATGATCATCAGGGATTATACTTAAAATTCACAGCATAACACCTAATCCAAAAGGAAAAGATCTAGGCAAAGAGAAGATCGAGATTTCTTTTACCGATGAAACAAAAAACCTCCAGAAATTATTGCTCTGAAGCGGATTCTATCTCCTAATAAACCAAAAAAATAAAAAATATCTCTCATGAGAACTAGAAGAAGGAAAACCAAAAATTTTCGAATGAAATTTCAATTTCCCGAATACCAATAGCTGTATTTCAATAGGAAAAGGAAATCAAATCTTTGATACTTTTTGTTATACCAAAGCAAAAGAAGGAGTAACCTATACTTCAACCAATGAAATACTACAAGATTTCACTACAGAGGAACGATCAATCATAAAAGCTACAAAACTAATCAAAGAAGGGAATAAATATTGCATACAGTACAAAAATCAGAATTTCACCTGTCGCAATATTCCAAGCACCAGGAAACAACAAGAAAAACAACGAAAGATAAAATCCCAAGCACGAGAATCAGCATTTTTCTGATTAGAAAATATGCTCAAAACAGAATATTCTCCACGATACCAACAAACAAAAGTAAGTGAATACTTTTCCCTTGCTAAAAAGATGAAGTCAGATCTAAAAAATAATATTTTCTCAACCAACATAGACGAGGATAACTATGAATGGAAAGCTTTTCCAAAAATCTTTGAAAAAGAAACAGATCAAAGCCTGATCGATACCTCCGAAAAAATCTTAAAAAAAATCTTCTCCTCAGAAATAAGATCACGCTATGAAGAGAAGAAACAACAACGAATAGCAGCACTTCCAGACACAATCTAAAATAATCTATTCTTCAATCTGGAGCGTTATCTTTTCAGGAACAAGAGCTTTGGGAATAATAATCCACAAAATATTTTCCAGAGAAAGTTTACTATGAATTCTATCAAAATAAATCTGAGCAGGAAGATCGATGATTTGTCTAATCTTTCCTCGATAACATTCTTCTTTTACTGGCAAAAGATTCTCTTTTAAAGGTTTCAAAATCCTTTCTCCCTCAAGAATAAGCTTATAATCTTCAATAGTAAGACGTATAGTTTCCTTTTTTACTCCTCAAAGTGGCATAATAATAACAATTTCTTGAGAAGATTCATAAATATCATAAGGAATTAATGGTGAATTTTCCGATTGCATAGTTTTATCGTCAGGAAATTAGTAAAGCTTCATAATTTTTGTTATAATTTTCTTTTTTGCCTCAGGATCCTTGATATAGTGCAAAACAATTTCTCCCTGATTGTCTCTATCTCACTCTGAGAGAAAAATCAAGTTTCAATTATCAAAAATATTGTACCAAAAAGTATTTTTTTGAATAGTAATAGTTTTGATATTCTTTACATAACTAGATTTGATATCTTTCTTCAAAGGTCAAGTCTGATTGTATCTCGTAAGATACTCAGGAGTAACGAGAGAAAAATCCATAACATAGTCCAAATAATACTTAAACAGCGGAGCAATAACAAAAAGATAAATGATAAACAGCACTCAAGTAACAATATACTTTATATTTCAGAAATCCTCTAGACCAAGATAAATAGGAAACTGAACTAATATAAACATAATCGTCCATCAAAAAAATGGAACAATCACCTTTGAAAAAAAGAAAAGAAAACTTTTATTGAGAATAAAAACATTCTCTTTTCAAAATTTATCTACGGCTTCTTGGTATGCCTCTTGCTTCCACTCAGTATCAAAGTTAGAAAAAATCTTCATAGTTCCAAGCTAAAGAACTAAAAGAGAGAAAAAGTCGGGAATAATCTCACAAAAACTCTACCTATAAGATGAGAATCTGGAACAAGATAATTCGCTCCTTGATAACAAAACTTTGAAAAACAAGAAAGAGAATCAGAAGTGCTTCCTCTGTGATCTCACATGACAAAATACCCATTACTCACCTCAAATTCTGTCTTTTCTCACTGAGGAATTGTTTTGGTATCAGGATAAAGATACGGTTCATCTAAACGGAAACAATACTGCCCATTCGAAGCCTGAATATCAGAAACAGGAGCTTCATTATTACAAATATAGGTCAAATCATCTACAAACTTTACCGTCTCTCAAGGTAATCCAATAATCCTCTTAATATAAGGAATATTCTTGCCAGGAGGCACAAAAACAACCACCTGTCCCCTCTCTAAAGTTCAAAACCTCTGAGTCAACTTTTCCACAATAATCCAATCATTAGATTCAAAGGTTGGAAGCATACTTGATCCCACCACCGTGTATGGCGTCCCAATAAAAAACCTAATAAAAAGAATAATTCAGAAAACAAATACCAAGAAAACAATCAAATCAAAAGTTTCAAGTCAGAATTTTAATATTTTTTGCTTAAAAGACATCGATATGAAAAGGTTAAGAAGTAAGAGTAAGTAGAAAAAACACACAAAAAAGCCTTAAAAAGGAACCTCACTATCAAAATCAGAGAGTGGATCAATCTCTACTTCATCTGAGTTCGAAACTTTCGTATCAAGGAAAATAAAATTATCAATAATCACTTCTGTAGAAAATCTATCATGTCCTTCAGTATCCTGCCATTTTCTGGTCCTTAATCTCCCTTCAAGATAAATTCTCTTTCACTTAGTAAGATACTTTCCAAGCACTTCTGCAGTATTCCCATAGGCAACACATCTATGATATTCAGCATCTTCCAAAACATTTCCTTCTTTATTTTTATACTTTCTATTGGTTGCAAGAGTGAAATTAACGACAGCACTTTGAGTGCTCTCTATAGTCTTGACCTGTAAAGTACTCGTAGACCTCCCAATCAACATTACCTTATTCAAATCCATCTCACAAACACAAACAGAATAAAAACTTCTTCATTCAGTGATGAAATGTAGTTATTTTTAGGAAAAAAGCAACTAAAAATATCTCAAAAATACCCAACTCCCCAAAAATATAGCTCCAAAATCTCCTGCTTTCGCCTCAACCATAAAGAACCAAATTCCAAAAACAAAAAAATCTGAATATCACATCAGACTTTTTAGCCTTTACCTAGAGCGGGACTTGAACCCGCACGGCCGTGAAGCCACCAGATTTTGAGTCTAGCATGTCTACCAGTTCCATCACCTAGGCATAAAAGCAAGAAGCAATGTAAAGATTTTCCAAGCAAAATCAACCCTTTTTCATGGAGCGAGTGACGGGACTCGAACCCGCTGCCTCTTCCTTGGCAAGGAAGCGCTCTAGCCAAATGAGCTACACCCGCATAGAAAGGGAGCATTTCCTACTCCCAGCAAAAAAACTTACACCTCAATAATTTCCAAATTTTTCTCTTCTCTCTTTTTCTTAACCCCAGAAGTCATAATAAAATTCGTTGGTCAAATAATCAAAAGAAGCACACCTACCACACAACTCAAATCTCCAAAGTAAGCATCATTCATAGGATCATTGAGAAAAACGGTCTTTCACATCACAATAGCAGAGATTCCCAAGACAAAAAGCGTAGCTCTACTAAACCTCACATGAATAGGATAAATCCCGTAAAAAATCGAGATATAAAGAGAAATAACAATCAGCACAACACAAAAAACAAAATTCATATGTTGATATTCTGGGAGGACGATGGGTTTCTGCATAATAAGTGAATAAATCAAATATCATGAAAAAGTTCAAAAAGCTGTGATAACCCCGATCCTCTTGAGAGCGTCCCTCATAAGCAAGAAACAAAGAAAATAAAACAAAGATTAAAGTAAGCAAATCCTTTCAATTTTCAAGAGCAATGTTAAATCTTGAGGATTAATTAATAATAAAAGAATATAAATTATTTAATAAGAATAATAAACCTAAAATGTAAAAAGTTTCCTAAAACTCATCATCAATTAGATTAAAAGGTAAATCTCTCAACTTACGTTCAGTGTTAAAACTTTGTG
>ERZ772827.86-NODE-86-length-51270-cov-5.862150_pt1 | contig 51270 bp, 61 predicted proteins | sample MGYA00580850_ERZ772827 | MGnify/ENA primary metagenome ERZ772827 (study PRJEB29015, sample SAMEA2737950) | human oral metagenome | biome: human oral; feature: human-associated habitat; material: dental | place: China | collected 2145 ... | reverse complement strand
TGTAGTTGGAGTACGCGCTCGAGTAGGAGTTACCCGCGGCGGCGTTCACCGTCACGCCGGCGTTGGCGAGGTTCTTGTACACCTCCGCGTACATGGTTCCGGCCTCGGTGCCCATGCCCGCGTCCTCGCCGAGGGAGAGGTTGATCGAGTCGGGCTTGAGGAGGACCGCGTCGTCGAGGGCTGCCAGGACCGTGCTGTCGGGGATCGATCCGTCCTTGTCGGAGGCCACCTTCGCGACGATGATCTGCGCGTGGGGCGCGGTGCCCTGCAGGTCGGCGGCGTTGGCGGCGGCGATCGCGGCGACGTGGGTGCCGTGCGAGAGGTCCTTGGTGGACTTGGGCAGCACGTCCGGGTCGTTGTCCGCGTAGTCGAAGACGAAGGGGATCTTCTTGTTGATGTAGCTGCCGGTCTTGCCGTGCGGCAGCGTGCCGACGAGCGCCTCGACGTCCCCCTGGCTCAGGCGCACGTCGACGCCGTCCATGGAGCCGGAGAACGCCTGGTGGGTGGCCTCGATGCCCGTGTCGATAACCTCGACGACCTGACGATCCCCCTTCTGGGTGGTCTGGTTCGCGCGCGTCATCTCCAGGGAGGAGGCGTTTTGCAGGGCCGGGTCCACGGCCTCGGCGCCCAGCGCGCCCGCGTCACTCTCGACGACCATCGGCTTGTGGTGGCGCTCGATGAACGCGGCCTTCACGCCCTCGGTCGCCTTGATGGCATCCAGGGACGAGGCCGGGGCCTGGATCGCGAAGCCGTCCAGCGCGTGCGTGTAGTCGCGCACGTCGGTGATGTCCGCACCGGGGACCACTGCTTCGACTGCAGTCTCGATGCGGTCCTTAACCGTCTCGTGCTTGGTCGAGGAGGACAGTCCAAAGACCCGCTGGTACCACGGGATACCGACCGAGCCGTCTTCGAGCTGGACGATGATCGTCGTCGGGGTGTCGTCGGCGGGGAAGCTCTCGGGGGTGGTGGTCGGGTTCTCGGCCCCGGCCTCGTCGCCTGTCCCCGACTGCGGGGTGCCGGACTGGGCGTCGATCGACGAGGCGGTGGCTGGGGTGCCCGACTGGTTTTCCTCATGCGGGTTAGCCGCGAAAGCCGCCGGGGTGGTCACGGCGGTCATGGCAAGGGTGCCCGCGGTTAGCAGCACCAATGCCGAGGTTGTGCGATGGGACATCTATGGCTCACTTGGTTGACAACTGGGTCAGGGCATGGCCGCGGATACGGCATAACCCAACGTCTAGGGTAGGGTTACCTATCCTTGCTGAAAAGTTTTCTTCTCACCATCCGTCGAGGGCTTTACGCACCCATCTTTTCGCCGTAGACTAGCTCTTCTTAGCGAGGCCTTAGTAACAATAGTTGACCGTAATCTTTGCGGCGGTGGCTACCAACGACAAACCCGCCGAGGAGAGCGCGGACACTGGGTCCGAACCATCTCCTGGCGGGTTATGAGTCGCGTGCTCAGTGGCACGCGGATATGGGTCAGAGAATGACCGCGGTGCCCGTCGCGATGGCGGCGAGCATGCCGTTGTTGGTGCCGGCGGTGAAGTAGTCGACCTTCACGCCGACGACCGCGTTGGCACCCATGGCCTGGGCGCGGGCGCACATTTCGTTGACGGCGGTCGCGGAGGCGCCGCCGATCTCTTCCTCGTACTGGGAGGCGCGGCCACCGAACATGTTGGACAGGTTCGCACCGAAGTCCTTGAACATGTTGACGCCGGAGATCGCCTCACCGGAGACCATGCCGATGTACTGCTTGACGGGCGCGCCCTCAACGGTCGGGGTCGTCACAACGAGCATCATTCACTCCTTCATAGGGGGCTAACGTGGCAACACTACCCGCGATCCCGCGTGGTGGCTAGTAGGCGCTCATCGGCTGATTAAACTCAGCCGCTCCCCACACCCATTTCTGCATCGAAGCGCCCCCCTTCGAGCCACTACGGCGTTACCATTCCATTCATCATTCTCATCCGGGCGCATCGGTGCGCCCGGCGACTTCTGTGGGGCAATGCCATGAAGATGCACGTCTACGGGTCTTGCGGGCAGGACTGCCCCGCCGTCCTCATCATTCACCCGATGCTGTCATCGGCCTCGAGCATGAAGGCCGAGCTCTGCGATCACATGGGATCCGACCTGCGCTTCCTCGTGCCGGACCTGTCGGCCCACGGGGACGAGGCCGGGGTCCCCTACGCGTCCGCGGCGGCGGAGGCGGCGGCGATCCACGAGTGGCTGACGTCCCACGGCGTGCGGCGTCTGTCCCTGGGGTTCGGGGCGTCGCTCGGAGGTGTCATCCTGTTCGAGCTGCTGCGATTCCCAGACCTCGCGTTCGACCGACTGTTTATTGAGGGCGTGAGCTTCTACTCCGGCGGGCCCGTGGCCCGAGTCGGCGGATCCATTCTCAGCCGTGTGATGGTCGCGAAGCACCGGAAGGCCGTCCGCGATCCCAAGGCCGGGGCACGCAAGCTCGCACGCCTCTACGGCGAGCAGACCGCTCACGCGATGGTCGCTAGCTTCGCCGCGATGAGCGAAGAGAGCATCCGCGCGATCGCGCGCGACTGCTCTCGGGTCAGGCTGCCGCTCCTCTCCCCCGCCATTGCGCGGCGCTGCACCTTCGCGTACGGGGAGAAAGACTCGGACCTGCGGCTCGCGCGCCGCGTGATCCCGCGACTCTATCCGCAGGCCGAGCTGCGCGTCTGGCCGGGCTCGGGGCACTGCGAGCGCATGAGCCGCGACTCGGTCGCCTACGGGGCGATGCTGCGGAACATCACCCTGGGCTCATCAACTACTGATCGTTCGTGAAGGAGGCGATCACGCAGGGAATTCGACCTCGCACGACGCGGTAGGTAACGCCCATACAGCCCATGCGCTCGAAAAACGCCCGGTAGGACGCCGGGTCGAAGTGCTCCTGGAAGTGCACGCCGAATCGGGCGATCAGCCTCAGGAACATGGTGTGTGCACGCTTCTTGGGAATCACGTAGGTAGGAACAATGATCGTGCCGCCCGGGCGCACGACCCGCTTGAGTTCCTTCAGTGCGTCGCCCGGTTCAGGCAGCAAATGGATGACGTTGCCCGCCACGACGGCGTCGAACGAGTCGTCCGCGTAGTGCAAGTCGGTGATATCCGCCTGCTCGACGACCACGTGCGGGAACCGCGCAAGCTTCTTGCGCGCTTGCTTAAGCATCCCCTCGGAATAGTCGGTCGCAACCACGCGCGCACATGCGGGGGCGATGGCGGCGCTGATCACGCCCGTGCCGCACGCACATTCGAGCACGGTGTCGTCGGGACGAATCAACCGGGCAACGGCGCCACCCGTCCCGTCGTACACCCTCCTGTTGAGCGTGTTGACCGCAAGGTCGTAGAGCGGGGCAACTCGATCCCAGAACAATGCTGAACACCTCCGTATTCCCATGCATCGCACGAGGCCGACGCTGCTTCGCGCTGCTGGACATGATACGCCTGCGTCGGAGATGCCGGGGCGGAAAGGGGTTCTGTGCACAGGAACAGAACCCCGAAGGCGCACGCGGATAGGTTATGCGGATACGGATAGGTTATTCACTTGCGGATAGGTTAATAAGCTATCCGCATCGTCATAACCTATCCGCATGTTCGTAACCTATCCGCGTAGTTACCCCCTGCGTGCGACTCGGCCTATATCCAGCTCCACCTACCGCGCTCGGCGCGCGTGGATGAAGGCACCGACGCTATGGGCCCCGAAGCCAAGGAGGCTGTAACCCACCCCGTAAATGAGTGCACTGTCATTGAGAAACAGGTACATCGGCGCCAGGAAACACACGAAGGGTGCGAGCAGCCACAGGAGGCTGAAGCCCTCCTTCACGCCATCCCATGCGCCGAACCCCATTGCGAGGATCGGCAGGATCGCGAGCAGGATTAGGAACACGAGGCTCTTCACGATCTCCATCGAGTCCGAGACGCGCGAGAGACTAAACCACGCCGCCGGCACCAGCAGGTAGATGCCGAACAGCACGGCGATACGAATCCACGTTGATTTTGTCGCCCACCTCATGACTCAATGATAGCCGCGTCGCATGAATAAAAAAGCACTTTGACACGTCCACTGTGCGGGCCGCGAAATGGGCACAAACAAACCAGCGTCGCGGCGCGCGACGCTACCAGAGGGGCGACGGCTACTTGCAGAAGCTGCCGAAGAAACCGCGCTTCTTCTCGGCGGCCGCGTACTCCTCGTCGGAATGGTCCTTATCGCACCACTGATTGGCGGGAACCTGCTCCTTCACCGAGTCGATGTGCTTGCCGCAGCCCTTCCAGGTGGTCTTTCCGCATACCTCGCACGTGGTGGGTCGACACATGATTGCCTCCTTCATTGTTGTGCCTCGGATCCCTCAGCGGATCCGCTGCATGGTGTTTCGAGCTTCCCCTCCTCATGCTGATTACTCCATCGGATGAAGCCAGTCGGAGGACCGAGTGCTCGGTTTTATCGATCATTATGCTCTCGGTTTTGACAAGAAATTCTACTGCTTCGAACTGTGACTCGGGATCGTTTTCAAGGCCGAAATCCTCAGGCTCACTCTTCCCCCTTCACCAGCACGGCCTCGGCCTTCTCGCCGAGCCACGCGCGCAGCGTCTGGATGCCGCCCGACAGCATGGTGACGTTAAAGCCCGCGTGGCGCACGATGCGGTAGCCGATCCAGGAACGTACACCCGCGGCGCACATGACGACGAAGGGTTGTTCTCCGGCGTTCTCGTCGGCCCAGGCTTGGACTTCATCGAGGCGATCGCGCAGCTGCGTGTGGGGAATGTTCAGGGAGTTGGGCATGTGTCCGGCAGCGTACTCACCCGGCGTGCGCACGTCGAGCACCGGCATGTCCTCGGTGAGGGCGTCCGGGCCGGTGAGGATGAGCTCGCCGGTCATCACGTTGTGGGCGACCATGCCGGTCTGGTTGACGGGGTCTTTGGCCTGGCCGTAGGGCGGCGCGTAGGCCAGGTCCAGGTCGATCAGGTCCGTGGCGCTCAGGCCCGCTCGTATGGCGGTGGCGATGACGTCGATGCGGCGGTCCACACCGTCGGCGCCCACGGCTTGCGCACCGAGGATCTCGCCGCCTGCGCCCACGTGCATGAGGATGTGCACGGGCTGGGCACCGGGGAAATAGCCCGCGTGCTGATTGGCGTGCGTGTGCACCGTGAAGTAGTCCGTGCCTACCGCGTCCAGGGTCGCGCGGTTGGCGCCGGTCATGGCGGCGGTGAGGCTCCCGATGCGGACGATTGCGGTGCCCTGGGGGCTCGGGATGGGGCGCGCGGTGGCCTCGCCGTGTTCCGCATCGGCGATCGCGTCGGCGACGAGGCGTCCCCCGCGGTTCGCGGGTCCGGCCAGGGCGACGGGGCGGTCGTGATCACGGCCGACCGTGCCATCACCGACCGCGTAGACGTCGTCGGCGCTCGTACACCCATGTTCATCAACGAGGATGTAGCCGCGGCTGGTCTCGATGCCCGCGGCCTCGGCGAAGGCGGTGTCGGGGCGCACGCCGGTCGACAGGACGATGACGTCGGCGCTCAGCTCTGTGCCGTCGGACAGCGTCACGGAGTCATGGTCGTCGCCGTGGGTGATGGACTGGGCGGCGACGCCCGCATGGACGTGAACGCCGAGGGCGCGCAGCTCCTGCGTGACCAGCGTGACCATCTCGACATCGAGGGGCGGCAGGACGTGCTCGGCGAGCTCGACGAGGTGGGTCTCAAAGCCTCGCTGTGCGAGAGCTTCGGTGGCCTCGATGCCGATGAACCCGGCGCCGAGGACGACGGCTCTCGTGCCCGAGGCTTCGCGCAGGGCGAGGGCATCGTCAACCGTGCGCAGCGTGTGCACGCGCGGGGAGTCGAGGCCGTCGATCGGGGGTCGGCTCACAAGGGCTCCCGGGGAGAGAATCAAGTAGTCGTACGTGAGCGTGTAGGCCTCGCCCGTCTCCCTGTCGGTGACCTGGACGCTGTGGGCTCCGGGGTCGATCGCGATGACCTCGGAGTTGATGCGCACGTCGAGGTTGAGTGCCGCCTTGAGCGATTGCGGGGTGTGGAGGAGGAGCTTGGCGGGGTCTTCGATCTCGCCGCCGACGTAGTACGGGAGACCGCAGTTCGCAAAGGACACGTATTTGCTGCGCTCCAGCACGATGATTTCGGCGCCCTCGTCGCGCCTACGCAGGCGCGCCGCCGCGCTCATGCCACCGGCGACTCCTCCGACAACTACAACTCGCATGTGCGGCTCACTTTCTGGCTCGAGGGCTGGTCTTCTTGGACTGTTTTAATGATATCCGCGGAATACGGTTCACACCATTTACTGCACACGAACAAATTCACAGCAGACGAATAAAGTTGTAAATATAGACAAATCCGAGCGTTCAGATCACCTCAGAAGTCAATTCGTGCCAAAATTGACCTCGACAGAGTCTCCACGACGCTCATATGAATTTACAACTCCGAAATCTATCAATCGATCTAGGAGCAGAACCGTTGCGTCAGAATAGCTGATAACAAAATCGGGACGCCGTGGCTGAACTAACAAGGCATACGGATCACCAAGATCACGCAAGACCGAAAACAAGTCCTCACGAGAAAGATAATCAAGGTGCGGGGTGAGAAGCTGCAAAATATGACCCGAATCGACACCCACGTTAGCCATTGTCGCAACAAGTGAAATCGAAACCGAAAGATCGAAATCTACAGCCAACCGCGCAAGCTCACATAACGCATCAGTACTTGCAGACTCACAATATCTGTCAGAGTTAATAACAATACAGCGCTTGACATCATCCGGGACGGAGGCGCAATTCAATAAATTCCACAGGTCCGCGCCCACCAAATCCGGTGTCATATAGTTAACGAACTCACGGGATACACTAATAAATTCGGACCGAGTTGTCCAATCGACACTGATTAGCCTGCGGTACGAATGTTCATTATCTTCAATCAAGCTTTCCTGAAGAAGTAGGGAGAACAGCCGACCACGCTCAGGCTTGACAAAATCAACATCAACAAAACTCGTCAAGCCAAGACTTTTTACCAGTTCCACTCTCAAACACGCAGAAATGCATTCATCCGCATAAGCAAGAACTTTCTGCGCCAACACCTGCTTCTCCTCTTCAGGAACAGCCTCACAATGCACAAGACCACCAGCTTCAGCCAACAGAGACCCAAGATCATCATCCGCCCCGTAGACCTGAAGATACAGATGCACATTGTCAAAGGATGGAACAAACTTCTTATATAACGCCAGAAAAGGCCAAAGCGATTCAGAAACATCTTGAAGATCCCCAACCTCGCAACCGTGAGCAGCCTGAATGATTCCATCGAGATAGACATCATCACACTCAGAAAGTTCGTTAAGGATGCTAACAAACTCATTAGGGTTTCCAACAGACGAATCTGAAGACTCCAAAATTTTCAAATAGTCTCTAACATTACTAACAACGTACCGATACGCACGAGAACTTCTATTTCTGATTAAATCAAGACCAACACCAGTTTCGGAACCACCGGCAACAATAGTGAGATTATTTCGAGTAAGTTCATACATATCCTTCTCAATCAAAATCGAAGAGAGAGCAAAACCTATTGGACTTAGGTCCGAAAACTTAACGTTCGCACGCGCAAAGAAGTCAGCAACCCTCTCCGCCTGCACTTGAGTCAAGACCTCAGTACAGACAGCTAAATTTTGGTAATTGTTTACAAGATAGCTTGAAACATCCAAGCTAATAACCTGCTCAGCAGACCTTTCATCGAGGAGCACAATATCGACATAATGTGCTCTAATTTGCTCATCGACTTCAATTGTTTCAATTACATGCATCAACGCACTATCACATAGATACATCAGCCGCCTAAGCAACAGCTCCGGCTGAGCCCCTCTAGTAAAATAGGCATTCACGAACGCAACTTGCTTCGGCCCAGTCTCATCAAGCGTAGCAATTAACCTATCAGCACCCAAAGAATCATGATTGAATAGCCAATCGAGAATAGAAATGTTATAGAAAACCGTCTCCCTGATTCGATCACTCCCATACTGTGACAGAATGGACTCAACTTCGCTTGAGTCAAGAAGATAATACACATCCATTTGGTTATTATTTATGTGATGAATTATATAGTTCATCGCACGAACACTTACTCGATTTGAACGATAAGTTGATGAGTACAGAGCATAGTTCATATCTAGATACCCCAGTCGAATGAGTTCGAAAGCGAGGCCTGATCCAAAGAGCTTCTCAACGGTACACCTAAAAGAACTCGACTCATCTGAGTCAGACTCTTGCACCGTGAAATCAGAACGCTCAATCAGATCCGCAAAACCAGCCCCTCTAAGAAAGTTAATATCATCATCAATTTGCTGGAGCCTATCATTTAATGACGTTTCAGCTTCAACTTTCCATTTCTCAAAATCAAATTCATCCCCAAGTTCTTCCACGATCTCTCTTCGCGTAAGTTTCAAAGTAGGCGAATTACCCCGATACCACGTGAGTACATCATCATCATTAGCACTTGCAACAACTTGCCAAAATTCAACACCATATACGTCATCCACTATTCGGCCTTTAAACTCGCAATGCTCTGGATACCCTTCATAACCATATTGCGCAATGGTCGCAACACGTTTCAGAAACGAGAGTAGCTTGACCCCTAATTGTTTTGCGCGTTCAGCAATTGAATCTTGCACTGCAGCACATTCCCGTGCTTCACGTTTTTCACTTTCAAGCTCAGCAATATTATGTTCCACCAAATTTCGGCTAAAGCGATACAGTAGATCGAATCTACTCGCCCCTAAGCGTATCTTTTCAAAGTCGCTTAGATGCGTATTTTTATACAAAACCATGGCAAACAGTCGACTCTCATCCAAACCAAGCTCTTCACCACAACTCGCTATAATTTGCTTACGAAATATCATAAATTCGTTTCGCACATTTTTCAATAGCCGCATATCTGGAACATAGCGACCCGCAAGATCCACTAATTTCACATCTACGTTAAACTCTGGCACATCCATAATCTGAAACGCAATGTTTCGGGCAGTAGCTTGTGTAACGAAAGGAACTACCGGGATGATCACATCAAAAAACTTTGTCCGATTGGCGCGCTCTATTTCCACACGCGCTGGATCGACACTACCTTCATCAGAGTTCTTATGATTCAGAGATTGCTTACTTATCGACTCCTGATCAAATATTGAATCTTTTATTGCATATATGAAGCGAATTGGCTTCTCTATTTTAGGCACATGATTGATAATTGTATTCAACGACTTAAGAGTTTCGAAAATGTGCGCATCGTCAAAGCGATCAATGTCCTCAAATATGACTACGTCATATTTTTCAACCTGAAAGAAGTAAACTATTTCATCCAGATACTGATCAAAATAGGATACTGACGCATCGTCTAACGTTATCGCGGCTGCGCCCGCAGAGAGATGCTTGATTCGCAATTTGCCATGAATCAATCGCTGAAATAGAACAATCAAGGCGATTAGTGTTATGAATATTGCACAGTCAACAATTCGGAGATCCGCATTCTCCTTCACAAAGCGCTCTGCAAGTTGCTGGTCCCAGCCAGCCAACATAAAACCAAGGGTCAACACAAAGCCAATCAAAACTCCCACACCAATTGCGTATCTGCAGGAGAATTTCTCAATCTTCCGAAACCGCGAAGCAGGTGCTCTGCTCGTTTGTTCTCGGTACAGAAGCTGCTTAACAATCTCCTTTTGGATCCTATTTGTTGGCGTTGCTGCTTGGGAAGGAAGCGAGCTTTCTTCCAGCTTCAAACCAACAGGCGCAAGTGTAGACAGCGATATTTCAATTACACGATCGCCTAGATTATCAGTGAGTTGTCGAAGAATACTACTTTTACCGACACCATATATCCCCGACAGTGCAATGTTTTTGACACGGTCATCAAGCAGGGCCTCTTCCAATGCTGACACATATACCTGATGCTCTTCCTCTAGGTACTGCGGGGTAAGCGGTTCAAGCTTGATAGGGGTGTTGCGGTCGTTGTGTTCGTTGTCCATCACTGTGCATCTTCCTTGGCGCGATAGTCAGCTCGATTATCAGTCACGTCGTACAGTCCCATGTTGCTAGTCGGCTATGACACAACCGGTCTTTACTAGTTAGTCTACAACTTACACCGCTCTGTTCGTCTTTCGTCACAAGTCTGACTGTGGCAACCAACGGCTTCATACCCTCGTCAGTTTCACAGCGGGTTTTTCGTTGCTCGAGTTTGGAGGCTGTTCCTTGTGAGTTCCTGATCCAACAAGATCGGTTGGCTATACATGCTCGAAGTACAGAAAACCCCGGGCTTCCAACGGAAGCCCGGGGTGGGATGGTGGAGTCCAGGGGGTACGTGTCGAACTCGTGCCGGTTCGCGATCACCTTTTGTTGGTGGCCATGGCAGCGTGAGGCGCGCTCAACCTCCTCGTCGGGGTAGAGGGCAAGCATCCCAGTGATTTCCTCAACCACCTTTCCTGCTACGCGTCAACGACCGCAATATTGTGGTGGCACCTCCATGTTCCGGAAAAGGAAATGATGGGCAGCCCAGCGGATGGGAAATCGACCGAACCGTTGGTATTCCAGTCGAACTCCACTCCGGTACAAATACTGTGACCATCTCAGGGAACACCCCATGGACTCCTGATATTGATCGAGTGATTGTTCGCTAGCGACGTCTGTGGGTGGAGGAGAAAGCTATAGATCCCCTCCACCCACAGTCCGTTTTCACTAGAAAAGATCCCTATTTGACCTCAGGAAGGCACCCCAGAGTTCCTCCTTCGATGAACTCTCCGGGCACCAGGATCGAGGCGTTGCGCGCCTCGGAACCGGCTAGGCGTTCCTGCGCGAGCAGCACGGTCTGCCTCGCCAATTCACGCACCGGTTGCGCAACCGTCGTCAGGTTCAAAAGCGGTGAAGAATACGGACCGGTCGCGTCAAAGCCCGTCACCGACACCTGCTCTGGGCAGGCAATCCCTCGCGAGGCCAAGTGTTCCAAAATTTTCACCGCAATCAGATCACTTCCCGTAATGACCGCAGTACACCCGGCATCAATCGCCCGGTCAATGCCGTCGAAAAGATCCTCACCGTAGTCGCTGTGAGACGTCACGATGTGTGGCTGGACGCCGTCGACAACCAGCTGGGTAATGAAGGTTGCGGTACGGGCATGCAGGGTGGCCGCGAGGGGGTGGCTGGTGGCGGTGACAGCAACTTTCCGGTGTCCATAGGCCACAACTTTTTGCGCCAGCATCGCTTCATACGCGGGATCGATGCACACTGAATCAAATTCAGGGCGGGTTTCCCCACAGCCGATAGTAATGAGCGGGACGAAGGAAGCCGCATACTGCATGGCCTCGTTCGATACTCGACCAGAAGCAACGATAACCACGCCCACCCCGTGTCCCACGAGGTTGTTAATGGCCTGCATCTGGCCTTCTTTGCTGTCACCTCCAGCGGTAATCAGCAGTTCTAACCCGAGTTCGTCGGTGTGCGCTTGGAGTTCTTCTGCAACTTTCCCATAGAAGCTGTGTCCAACGTTGCGCACCAAAAGGCCGACAGTGGTGGTGCTGGAACTGGCGATCCCAGCAGCACCGAGGTTTCGCACATATCCGAGGCGGGCGGCAGCTTGGCGCACAGCGACGCGCGCTTGGGAACTGACGGCGGGATGCCCAGAAAGTGCGCGGCTGGCAGTCGCCTGCGACACTCCCGCTGCTTGAGCCACATCAATGATGCTGGCACGTTTCTTTCTGGGCATCCTCGAACATCCGCCTTTCAGTGAGTGGTGGGGTATTCCCCGACGTCAGCGCGGGGTTCCGACGGTCCAAGTATATAGAGGACGGAAGGAAAAAATACCGGCCTCTTGGTCTTGATCGACTTCAACAAGAGCGATCTGTGAGCACTCCATCGAATTGTCGGTTTTCAGAGCGTGAAGAGCATCAGCAAGCGCCCGATCCTCTTCGCTACTCGTCCCCGCAACCGCATAGGCCAGGCTGAAATGGGGGCCGAACGGCGGATCCGTGAGCGCCTCCCCCAGCCCCGCGTCAACGATACTGTCACGCACAGCGTCGATCAGCCTCGTAAATGAGGGGTTCTCTGGGGAAATCACTTCCACTGCCCGTTCCTGGACGGCCGGCGGAGCGAAGGTCAACGTGAAGGGGTCGATCTGCGCCATGCGACGATCCATCTGCGAGCGCAGTTTCTCCCATTGGGCGTCACTGATCTCGTCTCGATACAGATCGAGGCGTTGCACCGTCACGTGGATGCACTCCGGCGGTTGGATACCGATCTGTGGGAGCGCTGACAGGGGTTTTTCCGCCTCGCGCACCAAGTCCCACAGGGGGGAATCCTCGAGGGGCGCGAGGTAGAAGTGGAGCGCGCCATTTCCTCGGCGCCACCGCGTATCCTCACGATCAAAAAAGCGTCGCATGGTTCCGACCTTTTATTTCTCCGAGGAATCCGCGGGAATCACCCACAGGGACTCGCGCGAGATCACACAGGTGGCCTTCTCTCCGGCAGCATGAAGTTCATTCATGCCGTGAGAACGGCCTTCGAGGGCGCCCGCCGCGGTGTCTAGGACGTAGGTGTTGACCGAGCCGTCGAAGGCTGCGGAGCGCACTGTGGCTTCCAGAACCACGTCTCTGCCCTCCCCTGCCTGCTCGTTCCCGGGTGCATCCAGGCCGACCGCGGTGTTTTCTGCTCGGATAACCAACTCCACGTGATCGCCAACACCAAGTCCGGGGACTCCCGCGGTGTCCAGATCACCCAGCGGGGTGGCCACCAGGTAGCGGTCGCCTCGTACCTCACTGACCGTGCCGGCCACGAAGGATGCAGTACCCATGAAGGAGGCCACGAAGCGGTTCACCGGGCGATGGTAGATTTCACGCGGCTCCCCGACCTGCTCGATGGTGCCCGCGCTCATCACCACGATCATGTCGGACATGGTGAGAGCCTCGGACTGATCGTGGGTCACGAAGATCGCGGTAAGTCCCAGACGCTGTTGGAGTGCACGGATTTCGCTGCGCATGCGCAGACGCAGGCGCGCATCCAGGTTCGAGAGGGGTTCGTCGAAGAGGATGATCTTCGGTTCCATGACGAGTGCTCGCGCCAGGGCAACGCGCTGCTGCTGGCCTCCGGACAGCTGATGCGGGTAGCGGTGAGCATACTGTTCGATCCCCATGAGCGCCAGACCGTCAGCGATCCGCTGCTCACGTTCTGCGGCGGGGAGCTTCTGGTAGTTCAGACCGAATCCCACGTTGTCTTTCACCGTCAGGTGTGGGAAGAGCGCGTAGGACTGGAACACCATCGACATGGGGCGCTTTTCGGGCGGGACAGACACCAGGGACTGGCCGTCCAGGGTGATTTCGCCTTCCGTAACGTCCTCAAATCCGGCGATCATACGCAGGGTCGTGGTCTTCCCACAGCCGGACGGCCCCAGGAAGGTCACGAATTTTCCGGCCTCAATGTCGAGGTTGATACTGTCAACAGCTCGGTGCTGCCCCTGCTTGGCATCGTAGATTTTGGTGACAGAGCGCAGCTGGAGTGCGCCTGCCTGCGTGTGGTGTTCAGTCGTCATTTCACTACCGTCCTGGTGGAGCGATTCAGTCGGTTAACAAGAAGGTTGGCGATCATCAAGATGATGAGTACGAGGCCGATGAGGAGGGTGCAGTAGGCGAAGGCGTGGCCGAAACGCCCGGCATCAACCTCATCCAAGATCTGGGAGGTCATCACCTTGGTTTGAGGCGTCGTAATGAAGATGATCGCGGTGATCATGGTCATGGACTTGGTGATGCCGTAGGTGACGGCGGTGACGATGCCGGAACGCACCAGCGGAAGTGTCACTTTCACCAGGGTGGACACCTGGCTGGCTCCCAGGGATCGCGCGGCTTCTTCCACCTGCGGGTTGATCTGTTTGAGCGCGGAAATACAGGCCTGCTGGCCGGTGGGGATGGCGCGCGCAATGTAGACCAGGATGATGGCGATGGCGCCGCTTCCGACGGCCAAGCCACCTGCCAGAGTGGGCAGAATCTGTTTGCCGAACAGCCACGTGGGGTTGGAGTAGGCCAGGGCGAATCCCAGACCGAGGACGGTGCCGGGGATTGCTATACCGAGCATGCCCCAGAAATCCAAGATTTTACCGATCTTCGGGAACTTGCGGACGACCAACCACGCAATAATCAGCGCCATGACGGCTGCGATCGGAGCGGCGACCAGGGTCATCGACAGCGTTGTGACAATTGCGGAGGATCCCAGGCGCTGGACATACCAGAAGTGTTCCATCGTGAAGGTGTTGTCAACGCCGAGGATCTTGACGAAGCTTCCCACGAAGAGCGTCATGTAGACGACGATGACGAAGACAATCCACCCATAGACGGGGACGAGCATGGGGATCTTGACGCTGGACGCAGTGACCTCTTTGAGGGAGCCCACGGGCTTACCGGTCACGGTGATCACAGACTTACGGTTCGACCAGTATTTCTGAACGGCGAACACCGTGAGTGCGGGCAGGAGCAGCACCAGGGCAATTCCTGCGGCACTTGCGATGTCACCGCTTCCTGCGACGGCAAAGTAAATCTGACTGGCCAGGACTCGGAAGTCACCGCCCAGTACCAGGGGGTTTGCCAGGTCAGCGATGCCTTCAACGAAAAGCACGAGGAAGGAGGCCAGCATTGCGGGAACCACCATGGGGATGGTGACTTTCACCAGGGTACTCAGCGGCTGCGCTCCGAGGGTGGCGGATGCTTCGAACAGGGAGTTGTCGAAGTTTTCCATCATGCCACGGATATTAAGGTAGGCCACGGGCGCGAAGGTCAGGGAGAGCACCATGACCAGACCCACCAGGCCGTAGATGTTGTTCTCGATGCCGAAGATTCCGTAGGTAATGATGCCGCGCTTACCGAACAGGGTGATGATGGAGGTGGCCGTCGCAAAGGGCGGGGAAATCGTGGGCAGGAGGGTCACCCAGTGCAGGAGCTTCTTCCCGGGGAAGGTGAGGAACACTTGGGCGAATGCGGTGACGAATCCGATGAAGGTTCCGACAATTCCGACACACAGTCCCAGCACCAGGGTGTTCACCAGGGTGTCGACGTTGGCGCCGAAGGATTGGGTGATAGCTGCCAGCCCGCGTTCGGACACGCCGATACCGATCAGTTTGGCAACGGGGATTCCCAGGAGGAGAATCAGCCCGATAACGGTCACCGTGGTGATGAGGGCGACGGGGATGTCGAGCTGCCGACCTTTACGCAGCTGTGGAATGCTCATAGCTTGTCTCCAATGAAAACGGCAGGAGAGACGCACACAGGGTGCGCGAGTTCCTCAGTGGGTTCTCGCGCACCCCGTGGTCTCACTTGGCGGAGCTCGCTCCGGCGATCTGGCTTTCGAAGATGCCGATGTAGTCGGCGCGAGAGTCAGCTGCCTTGCGTACATCCCAGTCCACGTGCTTCACGACGTCCTGCTTGGGGACGTTCGGACCAACCTTGGCGTCAGGCAGGGTGGGTGCTGCGAAGGAGGGGACGTCCGCGTAGAGATCCTGAGCCTTGGTGGTCAGCAACCAGTCCATGTAGGCCTTGGCGCCTTCGGGGTTGCGTGCACCCGCGAGGACAGAGACTGCGCCCACTTCGTAGCCGGTGCCTTCCGAGGGGTAGGTGGTGACCAGGTCGGAATATCCGGCCTTGTTGGCCTTTTCGCAGTCGGAGTCGAGGGCGATGGCAACGGCCGCCTCACCGCGTCCGGCCTGTTCGGTACCGGTTGCTGCGGACTTGGAGAACTGCATGATGCTGGGAACCAGTTCCTTGAAGTAGGAAATGGTCTTCTCCTGGTCGCCGTTGTTCAGGGTGGCGACGGTGTACATGGCCATGTAGCCAACGCCTGCGGTGGCAGGGTGCGGCATGGCAATGCGCCCCTTGAATTCGGGCTTGAGCAGGTCCTGCCAGGAGGTGGGAGCCTGTGCGCCGATGCGTTCGAGTTCCTTCTTGTTGGAGCAGAACGCTATGGAGTCGGTGTAGAAGCCGGACCAGATGCCTTCGGCGTTGTTGTACTGCGAGGGCAGTGCGGAGGCGTTCTTCGAGACGTACTTTTCGACCTTGCCCTTGTCGTTGGCGACGAGGTGGTTTTCGGCCTGGCCACCGGACCAGACGTCGAATTCACCGGGGTTGGTTTCGAGGCGGGCGAGGACTTCGCCGGCACCCAGGCGAACGTAGGTGGCCTTCTGACCGGTTTCCCTGGTGTAGGCGGTGACGATCGCCTGGCAGAAATCTTCCTGCTGGGAGCAGGCAATGTTCAGGGTATCTGCCGAGGCGGAGCCTCCCTCGGTGCTCTGGCTTTCGGGGGCAGAGCATGCGGCGAGAGAGAGTGCCAGGAGGGCGGCGGGGAGAGCAGTGTAGCGTGCGCGCATCATTGAGCCTTCCGTTGCAATATGTTGTCTATGCACAGTTCGGAGTTGTGGATACGTTTCCACACCGGAGATAGTAGAGCATTTGCGACAATCTCGTCAAAAAATAGGGACTTGCCCCCCAAAGCTTCACCAAATCGTAATCTGCATACGTTTTCATACGGGAAGCAGATTTTCTGATGCCCTTTTCCGAAGAACTCTGGATTCATTCAGGACGCGTATATTCACGCGCGTATTCACACGCACATTGCGGCAATAAAAGAAAAGCGCCACAATCACTGAGATCCTCAGGATTGTGGCGGAGATTGTGGAGATGGGGGGAATTAAAGAAACGACCGCCCAACGATCCGCATAGCCATGCGAGAAAGTCCGGTTTTGGTGACCTGCTGCCGTTTTGCGTACGATTCCGCACAGCCCATATATCCCACATAGCCCGTCCGCTATGCTGTGCGTGTACCCATTTTGTACCCACAAGCGCGAAGGGCGGACACGATGGGCAGACAGTCATTCGGCACCATCGACAAGCGGGGCACCGCATCGCGGCCGCGTTATCGAGCCCGGTTCGACGATCCTACCTACACCGGCCCAGGGCGAGCTCCCCGCATCTCAGCGCCGCACACATTCCCGACGAAGCGCGAAGCGGAGATCTGGCTCGCCGCGCAATGGTCGGCAATCGCCGCGGGGACCTGGGAGCACCCAGCCACCGTCGCCGCCCGGGAAGCCGAAGAGGCGCGCCAGCGGTCACTCCGGGGCCTGACCGTCGCCGAGTGGGCAGACGCATGGCTCGCCGACCTCGAGCGCACCGCAGCGGCGGGCACACTGCGCAAGCGCCGCTCAGACCTACGCCGACATATCCTCCCCCGCCTCGGAGACCGAGAGCTCGCAGACCTCACCTCAGCTGACCTCTCAAGCTGGTGGCACACCCTCGCCGCCGCGCCCGGTGCACGCAGGAACGCCTACGAGACCATGCGAGCACTCCTGAACGCCGCAGCCTCCGACGAGCGCACCCTCCTGACCTCAAGCCCTCTCAGAATCAAGGGAGGCGCACGAGAAGCCCGCACCCTACGAAAGCACCTCTACTCCCCCGCCGACGTCGACGCGCTCGCGGACGCGATGTCGGCCGCCTATCGTGCGCTCGTGCTACTGCTCGCGGACGCGGGGCTGCGCATCAACGAGGCATTGGCTCTGACTCGCTCATCGCTGGTCGAGCGTGAGGATGGCGGTATGAGTGTGCGCGTCGAGCATTCGTTACATCGCGTCGGCCGGCACTTGGAGCCAGGGCCGACGAAGACAGCGGCGGGCGTGCGGACGGTCGTGCTCATGGACTCGACCGCTACCACGATGCGCGCTCATCTGTGTACCCATGTCGCGCTAGGCCCGCAGGCGATCCTGTTCCCGGCACCGCGCGGCTCAGGATACGCCCGCGACACGGCGCTCACGCGCCTACTCACGGCCGCGCAGGAAGCAGCGGGCATCGAGATCCCCGATGGGCACTCCGGTGGCTGGCACGCTCTGCGTCACTACTCGGCTACGAGGTATGGGCAGGCGGGCGCGACGACGCGCGCGCTGATGACTCGGTACGGGTGGTCAGATCCGGCGATGGCGGCGCGGTACCAGCGCTCAGACGAGGACTTCGAGCGTGAGATAGTCGCAAGGATGGCCTCCCGTCTTGAGGCGCATGATAGCGTCGAGAACAGTCCCAATAGGTGATATGCGAGATGCCGTGCTTGTGGAAATCTGTACAGAAAGAGCAAACAAAGCTAACATAGCGCCATGACAAAAGGGACTAGGAAAGGAGAGCAGCATGACTGCAATGCCGATACCGGCGAGTCGTCGCAAGAAGCTAGTCCTAACGGGAGCGAGGTCAGTGTTCGACCTGACGGGAGCCAGGAGCTATCGAGCGATGCGGCGACAGCTCCCGGAGGTGCAGCCCAGAACCCCGAGCCTGTTGCTGCGCGACTCGGCGAGCACTCTCACGAGTGTGAGGATCAAGGAGTCTCAGAGCCAGGAACAGCTCAGCAATTAACACAGCAGGTACTTGCGCTCATTCAGGAGAACCACCTGCATGCGCCAATTGTCTTGCCTGACCCGAAAGAGTTGGCCCACCTGCGCGAAGGCGCACCAGAGATCTACGACCTCTACGTGAAAGCGGTTGCCACCCAGATCAATGATGAGTCGTACACCAGGCGTGCCCCATTCGAGATACCGGACAGGTTCACGAGGCGGGGCCAGTACCTCGGCTTCGTGTCGGTACTAGTGTCGCTCGGAGTCGTCGCATATGCGATCCATATGGGCCAGACGCTAATTGCCGGCATCATCGTGGCGTTAAACCTTGTCGCGCTTGCAGCGGTGTTCGTAGCACCGGACCGTGCGAGCAAGGAAGGCGAGTAGCGTCAGAGATCTCACGGAGGCCCCGCAGCCAACATGCTGCGGGGCCTCCGTCGCTCTTCCCAAGTCCCACGCGCGACACTCCAGGCGTTATCGGGAAGGACTTCACCACCCATCGAAAGCAGTCATGTCGCCTCAGCATTGAGCAGACGTGCGTGCTTCTTCGAGACTGAGCCGATACTGCTCCGCTTCTGGTTCTTCGGTGAACTCGAGGAGGTTTCCGGCGATGTCCTTGAGGGCGTCTCGTACCTCTGCGGGGGTTGCATAGAAGAACTCGCGCCGCGCATTGATGCGGTTGACGCGTTTGGCTGCAAAGCGGTGGTGAAGCTCGGTTTCGACTCCCACTGCATCGTCGGAGAAGAACAGGGCGTGGACATCGAAGTTGAATGGCACGGAAGCGTCTCCGAGCTCGCGCACACGGTCCATGGGGTCGAGGCGGCGCGTCATTCCAATCTTGACCATGCGTTCCCCGAAGGACCCAATATTCGAGATGACATAGACATAGCCTGCACGGATGTTGGCCTCGCGCTTCTCGACGTCGTTGATCCCCTTTTCAATTTCGACGATCTGCTGCTTGAGGCGCGCAGTTTCGGCTTCGTCACCAATCTCTTCGACCGTCTTGAGGACGTTGAGGTAGTGTTGCCGTTCCTTTTCGAGGCGTTCCCTCTCGGCTTGGAGTTCTCGCTCCGCTTTTGCTTGCTCTCGCAGTTCTGCTTTGCGTTCTTTTTCCAGCTCTTTTTCCAGCTGCTTTGCTTTGAGATGGTCGACTGCGAGTTGCAGTTCTCGAGCGCGGAGTTCCACGTAGTTTGGCTTGACCCTCACGCCGGTGACAGTGCATTGTCTTTCAACAACTTCAGCGGCCTTGAAGATTTTCGCGAGGCTTGCTTCGTAGTTTCGAGCGCTTGCCGCTTCGATGATTGAATTAACTTGTGAGTTGAAAGCCATGAGCGCAAGCCTTGCTGAATCTTTCGCAAGTTTGTTCCGGCCGCTTTTCGTGTGGGGCGGCTCGAAATCATCGAGCGATTCAACTGCGCTATAGCTTCGAACTGCCATTTGTACATCTTTTCGGAGGTCTCGCAAAGCGGCCGCCAGCTCGACAGAATCTTTTGCAGGGTGATCGTACTCAGTGAAACCTGCTTCTTCTAGTTTGACTTGGACGCGCATGGGGTGAAGCTTCTCCTGGAGGGCTGCCTCCTCGTTTATAAGTCGCTCCAAATCAGCGCGGATTCCCTGTTCTTGTTCTGCACATTGGGTGCGAACTTGTTGGAGGGCCTGGCGCGCATGCTCAGCGGCCTGATCTGCTTCCCATGCCGCCTTACCGCCATGGGCATCGACAAATGTCTGGAGGTTTGCCTGGCCAGCCTGCGCAGCCGTGAGCTCACCGCTAAGCCGAACGAGTTCCTCGGAGAGTCGGGCAATCTCTCCCCTGGCTTCCTGGTACTGCTGTTCCCCAATCGCGAGTCTCCGCTGTAGCTCTGCGATTTGCTTACCGCCGAAAATGGGCATGGCCTCTTCGCCTCCTCATAAGTAATATGACCTGATTCACTATATCAGTGAGGGGGTTGTGGGACAAGTACGCCCACAAGCTGAGCGCGAGCACCGCCTCGCCGCGCCTGTCGCTACCACGTCTTGACGAGCGAGGGCGTGGTGCCCCGGTCGCATGCGCCGACCTGATCCGCGCAGATCCTGCCCTCGTGCCGACGATCGAGTCTCTCGCGGCACGGGGGCAGCTTCACGTCAGGCATCGACCAGCAATCAGAGGGGATTGCGGCTGTCAGCACCCTTCGAGGATTGGCGCTCGGCGAGCGCGTCGTCGGCCTCGGCGTACGGGCGACCTGTCTGTGCTGCAAAAAGCACCTTCCAGCCTTCAAGGCCGAGAGCTTCGGCAATTCTCTCGATCTCGCCTGCGGTGGCGGCGCGTCCGCGTTTAAGGACGTCGCCGAGGCGTGTGAGCTTCACTCCTGACAAGCGAGATAGTTCACGGAGGCTGACACCGGAAAGTTTTTGTTCTTCCGAAAGCAGCCGGGCAATCTCAGCATCTAGACGAGCTGCGATAAGTGCGTTTCCCATACGTTCAATGTTCGCACATGCGAACGACACTTTGCAAATCGACTTGACAACGTTCGTTGTTGCGAACATACTTGATGCGCAACCGTTCGCAACAACGAACATGGAGATGCAATGCAATCACGGGAAACGCGCGCCGACCGCCTCGCCGCTGTCATACGCGACGAAGCGGCTCGCGTCGGCATGACAATCACTGAGCTAGCAGAGAAAACCGGACTCAAGCGTCCGTACATCTCGCTGCGACTCAACGGGCATCGCGGCTTCAACGCGGTCGATCTCGACAAGATCGGCATAGCGCTCGGAACGCCTGCGTGGGAGCTGATGTACCGGGCGCGCGCCGCTGACGATGCGGCTCAATCGGATGGGTTCACGATCCAGGACAAAGCGTCGGGTGCGATCATCCTGCAGGCGCGCCGCGTCGACTGGGACGGCGGTGATGAGGCGTGAGCGAGCAGGCGCAGCCTTGCAAGGTTCTGCACACCGATTTTGCCCACGAAGAGTACGTGGAGAGCCAACTACTCGAAGCGGCGTCCGTGCTGCAAGAGGCGGCGCTCATCCTAGGGTCGCCTCATACTCGGCACTGGTTCGACGAGGCGCGTCTCGCTCGCGCGCAGGGCGATTTGCTGCAGATTCAGGTGCAGATACTGGCGAAGCTGCAGCGCCTGAACGGGAGTGCGATCAATGACCTGTATACGTCTCAGGGGGAGGAACCCCGCAAGGAGGCGGAGTGATGGTCAATCCGAATCGTGAGGTGATGGAAGCCCTGAGGACCCTCGCGGCCGAGATGCGCGAATGGAGCTATGGGGTGAGGGTGGCCGAAGCGTTGAAGCTGCCGGAGGAGTACGACCAGGGTATTACGGCGAGGTTGGCAGCTCATGGCGTCGCTGTGGTGCGCTCAGCCGTTGCGAGGCTTACTCCGCTCGGAGTCTTTGAAAGCAATGAGGGACGCGACAACGCGGTCGTAACGGCAATGAAGAGACTTAGCGAGTTCGCGGATCTTGGTGCACGTACATCGGAGGAGGAAACGCGATGAAGCGGGAAGTGCCGGGGCCGGTCGCCTACAGAGTCAAGACGTTCGCGCGCCTAATTGAGGCGTCGGATTCGGGTGTGCGTGAGCTGATCGCCAAGGGAGAGCTCAGGGCGTGCAAGGTCGGGGGTCTGCTGAGGATTCCCGCGTCGGAGCTGGTGAAGTTCACCGGCGAAGAAGGTAAAGAGATGCGCCCCTGCGGTTGCGACGCGGGGCGCTGGAGCAAGTAAGGAGATGCTCGTGAAGAAGGATAACATGTTCGGCCGTCGTTTGTGGCCGTGGAAGGCGTTGCTCGGAGGCGTGTGCGTCGCGGTGGCGCTCGTGATCGCGTTCGGCATGCGTGGGATCGATAATCCGGATGGCTGGCCTGAGTGGTTGTTTTTCCCGGGTGTCGCGCTGGCCATCGTCGGCGGCGTCCTCGTCTACGCAGAGTGGCGGGAGCGGTCGCTGTGAGCGCGGAAGTCTTGGCCGGCCTCGCCCTGGCGCTCTTGGCGGCGATGGTCGTCATGGCGAGCGTGATCTTACGCAAGGCGTCGCGCGCGGCGACCCTCGAGGACATCGCGGCTCGCATGGCGAAGGACGCGGGCAAGGCTCGCACGCAGGGCACGACACTCCTGCAGCGCACGGCTGATTTCACGTACTACGACCCGTCCGGCGACGACTCGCTCCCCCACATCATGTGCCTCGCGATGCAGGACGTGATCTTCGAGGCCGAAGTCAACGGATGCCTAGCGGTCGATACGCCGCGAGTGTTCGTCGACCTAGATCGGAAGAAGATCTGCGTCATCCTCGAGGTGCTGCGCGTCGCCTCCCTCCCTGTGGGGGTCGAGTGATGACCGATTCGACGTGCACGGCACCGCTGCCGCTCCGCCTCGAAGCATCCGACGACCGGCCCTGCCACGACAAGGCAGCGCGGGAGATCGTGCGGCAGGCCAGGAAACGGGCCCTCGCCTACCCGACCGAGGCGCACGCCTCCCAGAACCGCGCGACGCGCGGACTCACCTACTACCCATCAATCCGAAAAAACCAGACCAAGACCATGAAGGAGACAGATCGATGAGCGCAAAGCACCTCACAAACCCGGTGACACTCACCCTCGAAATTGACGACCTCGGGTGGCTGCGCAACTTCCTCAAGGAGGAAAGCCTCGCCGCCGAGATCGATCACGAGGAAGTCGAGCGACTCCACACCGACGCCGCTATCCGCGCCGCAAAGACCGTGCTCAGCAGTGAGCACACCCAGATGACGAAGATCATCGACGCCCTGGACGCGGCCCTGGCCGCAGATGACGCGCGCGAAGCAATCGCGAAGAAGATCGCCGCCGCAATGCCTCCCGTCGCATAGCCCCGACCGCCTAATCAACGAAGGAGACGAAATATGAGGTTCGAGAACACGATCGCCGTCGAGCTTAACCAGGTCGACGCAGCAATCGCCGCAGTCCTGCTCGCCGAGCGCGCCGGCCGTGAGGCCCTCAAGGCGCTGCTCGCAGACAATACGGCAGAGGTAGGCGGGACGACCAACAAGAGCTCCCGCGTGCTTGCGGACGCTTACATCAAGGTCGGAAACGCTCTGACATTCGCGATCATGGCCGCGAAGGAGAACCGGGGATTGGAGAGCACCGGATCGCTCGTCCGGGGCACCGCCCTGATGGGCAATGCTGTTCAGGCAGTCGATGAGGTCGTCGACGCGATGGAGGCTGACAAATGAAGGTCGCTCAGGTCGCCGTCTATCTGGACACGGTACAAGCGACGCAAATCAGAGACGACGCGGAGGAAGCGGTGCTCGCGCTCGATGACGACATTGAGGTCACGACAGAGATCTCGGACCTGAATGCTCGCCGCCTCGCGCGTGAGGCGCTCGACGCAAAGCGCTGCATTTACATGGAGATCGCTGACAAGCTGCAGGATGCCTGCGAGAAGCTCAACTGTGGCGAGTACGAGCTGCTTGAGAACTCCTGAAGACTGCTCCCCGCTGAGCGCGGCCACGGGGAGGCCACCCGCAACACCAAAAACACAGCGGGACCGGCTAGACGATCGCGCAGCCTGACCAGCAGACACTCGGGTGCAAGTCCCGGGCGGGCACGAAACCCGCGCAACGACAGCGACGGGGAGATAACCAAGAACAGGAGACCATGATGACAACCATCAACGAGATCAAGGACAGGCTCAACGCCGTGGTGTTCGCAGGCAGAAGCTACACGGGGATGGACCCTCGGGTTGCCGCGAAGGAATACGCGCAGGCGGTTGCAGCCTTCGATCAGAACGCGGCCGTGGATATGGCGTACCTGCTCGACCGTGTCGATGAGCTGCAGGACGCGATCATCGTCGCAGCTTCGGACCTCGCCGACGTAGCAAGCTACGTCGCCGCCAGGTACGCCGGCACACCCGACGAAGCCAGCGAAATCCGCCTAGCAATCGGCGAACCAATCGACGCCCTAGTCAACGTCTCACAGGGGACTACGACCACGAGCGAAGAGGACGAACAATGATCGAGATCAAGCCCGCGCGCAACGTCCCCGGCTTCCGATTCTGCCCCGTCTGCCGCACACGCCTCGCACCGAGAGGTGCAAACGTCCTCGTCACCGTCGACGCAGAAACAGAAGCCACCGCGATCAAGACCGCCACCCACAAAGCCTGCGCACAAACCGTCATCGACTTCACCCGCGCTCGCGGGTACACGCCTGCGGAGCTTGCGGAGGTCGGCATCTGGGCAGAGGAAACGCGATGAGAGCCCCGATCAGGATCCAGCGCCGCCGCACTCGCGGGTGGAAGATGCCGGCTCACGCGAAATACGTAGGGCGAGGAAGCCTATACGGCAATCCGTTTAGGGTCGCTCGGTCGCCGTTTGAGCTTAAATATGGCGGCGCATTTATCGTCGAGTCTCCTGCGGAGGCTGTCGAGAAGTTTCGTGAGTGGATCAGGCACACGTCAGAGGGGCGTTTCGTCGCCACGTGCGCGGCGCGGAACCTCTGGGGCCTCGATCTCGCGTGCTGGTGCCCTGCTGAGCAGCCGTGTCACGCGGATGTCCTCTTGGAGATCGCAAACCCGCGCGGGGAGCGCGAATTCGAGAACCCCTACTACAGGATGTGGGATCGAGAAGAGGCCGCAGAATGACTGCGATAGGAAGTCTGTTCACGGGCTATGGCGGTCTGGACATGGCCGTCCGTATGGCCCTTGATCCATCGGCGCGAGTCGCATGGACGAGCGATCTTGAGACGGGGCCGTGCAGGCTGGCTGAGGTGCGCTGGCCGGGTGTCCCGAATCTCGGGGACATCACGCAGGTCGATTGGTCGGACGTCGAGCCGGTAGACATAATCTGCGGCGGCTCCCCCTGCCAGGACCTGAGCCTCGCAGGAAAGCGTGCGGGCATGGCGGCGGGCACCCGTTCGGGCCTGTGGGAGTCCATGTTTGAAGCGATCAAGACGCTAAGGCCGCGTCTTGTCGTGTGGGAAAACGTGAAAGGGGCGCTGACGAGTGGAGCGTTCAGTCTGGTGGAACAAGAGCAGGGACTGCTGGGAGACGGAGCAGATGGACATCTTCTCAGAGCGGCCGGCCGTGTGGTCGGAGACTTGGCCGGCCTCGGGTATGACGCGCAGTGGTGCGTTGTCCGAGCTTCCGACGTCGGCGCACCTCACCAGCGTGAGCGGCTTTTCATTACTGGCCACCCCGCAGGCGAACCTTGGCAGCTGCGGGGGGTCGCAGCCTCCGGAGAAGCGGCGGGCCGGGGGGCACTCGGTGAGCTTGGCAGACCAGGTCGAGCACCTGGTGCCCTGATCCCGACGTCGACAGCGTCGGATCACAAGGCTGGTCGGCATCAGGCTGGGACGGGGATGAGCCTGTCGCAGGCGGTGCAGATGCTGCCGACGCCGGTCGCGCAGCCCTCGGGTAACTCGCCCGAGGCTCACCTCCGTAAGAAGCCAGGCCGCGCACAGGTCACAGACCTAGCGATCCTCGTCGAGCATGGCCTGCTGGCAACGGGAGGTCTCCTTCCGACACCGCAGGCGACGAACGCGACGGCCTCCTCGACTGGATATGGAGCGAACCTCCACGAGGTAGCCCGAAACCTGCTGCCGACCCCGAAGGCGGGAGACGCAGTGATGGGCCTACCCCGCACATCAGGTCGCCCGCCGGAGAAGTCGACGCACCTTGCAACGCGCCTTGAGTACACGGATTACGGGATGTACGCGCCCGCGATCGCGCGCTGGGAGCAGGTGCTCGGTCGTCCGGCTCCGGCTCCGACTGTCCCGCCGCTGCGCGAGGGTGGGCAAGCGCGTCTCTCGACTCGGTTCGTCGAGTGGCTCATGGGGTTGCCCGAAGGGCATGTGACCGGCGAAGATCTCGGGCTGACGCGCGAGCAGCAGCTCCGACTCCTCGGAAATGGGGTCGTCCCGCAGCAAGGAGCTGCAGCGATCTACCAGCTAACAAAGTTGGCACTTAAGGAGGCAGCATAATGCGGCCAATCTGGACTCTCGACGAGATTCTCATCCCGTCAGCGCAGATGATTTCGCTCAATGATCGGGGCGATCGTCGTCGCACGGCTCCGACAGTGAAGAATCTGCGCACGACGGCGATGATCCGGGCGCGTGCGGCGGGCATCGGGCAGTCGGAGAGGCTGCGGCTCGTCGCGTGGCTCCGGTTCCCGGACGCGCACCGTCGAGACCCGCACAACTACATGCCGACATTGAAGGCGATGGTCGACGGGCTCGTCGACGCGGGCATCCTGCCGGATGACGACAAGCACCACCTGCAGGGGCCTGACCCGCGATGCGACTTGCTCGCGCCGATGACCGCGAAGCGCCTCGGCTCGCAGATGTTCGGCGTCACCTTCGAGGCGTACCCGTTCGAGGGCCGCGCAGGAACCATCGGCTAGACAACAGAGATAAGGAGCAAAGTAATGGCTGGAGAAACCGTCGTCACTGTCATCGGTAACCTGACCGCTGACCCCGAACTGCGTTGGACGCAGTCCGGCGCCGCGGTCGCCGATTTCACGGTGGCCTCCACCCCCCGAACCTACGACCGTAACGCCGGTGAGTGGCGCGACGGCGACACCCTCTTCATGCGCTGCTCCGTGTGGCGCGAGACCGCTGAGAACGTCGCCGAATCGCTGCGCAAGGGCATGCGCGTCATCGTTCAGGGACGCCTCACCCAGCGCTCGTACGACACCCCGCAAGGAGAGCGTCGGACGGTCGTTGAACTGCAGGTCGACGAGGTCGGCCCCTCCCTGCGTCACGCACGCGCACAGGTCACCCGCATCCAAGCGCCGTCCGCGAGCGCGCCGGGTTCTGGTAGTGAGGGTGGGTGGGCACCGTCCGCGATGTTGGACGCGCAGCAGCATGATCCGTGGGGGGCGTCTGCTGCCCCTTCTGAGCCGCCGTTCTGATCGGGATATGTGGAGTAGGTAAGGGGAAAGCCATGCAGGGTTTGGAGTTGTTCGAGTACACGGGGCATGAGATTCGTGTGCAGGTCGATGAGTCGGGTGAGCCGCTGTTCGTCCTTGCGGATCTGGCGTCGGCGCTAGGCATCGCGAACGTGACGCAGCTTCGTGCACGGCTTGCAGATGACCTATGCCGAACATACCCCATGCGTGACCGGCTCGGTCGCGTGCAGCAGGTGTGGGTCGTGACGGAGCCTGGTTTGTATGAGGTGATTATCCGGTCGGATAAGTCAGAGGCGGCGGCGTTTCGTCGCTGGGTCACCGGGGAGGTGCTGCCGTCGATCCGCAAGCACGGCCTGTATGCGACTGAGTCGGCGGTTGATGCGATGTTGGCGGATCCGGAGACGATGATTCGGACGTTGACGGCGCTGCGGGATGAGCGTGCGGCGCGTGTGCGGGCGGAGGCTGAGGCGGCGGAGGCTGTGGCTGAGGTTGAGGCGCAGCGCCCTCACGCTGATCTGGGGCGTGCGGTCGCTGAGTCGGGTGAGGCGATGCTGCCGAGCGTGTTCGGGACGGTGTTGTCGGCGCGCGTCGAGGGCATGGGGCCGAACAGGTTTTGCCGGTGGCTGCGCGAGGCTGGCTACGTGTATCGGCGTGGCGGGCAGATGGTACCGACCGCGCGTGCGATCACGCAGGGGCTGCTAGAGGCCTCAGAGGTGCAGGTGCCCGGCGGCGGCGTGCGTGTGCAGACCTGGGTGCTGCCGAAGGGTCAGGAGCGGTTTGCGCGTGAGCTGCTCGCTGAGCGGGCGGTGGCGTCGTGATCGAGAGGCATTGCCCGGACTGCGGCGTCGTCCTTGAGGCTGGGCACGCGCGGTGTCGGCCGTGTTTCCTGCGTTTCGAGGCCCGTCATCAGAGGTTGACCGAGCGCTTCTGGATGGAGCGTAACTACCCGGAGTTCAGGCCACGTGACTTGTTCCCCGAGGACATGGAAGTCTCATCGACGCGAGAGGAGATCATACGATGAGTGAGACGCAGTCAGGATCCGATCATCAGGTGTTGGGCGCCGTCGGAGATGAGGTTGCCGGCAGCGCCGATAAGCATCGGGGCTACCCACGTCTTGAGGATGGTTCCACAATGGGACCAGAATTCGTTCCGCTTATGTTCGTCCGCGATACACGTTCCGAGGCTGAACGCAGTGCCAGCCGCTTGCGTGCTCAGTGCACGAAGCGCAACAACGTCTATGTCTTCTCCGTTGAGGAGATCAAGGCAGCGTGCGACAAGGTATCGCAGGTAGCCGAGAGCATTCTCGGGCAGACCGGAGGTTTGCCCGGTGATGTAGTCCTGCATCTTCTCAAGGGCATCTTGGAGGGCGTCGCGAGCCTCCGGGGTGAGGGGCTCGGGCAGGAGGCCGCGACTGTGAACATCCTTACCGATGTAGCGGATCATCGAGATCTTGAGGGCATCAAAGGTGACACGGGTCTCGTCCCAGTTGCTGGTGCGGAGTAGGAGCGTTTGGTGAATCTCATCAAGAAGGCCAAGCGCGGCATCATCAGCGTCGCTCGCCCGCGCGAGTTCTTTGGCTTCGAAGAGGGACTGCATGACTCGGCTGTGAAAGTCAAACCACTCGGTGTCTCCCGCAAGGGATCTCAGTGTCGGGGTGTACCGCTCGTTCGTCGAGTTGATTGCTTCGAGGTGCGAGGCGAGGTCGCCAAAGGGGTTATTGCTCATGTGTCGAATCGTAGCCCGCCCCAGGCTGTGTGAGCGCGTGTTTGGTGAATGTTGAGTATGTGAAAGGAGGAACCACCTATGTCGTGGCTGAAAACGAGTGATACGGCGGCGATGAATCCGCGAGTGCTCGCGGTCGCGTCGGTGCCGGGCGCGTCTGTTCAGGATGTCAATGCGGTGTATGGGTTCGTGCATCGCTGTGCTGTGTATTGCGCTCAGTATCGGGGTGATTATGTGATCGAGCCAGCGGCGTATATCACGATGGGTTTTGGTGACCACGAGCGCCTGATTGACTTGGCGGTACAGGTGGGGCTCATGTTTTGGGTCGAGGACGAAGCGGGTGTTCGCTCGCTGCACGTACTTGATGATGAGGACAACTTCGTTCACATGCTCTCACCGGAAGAGAACGAGTGGGCAGCGCAACGTAATCGCGACAACCGTGATTGGACCCTCAAGGGGCCAGTGTTATTGCGTGACGGCGATAACTGCAGGTATTGCGGTGTGCGTGTGACATGGACTGGCCGCAAGACCGGTCAGCGGCGTGGGACGTTGGACCATCGTGTGCCGGGCGAGCCTGGCACCGTGGACACACTCGTTGTCGCGTGTAGACGTTGTAATTCGTCGCGCGGGGAGGATGAGTCGGGCGCGTGGGATCGCGCTCATCCTCTCCTCCCGGTTCCCGCGCATCCGGTGTGGGGGAAGTGGACTAGGCGCAACCTAGTGGATAACGGTTTCCTCGACGATGTCGAGTCGCATGGTGATGCCGCTGACGGTCGTAGCGACCGCGCCTCGGGCGCGCCCTCGGTGGGTGTGGCCTCGGGTAGCGTTGACGCTCCTGTCGGCGTGGGTGTCCCCGTGGGGTCCGAGGGTAACCGAGGAGAGGTCGACCCCGGCGCACCTGATCAGTGCGCGCCCGAGGGTCCTTCTCCTCGTGACCCCGCCCGCGAGCGCGATTCCGTCGCCGGAGAGGCAGTTGTGTTCAAGGTGGCGTCGTCCTCTCCCCCACTTGGAGGTGAGCGTATTCGCGAATTATTCGCGAATAGGGATCGAATGCCGAGGGTTACGGATTCGAATGCGTCGGGTCGGGCCGGGACGGGTCGGGCCGGGACAGGTCAGGCCGGGACAGGTCAGGCCGGGACAGGTCAGGCCGGGACAGGTCAGGCCGGGACAGGTCAGGCCGGGACGGAAGGCGCGTCCCTTGCGTCAGAGCAGAAAAAGCGTAAGAGAAGGAGAAGGAGTAGGAGATGACAGACGAGCACGCACAGGTGCTGGACAAAATTGAGGACGCGATAGGTGCGCTGGTAGCGCAGAGGCACGGGCCAGGGAGACTGGTCGGGGCGTGGGAGATCATGATTGAAACGATTGATCCGTCGCGTCCGGACGTAACGGCCTGGATGACGGACGGGCGGGGCTCGATGTTGGCTCGGCGTGGCCTCATTGAGGTGTGCCGTGACACGTACCGGGGCGACATCAAGGACGTGGATGACGATGAGTAGGGTAATGACTGGTGAGGTGTGCCCGGTGACGGGAGAGCCGTTGATGCCGGGTGAGTATTTGTCGCGGGGTGGTGCGGCGCGTCTGAGGGTTGCGACTCAGGGCCTGCCCGCGCTCATGGCGGATCTTGAATACATCGCATCGAGGAAGTCTGTGCAGGGCGAGGCGGGAGGTTCGTCGGGGCATTCGACGTCGTCGCCTCCGATCCGGCTCGCTCTCATGCTTGAGGTCGACGAGATGGCCTCGGCTCTACAGACGTGGGGTGACGAGCTGATCCGCCTCGTGATGGGGCCGAAATACTGCGTGCCTGCGAGGGATTGGCGGATGGTTGCTCAGCTGTTCGCCGCGCACGAGAATCGCGTGCGACGTTGGCCTCTTGCCCCACAATGCGCTGACGAAATCTTGTACTCGATCAAGAGACTTGAGCGCCTCGCGGCCCCGGCGCACGCGCGACTCATGTTCGTCGGCAAGTGCCCACGCTGCAGCGCTGACCTTCTCGCGCGAGAAGGCGCAGATGAGGTGAAGTGTCGCGAGTGCTGGCAGCAGGTCGACTGTCGGACGGCCGTCGTGTTGATGATGGCCGAGGCGAAGCGCCTTGAGCTGCCGCGACCGCGCGCGACCAGGGTTGCGGAGCTAATCGTCGGTAAGCCGATCAGGGATGCGACGGTGCGGTCGTGGTGCCAGCGGCGGAAGCTGCGGCCGGTCTCGCCGGAGGTCGGGTACCGCAAGTACAGGGTCGCCGACATCGTCAACCTCGCGTCCTGACAGGAAGTGCCCCCGGGCAGTGCCTCAAGCGCACCCGGGGGTGTCCTGTACCCGGAGGGGGCCTCGAAATCACCCCCGGGGGTGCTTGCAACACCCCCGGGGGGTGTTCTGTACCCGGGGGGAGGTCTGAAACCACCCCCGGGGGTGTCGTGAAACACCCAGGGGGCAGGTCTTGCATCGCGCGTGCAACGGTGTATATTTCTACTGTGGCCTTCCGCGTAAGTGGGGGCCATTCGATTTTGCGGCGAGGGGGTGGCGCGCATGGTGTCATCCCGGACGGGCACGAGCCAGTACAAGCACTGGCGCACGCGAGTCCTCGCGGCCGGCCGCGCAGCTGGCATCACGCATTGCCCGGTTTGCAACGTGGTTCTCGATTATGTGAACGCTCGGACGCCGGCGTCGGCCGAGCCTGATCACATCCTTCCTCATCGTTGGGGCGGTAAGAACGTCCTCGAGAACGGTCGAGTGCTGTGCCGCCGCTGCAATCAGTCGCGCGGCGATCGCGTGAACGCACCAAAACGGCAGGCTCGGCCGTCCTCAGTTGACGTTGATTGGTAACAGCACCCTGTTTGCGGTGTAATTTCAACGGAGATAGGGGCACCGCCCCCCACCTCCCCCCACCCGCGCTCCCACAGAGGTATAGCGCCATACCCCCCCGCTTTCAGGCGGGTTGAGCTGGAAAAACGCTGACCGACCGTGTTTGTTTGGCACGCGGCCACTGGGAGCATCTGGCGGGGTACTGGCGCTCGCGGTAGGCGTTATTCGTTGGTTTTTGGCGGTTTAGGGGGTGTGCTGGGGTGGCGAAGAAGAAGGCAGACGCGAAGAAGGCGGATGCATTCGACGAGCTGGACGCTCGCAAGAAGCTGCTCGATCTGACCCTCGCGTCCCTCGAGTACGCAGAGTTCGACAAGCGTGCGCCCCTGATTCGTGAGGCTCGCGCTCTGATTTCCGAGATTTCAGGTACCTCGGGGGCTGCGGTCCCGGAGTCGGTGAAGGGAGAGGGGGGCCAGGTTGTCGATTTCCAGCAGAGATTGGCGAAGCATCGAGCAGGCTCCCCGGCTGCGGGTCGCCGTTGATCGCCGCGCCAAGTCCTTCGGTGATCTCGCGGGAGAGTTCGCCTCGACGTTCGGGCTGACGCCCGATGCCTGGCAGCAGCTCGTCCTGGACGACTGGCTCGCAGCCTCGGCTAAAGACGAGTGGAAGCATCCCGTCGCCGGCCTGTCCGTCCCTCGCCAGAACGGCAAGAACGCTTTGCTCGAAATGCGCGAGCTCTTCGGCATGGTCCTACTCGGCGAGACGGTGATTCACTCGGCGCACGAGGTCAAGTCAGCGCAAGCGCACTACAGGCGGTTCAAGGAGTTCTTCGGGAAGAAGGCCGACGACGAGGCCGCTCGATACACAGAGCTAAACGCGATGGTCGAACAGGTCCGCAACGTCAACGGCCAAGAAGCAATCATCCTCAAGAACGATCCGTCGCGCGGCTGGCACGGCGGCTCCCTGCGCGTCATCGCTCGCTCGAAGTCCTCGGGCCGCGGCTTCACGGCCGACCTGATCGTCCTCGACGAGGCGCAGGAACTGACCGAGGACGCGCTCGAAGCGATCACCTCGACCGGCTCGGCCGGCCACCTCGGCAACTCACAGGTCTTGTACACGGGGACGCCGCCCGGCCCAAACGCAAACGGGCAGGTTTTCGAGCGTATCCGAGACCAGGCACTGTCTGAGCATCCAGGCGCTATGTGCTGGCACGAGTGGTCCGCTGACCCCGACAAGCCCCTGCGAATGGACGACGTCAAGACCTGGGAAGCCACAAACCCCGCGCTGCTCGCGGGCCGCATGAAGCGAGCATTCATCGAGCTTGAACGCAAGACGCTCTCGGATGAAGGCTTCGCGCGCGAGCGCCTCGGAATGTGGCCGGCAAATGCTGGCGCGTCGAGGGCTATCGACCCGACCACCTGGGACGCGACAGCGGCAGAAGCGCCGTCAGATGGCATCCGATCCTTCGCCGTTGCTTTCAGCGCGGACGGCAAGCGGCAGGCGCTCGCAGGCGCGCTGAAAACCGGCAGCGGCCCCGACGTGCGCTTCCACGTCAACGCGATCGACACGTTCACCGGATCAACGGACGACGGCGTGAAGGCAGTCGCCGACTGGCTCGCCACCCGAAAAGACCGGACAGCGCAGATCAACCTCGTCGGCGGCTCTGGCGCGGCGGCGCTCGCGGACGCTCTGCAGATCCGTGGTGTGCCCGCCAAGATCGTACACATCATGACGACGCGCGAGTACCTCGAGTCCTGCTCGCTGTTTTTCGAGGGGCTGCGCGACGGGCGGATCACGCACCCGATCGGCCATCCGCAGGACGCTCTCAACTCGGCGGTGTCCGTGTGCGATAGGAAGATCCGCGCCCGCGACGGCGCGTGGGGATGGGAAGCGTCAATCCCCGATGGAGACGAAACCCCGCTAGAGGCCGTGTCTGCGGCTGTTCTGGCGGCTAAGACGACCCGGCGCAGGCCGGGCAAGAAAGCGAGGGCACTGTGAGCGCCAAGAAGTTCATGCTCGCGACCCCGGTGTCGTTCTCGGCTCCGGTCGTACCCGGGCTGACGCCCGCCGAGCAGGCAGCGCTCTCGCAGCTCGTCGAGCTGTGGCGCACGAAGCAGCCGCGCAATCGTCTGCGGCAGGCGTACCTCGACGGCGTCGTCCGCCCAGACAACCTGAACATCTCGGTGCCCGACGACATGGTCGACCAGCTCGGCGCGGTCATCGGCTGGCCTCGCAAGGTCGTTTTCGGCCTATCGGATCTGCTGATCTGGGACGGCGTCACCTCATCGACAGGCAGCGACAATCCCTTCGAGATCGACGACCTGCTGGCATCGACCGGCTTCGAGTTGGAGATCGCACAGACGATCCCGTCCTCGCTCACGCACTCGGTTGCCTTCCTCACGCTGCGCAAGGGCGTCGAGGCGGCAGGTGAGCCGCCTGTGATCATTCAAGGCCACTCGGCGGACTGGGCGGCGGGCCTCTGGGACCGCGTACGCCGCCGCCTGTCCTACGGCCTGACTATCGACGACATCGACGACGCCGGACGCCCGACACGCTTCACTCTGTACACGGTCGATTCAACGTACATCGTCGAGCAGCAGGCCACCTCGGCGTGGACGATCGTGCATGCCGAACTGCACGGCCTTGGCGCGGCGATGATGGAGGCGCTGCCGTTCGAGCCGTCTCTCGACCGGCCGCTCGGGCGCTCGCGGATCTCCCGTGACGTCATGAGCATCACGCAGCGGGCGATGCGCACCGTACTGCGTGAAGAGCTGGCGACGGAGCTGTTCACGGCTCCGGGCATCCTCCTGTCGGGCGTCGATTCGGATCTGATCGACGATCTGCGTTCGTGGGATTGGAAGCTGGGAACGATCAAGACGATCTCGTCCGGTGAGGAGCCGGAGGGGCCGAAGGTAACGGTGCTGCCGCAGCAGTCGGCGCAGCCGTTCACGGAGCAGATGCGTGCGCTGGCGACCGAGCTGTCGGGCGTGTCGTCGCTGCCGGTCTCGTCGCTCGGCGTCATCCAGGACAATCCCTCGTCGGCGGAAGCGCTGTATGCGGCGAAGGAAGAGCTGGTCATCAAGGCGAAGAACGCGCAGCGTGTGTTCGACGCAGCACTGAACCGTGTGTATGCGCATGCGGTGATGATGCGCGACGGCCTTGATGAGATGACGCCTGAGCTGCGGTCTCTGGCGACGCGCTGGGGCGACCCTGCGCATCCGTCGATTGTCTCGCAGTCTGACGCGATCGTGAAGCAGATCAGCGCCTTGCCGTGGCTTGCTGAGTCCCCTGTCGTCCTCGAAGAGCTCGGTTATTCAGGCTCGCAGATCGCGCGCCTGATGTCAGACAAGCGCCGTGCGGAGGCGTCCGGTCTCCTTGACCGGCTGTCCGCGCAGGAGGCCACCGATACCGCGGCGTCGTCCGCGCCTGTCGAGCAGGCCGTGTCTGCGGCGACGGGGGGGGCTTGACACGTGGCACGCGAAGGAGGCGTTCGACGCGCTCGGCGTTGCGGTGCGCGCGGGCGTCGATCCGCAGTCTGCGCTCGATGTGCTTGGCATGCCGGGCGTGAAGCTGACGGGCGCTGTCCCTGTCTCGCTGCGTCTGCCGGAGGCGGACTCGAAGGCGCTCGAAGAGAAGTAGCGGACGAGAGGGGGCGGCGTGCATATTCACGACGTGCAGCAGTTTGCGCGGACGCAGCGCCGTGCGGGCGATGTCGCTGAGCGCAGGCTTCGGGCGCTGTGGAAGCGTCTGCCGCTCGATGATATCGGGATGCTTGAGGACGCTCTGTTTCAGCTGTATCCGCGCCTCGTGGAAGAGTCCGCGGAGGTCGCGTCGTCGGCGGCGCTCGAATGGTACGAGAAACAACGCGAGGCCGAGGGCGTGGTGAAGGCTTACTCCCCCGTGATGCCGGCCGGCCTCGTCGATGAGAACGAAGCGGCGAAGATCGTCGGAGCGGCGATGCGGGATCTGCGTGAGGGGGCCGGCCGCGCGAGGGTGCTCGCACGGCTAAGTGACGGCGCTCGCAAGCTCATCTCGGACGCCGGCCGCGCGACCACGCAGCACGCGGCCGAACGCGATCCGAAAAAGCCTCGATACGCTCGAGTGCCCACCGGAGCAGACACGTGCGCCTGGTGCATGCTGTGGGCATCTAGGGGCTTCGTCTATAAGAGCAAGGAAACCACACAGTTCGAAAGGTCGCACTTCAAGTGCGACTGCCAGATAGTCCCATCGTGGGACCGTCACCCGCGCATTCGGGGCTACGATCCCAAGCAGTACGAGCGAATGTATCAGCAGGCGGTCGATGATCTCGCTGATGAAGGTACAGGCACAGACGACATCAAGAAGATCACCGCGCGTATGCGCGAGCTGTTCCCCGACCAGCTGACAGATGGGCGCGTTCCCCAACGGGTCTCCAACGACGGCACTCTCCAACGTGGCGTGATTGACCGCGACCGGATCCGGGCGCTCGCCACTCTCCAAGAGCGTGGCCTCGCACCCGGGGCGGCACGGAGACTCCCGCCGCGCGAGATGACACAAGCGCCGAAAGGCTGGCCAGACGATCTTCCGCCACTTCGCGCGAAAGAGTGGCGTCACACCCTCTACGGGCTAGGCCATTCAGGCGGGCACCTATCGGGATACGGGTGGCGGTTCGGGAGGACCGAATTCCCCTCTGATTGGACGGTCGACGACATTTTGCAGGCGGGCGCTCAAGTGCTGCGCGAAAAAGGTGTCCGAGAGGGCGTCAACGTCGCATCTGCCACTGGGCGAGTCAACGGGGTCACAATTCGCGTCGCGTATCGAAATGACGCGAAAGGATATCGCGTAAAATCAATAATTCCGATTGAAAAGTAGGTACAATACGCCTATGGACACTGACGCGGTATCACAGTTCGTGCGCGACGCTATCGCAGCGCTCGATGTGCTGGGTGCCCGCGACGAAACAGAGTATCTGCGCACGATGCTCGAATACGACGGCCCGGACGTCGACGGAGCGGTCTCGTCGCTCGTCAAGTACGGTGCCGTCACTGTTGCCTGGATTGATCGGCTTGAAGCGATCAACGATGCAGAGGGTGGCCTCTTCGATGAGGAACTCGCAGAACTACGCGAGGGCATCTCCACAACCGAGGCCCCAGCAGCGTAACCCAACACCCCAACCAATCTCCCCCGTACCGAACACGGTGCGGGGTTTTGTTATGCCCACGTCCGCAATGGCAGTGGGAACCACACTCTCCGCAATGGAAGGAACCACAATGGGAAACACCCAAGTCCAGGAGCCCACGGACGGCGCGCAGGCGCAGCCCGACACCTCCACCACCCCCGACACGGCCGTCCAGGACACCCCGACCGTCGACGCCCGCGAGGCCTCGCAGGAGGAACAGCAGGCAGACGCCGCCGAGGACTGGAAGGCCCACGCCCGCACGTGGGAACGCCGCGCCAAGGCCGACCACGCGCGCCTCTCCGTGCTCACGGAAGCGATCAACGGCAAGGACACCACCATCGAGGAACTACGCTCTCAGGTCGCAGCCCTCGAAGAGCAGGCGCACCGAGCCAAGCTGATAGCCGCCGCAGCCTCCGAGTACGGCGTCCCCGCTGATCTCATCCACGGTGACACCGAGGACGAGATCAAGCAGATCGCACAGCGACTCGCCGACTGGCGAGGTGCCACGGCCACCCCGGCCGTGCCCGCGCTCGCGGATTCGGGTGCTGGTGTTTTCCCGCCGCGTCCGTTGTCTCTGTCTCTTGATGAGCAGATCGCGGCGGCGCAGAGCGCTGGCGATTTCAAGCTGTCGGCGCGTCTCAAGGCGGTCAAGCTCGCGGGTTTGACCGCTGACAACACCAACTGACATTCATTCCCTTCTCTTGACAGGAGATTCATATGCCCGGTATTACCGAGATGGCAACCACGTATAATTGCCCGAACTACGTCGGAGAGATCTTCGCCGCGTCCCCGGAGGACACGCCCCTGCTGTCCTCGATTGGTGGCCTGACGGGCGGCGAGTCCGTCGAGTCGACGACCTTCGGCTGGCAGGTCACGGACCTGCGCGACGCTGCCGACAACCGTCAGCGCGTCGAAGGCGCGGACGCGACCGCGTTCGAGACCCGCACGCGCACCAACGTCGAGAACGTCCTCGAAATCCACCAGGAGGCCGTCTCCGTGTCGTACACGAAGATGGGCGCACGCCGCCAGTACGGCCCGTCCGGCACGGCCGTGCAGCTGGGTTCGACCACGCTGCCCGCTGACGAGCTCGCCGAGCAGCTGCAGGCGCAGATCAAACAAATCGCACGAGACGTCGAAAAGACGTTCATCACCGGCGTCTTCGCTAAGCCGACCACGAACGCGCAGCCGCGTAAGACGCGAGGCCTGCTGCAGGCCATCACGACCAACGTCGCGACGACAACGCATAAGGCCAGCGAGCTGACCGCAGACGACGTCCTCGACCTCATTCAGAAGGTATGGGACGGCGGCGGCGTCCAGGACACTGAGACCCGCACGATCATCGTCGGCTCGACGCTCAAGCGCGCTCTTACCCGGCTGTTCGTCAAGGACGGCTTCAAGCAGGAAGATCGCAACGTCGGAGGCGTCAACCTCAAGATGCTGGAGACCGACTTCGGTAACTTCAACGTGATGCTCAATCGCTACATGCCGGCGACGAAGCTCGCGGTCGTCTCCCTCGAGCAGCTTTCCCCGGCTTTCCTCGAGGTGCCCGGCAAGGGCCACTTCTTCGCAGAGCCGTTGTCCAAGACCGGCGCATCCGAGAAGGTCATGCTGTACGGCGAGATCGGCCTCAAGTACGGCAACGAAAAGGCCCACGGCGTCCTGACTGTGGCGGAAGGCTGATCGACATGGCGAAGAAGAAGATCGACATGGTGCAGCTGCGCTGCGACGCAATCCCGACCCTGCTCATCACGACCCCGCACGTGCAGTTCGAGGACGGCCTGGCAACCGTCCCGGCCGCTGACGCCGAGATCATCCTCGACGTCCTCGGCGACGACTTCGGGATCACCGGCCCGTCCGGCGACCCGCAGCCCGAGCCGACCGACACCGAAGCCCCTGCGGAGGAAGCTCCCACCGACTAGCAGCTAGGAGGCTGAGTATGGCACCAGCGGATGACCCGCTCGACGTCAAGATCACAGCCTTCCGGCTCCGCTACGGCCCAAACGAGGAAAACGCTGTTGGCCAGCAGATCGTCGAAGCCGCCCTCACCCGAGCCGCACGCATCGTCCGCGACGAGCTCGCCGCCGACAAGATCGACCTCGCTGCCGCGCTCGCGGACGGGTCGATCCGGCGCGACTCGTATGAGGACGTGGTCTGCGACATGGTGCGGTATGCGATCCGTCAGCAGGCGGATGGCTTCGCGTACGGTGCGACGCAATCGACGGTAACGGGCGGACCTTACAGTCAGAGCTCGACGTTTACTGCGCCAGTGGGGTCAATGAGCTTCACGCGGGTCCATAGGCGCAGGCTCGGGATCCGTCTGACTCGCTTTGCATCTGTCCGGACGATCGGGGCGCGCTCGTGATCTTCGGTGAGACTGTGCAGCTAAAGGTCAGGCGGACAGGCTCGCTTGATGAATTCGGCAATGAGCGCGCTGAGTATATGCCGGCGATCTCGCTCCGTAACGTTCTGGTGGCTCCGTCCTCATCGCAGGATTTGGGGGCGGACCGTCCGGACGGCGATGCGACGATCATGACTTTTCATTTCCCCAAGACATATATCGGGCAGCTTAAGGGCTGTCTGATCGGGTGGAAAGCCCGGTGGTGGGAAGTGATCGGCGATCCGCAGCCGTACGCCAAGGACTCAACCCCTGGCGTATGGAACCGGCCCGCGCAAGCCAAGCTCGTAGAGGGGTGACATCGTGAGGATCAAGATCGATAGTGACACTCTTCGGGCTTTGTCAACGCCGATGATTGAGGACGCTGTAAAGCGGATCGCGGAGGCGGCGGGCAAAGGCTTTGAACCGTCTGTGCAGCAGGGTAAGACGAGGCCGCATGGCGTCGTTAAGACTGCGACGTTCAAAGCACGGCGAGATAACGCCAGGCATAACACGCTGCTCAAGGCGCTGAATGCGGGTCGCGTATGACGTCGTCAACCGCCGCGCTTATCGCGTACCTGAAGCGCAAATTCCCGGGCACACGGGTCTCGAACCGAGTGCCGCAGGATCGGCCTACGAAGCTCATCACGGTCGATCGCACGGGCGGGCGTCGCACACATCTGTGGGATTCCCCGATGTTCGCAGTGCAAGCATGGGCCGGAACGGAGGCTGAGGCGTCTGCGCTTGCTGATGAGGTCGCTGACGCGATCCTCGCCTGGCAGCTCGATCCCATCGTCGCGTACTCCGCCGTCAATGCGGTGTACGCATTCCCGGACCCGGATTCCAGGGTACCGCGTTTTCAACTCACGGTGAGCGCCACCCTGGCGCTCACCTGACACACTTTTCTCTTGACAGGAGAGTCATATGGCAGAACAGAATTCTGCAATGGTTACTGCGGCTAAGCCGCAGAAGGGCGGCGCATTCTTCGCCGCTCCGCTGAACACGCCGCTCCCCGCTGATGCAACGACCGCGCTCAACACCGCGTTCGTGAAGCTCGGGTACCTCTCGGAGGATGGCTTCGAGAACCCCATCGAGACCGAGTCCAGCGACATGAAGGCGTTTGGCGGCGACGTCGTCCTCACCCAGCAGACCGGGTACAAGGAAACGTACAAGACGAAGCTGCTACAGGCGCTCGATCCTGACGTCCTCCGAGAGGTTTTCGGCCAGGAGAACGTCACGCAGGCTGGCGGTACGGACAAGCCGATCACCGTGCGTCACAACTCCAAGGCTCTGCCTCGCCGCGTTTTTGTGTTCGAGGTCCTGCTCACGGGCGGTCTCATCAAGCGGATCGTGATCCCCGAGGGTCAGATCACCGAGCGCGGCGGCGTCGTGTACAAGGACGGCGATGCGGTCGGTTACGAGGTGACGATCGCCGCGTACCCGTCCGCGAAGGTTGAGGGCGACTGCGCACGCGAGTACATCGCGAAGGCTGCGGCCTGATCGACCTCACAGTCGTGGAGAGGGGCGGAGCCTGCCTGACCACCATCCCCGGGGCACAGGCAGGGCCGCGCCCCGCCCCTCTCCATTCCACCTACCAATAGGCGCGACAAATACCAACAGACTTAGAAAGGTTTAGCGCGATGACTTTTTACACCCCGATGGCACCCGGAAACCACGACGATATTGAGATCGAGTGGCACGGTGGACCTCGCGAGCAGGGCGGATACGCTACCGCGCGTCCCGCTGATGGCTCGATGGAGGCCGTGCACGACGCTCTCGGACAATACGAGCGTGCCGTTGAAACGGCTGCGGCTAAGGTCGCAGAAGCGAGCCAGCAGGAGACGCATGAGGCTCCTCACGGCCCGGTCAATACCGTTCCGCTGGGGCTGCGTACGATCGAGATCCGGGGCGTGCAGGTGACTGTCGACCCGACTGTATTCGATGACTTTGAGCTGCTCGAGTCTCTCGCGGAGGTGCAGCGCGGTGACGTTCTCGCCCTCCCGCCTGTGTTCCGCGCGGTCGCTGGCGATCAGGCGCAGGAGTTGCTCGACGCCGTTAGGGACGAGCGCGGCCGTGTCACGGCGACGGCTGCGACTGAGATGCTCGTGCAGATCATGAGTGAGCTTGCCCCAAAAGCCTGACCCTCGCCGCGATCCTGACGCACGCGCCCGATGAGCTAGAGGCAGACTTCCTCCGGTTCTTCGGGCGCGTCCCGCGCCAGATGCCAGCAAGGCAGGCAGCGCGCCTCGCATCCGTCGTCATCAAGCAGGCGGAATCCTGGACGCTGCGAGCGATCGACCAGGAGTGGCAGTGGCGATCGCTCGACACCCACCTCGCCGCGATTCAGGCGGACTCACTGCGTTGGCTCCAGTGGTCGAAAACCGAGGCCGCACAGAAGGGCCGGGGCGCGCCGCCGCCGATCCCGCGCCCGGGCACGCGTATCGAGATCGATCACATGCCCGACACGGACTGGATCGACAAACAACTCAGCGCGGCACGCACGCCAGTTGAAAAATAAATAAGGAGAGGGCATGGCAGAAGAAGGGCTTTCCCTAGGCACAGCCTGGATCGACGTGATCCCGTCATTCAGGGGTCTCAGGAAGAAGATCGCCGAGGAATTCAGATCGGGCGACGTCACGGGCGCGACCGAATCCTGGGGCTCTAAGATCGGCCAGTCTCTGTCCAAGCACATCGGCGGTGCCCTCTCCTCAATCGGCAAGCTCGGCCTCGGCGGAGTCGCCGCAGCAGTCGGCGGCGTCACCGCCGCGATCGCGGCTCAAGTCCCCGCGGCGATTGCTGCGTCCGATGCAACCGATAAGTTCAAGAAAACCCTTGAATTCGCGGGCGTTGACCCCTCGCGCATCAAGCAGCTGACAAAAGCCGCGCAGACCTATGCGGACCAGACAGTCTACGACCTGTCGGACATCCAGTCGGTCACGGCGCAGCTCGCCGCCAACGGAGTCAAAGACTTCGACAAGATGGCCGAAGCGGCCGGCAACGTCAACGCGATCGCGGGCGGCACCAAGGATACTTTCAAGCAGGTCGCGCTCGCCCTCGTCCAGATCAACGGCGCGGGCAAGCTCACGACGCAGGACTGGAATCAGATTGCCGCAGCCATTCCCGGCGCATCCGGCAAGCTGCAGGAAGCTCTCAAGAACAACGCCGCGTTCACCGGGAATTTCCGCGATGCCATGAGCCAAGGCCAGATCACGGCCGAGGAATTCAACCAGGCCCTCATGGACCTCGGATTCACCGACGTCGCAGAGCAAGCCGCTAAGTCCGCGTCGACCTTTGAGGGTGCGTGGGGCAACCTTGAAGCCGCCGTCGAAAAAGGCCTCGTCGCCTCACTCGACAAGGTCAAGGAGCCACTCACCGACATCGTCAATGCGGTCGGCGAGCAGCTTGGACCAGCGTTCGACAGTGCGGGCAAGTACGTCGACATCTTCGCCGGTAAACTCCGCCCCTTCGCCGACGCCATGAAGGACGGCAAACTCACCCTCGAGGACATCGCCAAAGCCCTCGGCCAGGCAACCGGAGGATTCGCCGCGCTCGCGGGCGCGGGCACACTGCTCGCTGATCCGTCACTGATCATCGGAGCGTTCGACGCACTCCCCTCGCCGTCCGCTCTCGCGGAGAAGTTCTCAGGTCTTGGTGGCGCGGTCAAGGACGGCGTCGGTAAGGTGTTCGCGCCGGCTGTCGAGTCTGTTGGAGAGCACGCGAAGAGCCTCGGCAGCGCCTTGAAGGCGGGAGCGGGTGAGGCGGCGTCGAATGCGTCTGCGGCGATTGGCGAGAAGCTCTCGGGCTTCGGCCGCGTGATCCGCGAGGCCGGGGACAAGCACATCGGGCCATCGTTCGGGACTCTCAGCGGCAAGCTCTCCGGTATTGGTGGCGTCCTCAAGGAGGGCGCAGGCAAGGCGCTCAGTCCGGCTGTGCAGGCGATGCACGGCCTCGGCCCGAAGATGGGGCAGGCGCTGGCTGGTGCTGCTGGCCCGGTCGGCTCGGCTGTCGAGGATCTGCTCGGGCAGGTCGGGATGTTCTTGAATCCGGCTCGCTTCGGCAAGGTGCTGGCCTTCGGCGGTCTGATTACGGCTGCGGTCGCCGGCATCGGTGCGCTGGTGCAGGCATCGGGCGGTGAGCTGACGACGCAGATTCAGACGATGATCTCGGACATGATTCTCAACGTGTCGAAGTACGGCTCGGAGCTCGTATCGAATGCCCCGCAGCTGATCGCGTCGGGCGCTGAGGCTGTTAAGACGCTGATCACTGGCATTACGAACGCCCTGCCGGTCCTGCTAGATATGGCAGGTCAGCTGATCGAGGCGTTCGTTGGTGCTTTCTCGGATTGGCTTCCGCAGCTGATCCCCGCTGCCGCGCAGATGATCGTTGCCCTCGTGAGGGGCCTCGTCGATATGCTTCCGGAGCTGATCAATGCGGGCGTTGAGCTGATCAATGGTCTGACGGCCGGCCTGACGGCAGCGATCCCCGTTCTCGTCGATGCTCTGCCGGGCATCATCACGTCCCTGCTGGACGCGCTGTCAAAGGGTATCCCGCAGCTGATTCAGGCGGGCGCGGGCTTGCTGACTGGCCTGATCAATGGGCTGGTGCAGGCGATCCCGACGCTGGCGGCGGCGCTCCCGCAGATCGTGACGACGATCGTCACCACGGTCGTGCAGGCACTGCCGCAGCTGATTCAGGCTGGCGTGCAGGTCCTGCAGGCGCTGATCAGCGGCCTGCAGACGGCGCTGCCGGCGCTGATCGATATGCTGCCGCAGATCATCACGACTGTCGTGACGACGATCGTCGAGAATCTGCCTCTGATCATCGAGGCCGGCATTCAGCTGCTGACAACGCTGATCAACGGCATCCTCGAAGCGATACCGCAGCTGATTGATATGCTGCCGCAGATCATCAACACGATCGTTACGACACTGATCGCGAACTTGCCGATGATCATCAGCGCAGGCGTGCAGCTGCTGATCGGTGTCATCAACGGCATCGTGCAGGCAATTCCGCAGCTGATCGCGATGCTGCCGCAGATCATCACGACGATCGTCACGGTCCTCGTGCAGAATCTGCCGCTGATCCTCAATGCCGGCGTGCAGATCCTGACGGGTCTGATCGACGGCATCATGCAGTCCCTGCCGGCCTTGAAAAACATCTTCTTTGACATTCCGAAGCAGATCGTGAATGTCCTATCCAATGTCCCGTCGATGATGGTCTCGTCGGGCAAGAAGATCATTCAGGGCTTGATCGACGGCATCAAGTCGATGGCGGGCGCAGCGACAGGCGCGGTCTCTGACCTGCTCGGAAACGTCCGAAAGTACTTGCCATTCTCGCCGGCAAAGAAGGGCCCGTTCTCGGGCCACGGTTGGACGCTGTACTCGGGTCGCTCGATTGTCGAGGCCCTGGCTGAGGGTGCGGCGCAGCGCGCGCCGCTGTTCGAGGCAGCGATCAGGGACACGATCACGGCAGGGCAGGAGCAGCTCAACGGCCTTGAGGCCGGGGCGCTGTCGGTCACGGCGGGTCTTGGTGGTGCGGCGGGTCTGGCGCGTATCCAGGCGACCGGGCCGCAGTATCTGGTCGTGCGTGACTCGGATGATCAGCTGATCGGCCGGATGAGAGTCGAGGCCGGGGGCGTCGTCTCTGACGGTCTCGCGCCCGCGTCTCGGTCGGCGCTGCGTGAGCGCATCGGATTCTAAGGAGAAGATTCATGGCGATTCAATGGTCAGCGTCGTCCGGCTACATGTCGGTCGGTGTAGAGCTGTGGTACACGGGCGACCCGCACCAGGGATACGTCGAGGTGTACGCGCAGTTCTGGCTCAGGTCAGATGGCTACGGCCATAACTTCACGGCCGCAACCTCCTGGTGGGGCAATGTAGGAGCGGGATCAGAAACCGTTTCCTTTTCGTCGCCGCGTGGCGCGACCGTGTATAAGGACATGGGCACGTCGCATTGGCGCGAAGACCTCCTGCCGAACCAGGAGCGTTCGGTTGGCGTCGGGTACTCTCTGGGACCGATCTGGAACGGTGGCCGTCCGTCGCTGCAGGCGTGGCTTACGCTGCCTGCGCGTCCGGCGAAGCCTCCGACAGCGCCGTCCTACTGTAAGGCAGTGCTGCTGCCGGATGGGAAGTCTGTGTCGGTGTCGTGGCCGGCAGCGACGCCAGCAGATTCGTCCTCGCCGATCCGGTCGTACGTGATTGAGCGGTGGGACGCCTACGCTGATAACAAGTCCGGCCCGTGGTTGCCTCGCGAGTGGCATGTCGTGACGTGGGTGAATGTCACGGGCAGCAACGCCCCGTCATTCAACGTGATCGACGACCGCGCGGTGTACCCGAACGACCGGTTCTGGTACAGGGTCTACGCCTCGCCGGTCATCCCGACTCGCGTGCGGGACGTATCAGACTTTGTGCCGGGGCCGGCATCCCCGATGTCGGCGGGTGTATCGACCCGTCCCGATCCAGTCACAGAGCTGACGGCGGCCAAGACCCGTGACGGAAAGATCAGCATCTCGTGGACGACGAGCTTCCCATACCCGCAAGAGGCCACTGTCGAGATCTACGACGGCGACGACAAGGTCAGCACAGTGCGAGCCGACGCAGACGGCTGGATCCACACAAACGCCGATCTCCAAGTACCACACACGTACTACGCATACGTCAAGACCGACGCTCTCGAGTCGAAACGGTCGGCCCCGTCAAACACAATCCAGGTGCTCCAGAGGCCTGGCATCCCGGGAGTTCGTAAGCCCGAAGCGTATGCGCCAGTTGGGCAGGTCATGGTCGCGTGGTCTCACACGTCGATTGATGAGACCTGGCAGGAAGCAGCGGAGATCCGCTACGCGCGGGTCAACAGCGAGGTCGGAAACACGCCATCGTGGACCACTGTGAGTGTCTCAGGGGCTGCGCAGGAAAAGGTTCTGGACCTTCCGGCCGGGGTCTACACCTATCAGATCCGCACGAAAGGCCAGTTCCGGGAGTATTCAGAGTGGTCGCCAGCCAGGCGAACGACGGTCACCTACGCGCCGGTGGTCGCGCTCGCACCCAACGCGAACGCGCTGGACAAGTCGGTGTTCGAGGGCGCGATCTCGGTGTCACACGTACAAGGATCGTCGACAACGATCAGCACTGTCGTCGCAGAGCTCCTCAGCGCCGACATGCAGATCATCGAGCAGATCTCCGGGGACGCGAGTGTCCTTAAAGCGATTCCATCATTTTCCCGTGCGCCCTTGGTATTCAAGGCTCGCCTGGAGAACAAGACGGGCTACGTGGTCCGCATTACCCTCACGGACGGTTTCGGACTCACGACCAGCGTGGAGCGCCGGTACAACGTCGAGTACCCAACGCCGCCGCAGCCGATAGTCACGGCCGAATGGGAGGAAACAGAGGGAGACATGCTCATCTCCATCGCGTCTCCATCGATCCCGGCCGGAGCCAAGACCCCGGCCACCGTCGAGACGCGCCTCGAGCGATCAATCGACGGCGGCTCCACATGGACACTCGTTGCCGATCGTCTCCCCCCGTCCACGATGTACCGCGACAGGCAATGCATGACGAATGGAGTCACAAAGTACCGGGTGACTGCGACCAGCGCCATGCCGTCATCGTCCGTGACGATCGTCGACGCGCTCGCGGACTCACAGGCGGTCTGGCTGAGTGCGGGTCAGGGTTTCTCGCGAGTGGCCCGCCTAGCGTGGGATCCCGCGACCGGAGCGTCGATGGGGTTGGTGAACCGTGAGGTCAAGCATTTCGCGGGTCGGGATCTTGGCGTGGAGATGTCGGGGACGCAGCGGCAGCGTGTGGTGACGGTCTCGGCGACGCTGGTCGATGCCTCGGAGAGGGAACGTCGTGCGGTGGAGGATCTAGCGTTCATGCCGGCACCGTTCATGTGCCGCGATCCTCTAGGGAGGGTGTTCTATGGCTCGCTCTCGGATGTGCAGCTTGATCGAGAGGTCGGGGGCATCTGGCGGGTGTCCGCAAAGCTAACGGAGGTGGGAGTGTGAGTGGCCTGACGGGTGACAGGCAGGCAGAGTTTCGGGTGATGCTCACCAGCCTGGAGGGTGAAGATCTTGGCCTGCTTGATGGGGTTGAGTCAGGGTCGGTGACGCTGTCGGCGACCAGTCGTCTGCGCGCATCAGGGGCTCTTCGGGTCGTTGATATGAAGCAAAGAATCGATTGGTTCAACATGCATGCGCGTGTCGATTACGTGCCCGAGGGGATAGAGGGGTGGCCGGTGGGGACGTTCGTGATGAGCGCCCCGCACCGGGAAGTAGGTGAGCATCGAACTGTTAGCGACATAGAGCTGCAGGGCCTGCTCGCTTATGCTGATCGTGCTGTTCTAAAAAAGGTCACGCATCATGAAGGGGCTGGCGTACAGTCCCTTCTCGGTCCGCTGTTCAAGTCATTCAGGCGTGTTCCGGCCGCAATTGAGCTGCCCAGCTTCGCGCTCAAGGAGAGCGTGTACGACGTGGGAACGTCTGTCCTGACCGTTATCAACGAGGTGCTGAACGCAGGCGGGTACTCGGCACTCTCCACCGATGGACGAGGGGCTCTCGTCGTGAACAGGTATATCCGTCCGTCCGAGCGCCCTGTCAGCTACAGATTCGTTGAGGGAAGCAAAGCGATTCACTCGGCGTCGTGGACGATCGACAGAGACATCTTTGCGGTCCCAAACGTCGTAATCTGCATAGGGACGGGAGGGACCGGCAGTCAGCAGATGACTGGAGAGACCCCTCCGCCACTTGTGGGAAGAGCCGAGAATCGTAATCTGAACGACGAGTTCTCGATCCCATTTCGCGGAGAAGTCGCGCACGTTGAGACAGGCGTGCAGGCCGCGTCGCAGGAGATCATCGATGAGATCGCGCGCCGGATCCTCGCGGAACGATCAGCGCCCGCCGCGTCTCTGGTGATCGAGCACATGCCGGTTCCAATCTCACCCGGAGATGTCGTCGAGTTTGTCTCGCAGGGCACGCGCATGCGATGCGTCGTCCAGCAAATGGAGTACAAGCTCTCCCCAACCGCCCTGGTGAAAACAACGATGAAGGAGGTCCGAGAATGAGCGACGGCATCGAGTACCTCACGCAGGTCGTGGCAGACCTGCGAGCGCGTCTAGATGCGCAGCCCACCTACAGGTGGGGGACGGTCAAATACACCCAGGTCGCTAATGGGGATGGATTCGTCCCCCGCTTCATAGCTCTCCTCGATGGCATGGGCGATACCCAATACTACGTCGACGACAGTCTACTCGCGACGAAGGTCTCCCCTGGGGACCGGGTACTCGTCCAGATCCACCAAGGAACAATGGTCGCGCTCGCGCACACGCGCTCCAGCATGAATGCCTACGTCAAGCCAGGCGGAGGAGATACGGGGAAACAGGGGCCGCAGGGACCACAAGGTGAACCCGGCCCGCCAGGCCCGAGAGGCGACCCCGGCCAACAGGGACCACGAGGCCCGAAAGGCGACCCAGGCGAAACGGGACCACGCGGGGAAAAAGGCGACCCCGGAGAGGCGATCACCGTCGTCACTCCAGCCGGCGTCATCTCGGCCTACGCGGGCAAGACCGCGCCCGCCGGATGGCTCATGTGCGACGGCAAACAGTACGACCGCAAAACCTACCCGGCGCTCGCGGCCGTACTCGGAAACACTTTCACATTCCGAGTTCCCGACCTGCGAGGCCGGTTCATCCTCGGCGCATCCTCAACCCATCCTGCTGGCGAGCAGGGCGGCGAGGAAAAACACACGATGACAACGGCTGAGATGCCGCGTCACCAGCATCAGATCGGCGGCGAATCCGGCCAGTGGGGCGGCGGTGCCGGCATCTACCGGACGGACTTCTCGGGCGGCAGCAGATGGACAGGCATCGCAGCGTTCGGAGAGGGCTACCTCGATAGGGCGGTCGCAAAAATGGAAGGCCAATCCCAGCCTTTCAACATCATGCCGCCATATGCCGCGATCAATTTCATCATCAAGACCTGACAGGCCGCCCGGCCTGCCACCAACCAGCCCCGACCACCACAGCAGGTGGCCGGGGCTTTCCGTACACGAAAGGAAAAGAGTATGGCACCCGATCGTCAGACGATGCCCGAAACCAAGGTCCAGGAGGCCAAGCTGCTCGGGCTCCTGACCGAACGCAACCTCACTCAGCGTGAAGGAGGCCAGGCGTGAGCACCTCCCTTAATGATCCTCGCGTCGTCGCAGCCGTCGACACCGCCATGCGAGCCATGCTCGAAGAGGTCGGACACGTCGGCGGCGACAAGTACTGGGACGCAGTCGGCAAGTCCGATTTCCGGGGCTATGCATGGTGCGGCGCTTTCCAGGTATGGGGATTCCTCCAGGCAGGCGTCAATCTGACGAATGCGGCGTGGTGGTACTACGTCCCGTACATCAAGAATTTCGCGCAGCAGATCGGCGCGTGGTCTGACGAACCCGGCTACGGTCGTCAGGCGATCTACGAGTGGCACGGCGATGGCATCGCAGATCACGTCGGCGCATCCTGGCCCGACCCCGCCGCCGCGCTCTTCCGCGCCGTCGAGGGTAACACCAGCATGGGCGGCTCACAGGACAACGGCAACGGCGTCCTCGTCAAGTACCGCTACGACGAGGACATACTCGGATGGGTCGACATGCACCGCGTGCTCGCTTGGATGATCGACAACGGACGCTGGGACGGCGGCACCGCCGCACCCGCACAGTCCGGCCCGACCGACATCACCGCCCTGCAGCGCGCAGTCGGTGCAGACCCCGACAACATCCTCGGCCCTGACACCCGCCAGCGCATCCTCGCCGTCGCCGCCGCCTCCACCTGGGGCGGAAACGAATTCCCCTTCCGCGTCGAATACACGCAGCGCGTCGTCGGCGCAGAGCCGGACGGCATCTGGGGCGAAAACTCCGAAACCGCACACGACCGTACAGTCGGCCGCATCCAGGCCGCAGTCGGCGCATACCAGGATGAAATCTACGGCGCAGCAACCAACGCCGCCGTCAACATCGCGCTCGCGGGCGCAGAGACAGCGTGAAAGGAAACAGACATGAATCAGAGTGACATTCTGCTGGGTCTGCAGAAGGACCCTTTCGTGACAACCGTTGTGGTTGGCCTTCTGTGGCCGGTGATTCAGGCGGCGTTGGATCGTCCCTGGTGGACGACACGGCGCCGTGTCGTCCTCCTGGTGGCCGTTGCGCTGGTCGTTACGGCCGCCGTGTGGGTGTCCGGGTCATACCCGGCGACGTGGCGGCTGTTCGCGTCGCAACTGACGGTATTCCTGGGGGTTGCCTGGTCCGTGTACCAGGTGCTCGCGAGAATCCGAATCGGCGGTGTGAATCTTCTCGAATGGGTGGGGGTTATGACGCCTGGCGGCATGACTCGCGCTGACATCGAGGGTGAGACTGGGGGGCGAGGTCAGGAGAGCGGCGGTGCCGTGGGTCCAACTCGATAACGTCGTCGTCGGAGCGCTGATCGGACTGGTGGGGATCGTCTGCGGCAACCTCATCAGCGGGTGGTCGCAGCGCCGCGTCGAGCACGAACACTCCCGTCTCGCGGAGCTCACACTGGCGTTCGACGCGATGAAAACGGAACTCGAGCGGCTGACCCTCAAGGTCGATCGCCTCGAGAAGGACCTGGAGTCGGCAACACTCGACCTCGACCAGACGCGGGCTCGCTACCGAGCCGCGCTCAGCTGGGGCCATAAGCTCCAGCGCATCATCGAGGATCTGCTCTTGATGCTCCCGAATGGAACGACGCTCCCGTTCGTCCCAGACCCTCCGAGCGAGATCACGTCCGACATCTGAGGTAGACACCAACGCGGCCCCGGCCACTGGAAGATTTCTTCCGGCAGCCGGGGCCGTTCTGTTGTACCCACTGCGTACCCATTCGAGGTGCATATCGCTGCAGTTGCAACGATTGGTGGGGATGTGTGGAGATGGGGGGAATCGAACCCCCGTCCAGTGGCCGGCCCCGAATTCTTCTCCGAGCGCAGTCTACGGTTTTATTTCTCAGCCCCCA
>ERZ772827.84-NODE-84-length-51433-cov-11.450485_pt1 | contig 51433 bp, 84 predicted proteins | sample MGYA00580850_ERZ772827 | MGnify/ENA primary metagenome ERZ772827 (study PRJEB29015, sample SAMEA2737950) | human oral metagenome | biome: human oral; feature: human-associated habitat; material: dental | place: China | collected 2145 ... | reverse complement strand
TAACTTATGCAAGATAATAATATAATGATTAGCTACAAAATACAAGATGTTAAGAGATAAAAATAAAAAAATATTAATGTAAATAATAGTTTTATATATAGAAAAAAGAAAATATATGTTAATATTATAGTATAAAATAAATGAAAAAAAGAAAAGGAAAATAATGTTAGAGGAAATAGAGAAAATAAAATCGGCTAAAGAATTTGCTAAAAATTGGAAAAATAAGGGAAATGAAAAAGGTGATTCTCAAAAGTTTTGGATTGAGTTATTAACCAAAGTATATGGAGTAGAAAAGGTTACAGAGTTTATTCAATTTGAAGATGCAGTAAAAATGGATAAAACCACAGGATTTATAGACGGGATAATTTCTAAAACACATGTAATGATAGAACAAAAGTCAATATATGTTGATTTAAAAAAACCTATAAGACAATCAGATGGAACATATTTAACACCATATGAACAAGCTAAAAGATATAATGATGAAGTTATATATTCTAAAAAGTCAAGGTGGATAGTTCTTTGTAATTTTAGATCGTTTTTAATATATGATATGGAAAGGGAAAATCCAGAACCAGAAGAAATATTATTAGAAGATTTACCTAAAGAATATTATAGGATGAACTTTTTAGTAGAAAGTGAAAATGAACATATAAAGAAGGAAGAAGAAATATCATTTAAAGCAGGAGAACTAGTAGGAGAACTATATGATGCTTTTTCTAAAGAATATAAGAATATGGAAGATGAGCAAACACAAAAGGATTTAAACGAGTTATGTGTTAGAATAGTATTTTGTCTTTATGCAGAAGATGCAGGACTATTTGGTAAAAAGTCAGCATTCCATGATTATTTAGTGAAATATGAGAATTTAAATGATATGAGAAAAGCATTAAAGGATATATTTAGAATATTAGATACTCCATATGAGAAAAGAGATATTTATGAAGAAGAATTGAATGTTTTTCCATATGTAAATGGAGGATTATTTTCAAATGAAAATATAGAAATACCTAAATTTACAGAAAGAATAAGAAAAACTCTGTTATCTAATGCATCAGATAATTTTGATTGGTCAGACATATCTCCTACAATATTTGGTGCTGTTTTTGAATCAACTTTAAACCCAGAAACAAGAAGAAGTGGAGGTATGCATTATACTTCTATTGAAAATATCCATAAGGTTATAGATCCATTGTTTTTAAATGATCTTAAAAAAGAATTTAATAAAATAAGGGAAATTAAAACTTTAAGAAATAAAAGACCAGCATTAGAAGATTTTCAAAATAAAATTGCAAAATTAAAATTTTTTGATCCTGCATGTGGGTCTGGAAACTTTTTAACCGAAACATATATATCATTAAGAAAATTAGAAAATAGAATTTTAGATGAATTACAAGATAATATGATGTTTGAAGATATGGGGAATATAATAAAAGTATCAATACAACAATTTTATGGAATAGAAATAAATGATTTTGCAGTGAAGGTTGCAAAAACAGCATTATGGATTGCAGAAGCACAAATGTGGGAAAAAACTAGGAACAGACTTTCTAGTAGTTCAAAATTATCAGATTTTTTACCACTTGAAACATATGAAAATATTTTTGAAGGTAGTGCACTTTCTACAAATTGGGAAGAGGTTCTTCCAAGTACAGAGTGTTCATATATAATAGGTAATCCACCTTTTGTGGGGGCAAAAATAATGTCTAAAGAACAGAGAGATGATGTTAAAAATATATTTTTAGAAATGAAGGGAGCAGGAGAATTAGATTATGTTACAGCATGGTATAAGCTTGCATGTGATTATATAGAAAACACACAGATAAAATGTGCATTTGTTTCTACAAATAGTATTTGCCAAGGGCAACATGTAATAACTTTTTGGAAATACATAATTGAAAAATATAATGCCAAAATTATATTTGCGTACAAAACTTTCAACTGGGAAAGCGAGGCAAGTAATATGGCTAAAGTATATTGAGTAATCGTTGGATTTACTAGGGGGGGAAGGACTTTACCAATAAGTGTATTTTATACACTTCAACTAGTAAATATGAAATTTGCGACAAAATTAATCCGTATTTAGTTCCGGGAGACAATTATTTTATTGAAAGTAGAAGTACTCCCATTTGTAATGTTAGTAAAATGAATTTTGGAAGTCGTACAGTAGATGGAGGAGGATTAATATTATCAGAGGAAGAAAAACAAAAATTCATAAAAGAAAACCCAATATCAGAAAAATGGATTAGACCATTTATAGGAGCAGAAGAATTTATAAACAACAAGAAGAGATACTGCTTATGGCTTAAAGATGTAGAGCCTAGTGAGTTGAGAAAATGTAATTTAGTACTAGAAAGAATAAGATTTGTTAAAGAATTTAGAGAAAAAAGTAAATCAAAGATAACAAGAGAAAAAGCAGAAACACCAACATTATTTTATCATACATTACACCCAGATACAGATTACTTATTAGTACCAAGAGTATCATCAGAAAAAAGAAAATATGTGCCAATGGGACTTATTAATAAAGAAATAATAGCAAGTGATGCTACACAGATAATACCTAATGCTACATTATATGAATTTGGTGTATTAACATCAAATGTACATATGGAATGGATGAAATTGGTTGCGGGTAGATTAGGGAATGGTTATAGATATTCTAAAGATATAGTATATAATAATTTCCCATGGCCAGAACCTACAAAAGAACAAAAAGATAAGATAGAAGAAACAGCTAAACAAATATTAGAAGTAAGAAAAAAATATGAAAATTCAACATTAGCAGACCTATATAATGATTTAACAATGCCAATTGATCTTAGAAAAGCACATGAAGAAAATGATAAAGCAGTTCTTAAGGCATATGGATTTAAAGGTAGAGAAATGGAAGACTCTGAATTGGTTGAAAAACTAATGGTATTGTATAAGAAGATTATCAACGAAGAATAATTGGAAAAATATTTCCAAAAGTATAAAAAAATAACAACTATTGGAAAAATATTTCTAATAGTATTCTAAGTATTAGTAAATATAAATTAATTCAAAATATGCTTTGGTTGACAATTCTAGCTATAAATAATATAATATACATGTTTATATCAAACACATATATATAGAAAGAGGAATGTGGCACAAAAACCTGTGAAGTCCTACTTTCAAAGTATATATGGAAGAAAAAACAATTAAAAAGAAATTTTTAAAATATAGGAGGTAAAAATGTCAGTAGTGGCAATGAAAGAATTATTAGAAGCAGGAGTTCATTTTGGACACCAAACAAGAAGATGGAACCCTAAAATGGGAGAATATATATTCCAAGCTAGAAATGGAATACATATAATAGACTTACAAAAAACATCAAAATTATTAGATTCAGCATATGAATTTTTAAGAAAGATAGCTGAAGATGGTGGAGAAGTATTATTTGTAGGAACAAAAAAACAATCAGAAGAACCAATAAAAGAAGCAGCAGAAATGACTAACTCATACTATGTAAATCATAGATGGTTAGGTGGAATGCTAACAAACTTTAAAACAATAAGAAAAAGTGTATATAAATTAAAAAGATACGAACAAATGAAAGAAGAAGGAATGTTCGATCTATTAACTAAAAAAGAAGTAATAGCAATAGAAAAAGAAATGGAAAAATTAGAATACAACTTAGGTGGAGTTAAAGAAATGGAAAGATTACCACAAGTTATAGTTGTAGTAGATCCAGGTAAAGAACATATAGCAGTAAAAGAAGCAAAAACATTAGGAATACCAGTAATATCATTAATAGATACAAACTGTGACCCAGATGGAATTGACTATGTAATACCAGGAAATGACGATGCTATAAGAGCTGTATCATTAATATTAAAAACTTTAGCAAGAGCTATAATAGAAGGAAGACAAGGTGAAGAATTAGCACCAGTTCAAGAAGAAGTTGTAGCAGTAGAAGAAACAGTTAATGAAGACGCAGAATAAGAATAAAATAGGAGAAAAATTATGATAGATGCAAAATTAGTAAAAGAATTAAGAGAAATGACAGGTGCAGGGATGATGGACTGCAAAAAAGCTTTATCAGAAGTTGGAGGAGACTTACAAAAAGCTATAGAATATTTAAAAGAAAAAGGAATAACAAAAGCAGCTAAAAAATCTTCAAGAATAGCAGCAGAAGGTTTAGTAGATGTATATGTAACAGAAGATAATAAGGTAGCATCAGTTATAGAAGTTAATGCAGAAACAGACTTTGTTGCAAAAAATGAAGAATTCAAAAACTTTGTTAAAGAGCTTGCAAAAATAGTTGCATTAAAAAATCCTAAAGATATAGAAGAATTAAATAATCTAGAATATGAAAATGGAAAAACAGTAAAAGAAATATTAACAGAAAAAATAGCAACAATTGGTGAAAACATGAATATAAGAAGATTTGAAAGAATTGAAACACCATCAGTTGTAGCAGGATATTTACATGGAGAAGGTAAAATAGCTGTTTTAGTAGAATTAGATGGTGGAACAAAAGAAGTTGCAGAAGATGTAGCAATGCAAGTTGCAGCATTAAATCCAGAATATCTAGATGAAACACAAATAGAAGAAGAAAGATTAAATAGTGAAAAACATATAATAATGGAACATACTTTAGAAGAAGGAAAACCAGCAGAAATAGCAGAAAAAATAGCTGCAGGTAGATTACAAAAAGTATTTGAAGAAATATGTTTAATACACCAACCATTTGTTAAAGATGGAAGCTTAAAGGTAAAAGAATATGTTGCAAAAAACGGAGGAAAAGTTGTTAAATTTATTCGTTTTGAAAAAGGTGAAGGACTAGAAAAAAGAGTAGAAAACTTTGCAGAAGAAGTTATGCAACAATTAAAATAATTAAAATAAAAAGGGCAAGCTTTTTAAAAAAGTTTGCTCATTTTATATTTTAGAGGTAGATTATGATAGAAATAAGATGGCATGGAAGAGGCGGACAAGGTACAAAATCTGCTGTACTTTGGTTTGCAGATATTGTATTTAAAAAAGGAAAATATGTACAAGGATTTCCAGAATATGGACCAGAAAGAACAGGGGCACCCCTTACAGCATATAATAGGTTAAGTGATAGAAAGATAAAAATACATAGTAATATATATAATCCAGACTATATAGTAATTGTTGATGAAACACAAATAGATAATTCGGTTATAACAGGGATAAAAGAAAATACTATAATAATTGCAAATAGTGAAAAAGTATTAGATGAAATATATTCAAAAATGGATAAATTAACAGAAAAACAAAAAAATAATATTATATGTATACCAGCAATAAGGATATCTAGAAAGAACTTAGGAAATGTTTTCCCTAATATACCAATGCTTACAGGATTAATATATATATTGAAATTATATGAAAAAGATGAATTTTTAAAAGAAATAGAAGAAAAACTTAAAGAAAGATTTATAGACAGAGAAGAACTAATAATTGGAAATTTAAATGCAGTAAAAGAAACATGGGAATATTTAGAAGAAAATTATAATTAAAAGAGGTATAAAGTGTTTAAGATAAAAATGGGAGAAAATTGGAAAAATGAAAAAGATGGTGGAACAATTACAGTTCCAGGAAATTCTAAAGAGTTTAAAACATGGGATTGGAGAATAAACAAACCTGTATGGATAAAAGAAAAATGTAAACAATGTACATTATGCTGGCCTGTATGTCCAGAAGATTGTATATTAATAGATAAAGAGCAAAAAATTAGGGGAGAATTTGACTATGAATATTGCAAAGGATGCCGGAATATGTGCTAAAGTTTGTCCATATGATGCAATAATAATGGTAAATGAAGAGGAGGCAATAGATGAAGACAAAGCTTAGTCGGAAATAATGCAGTAGCAAATGCTTTAAGACAGATAGGAGTAGAAGTATTTCCATCATTTCCTATAACACCATCAACAGAAATACCAGAATATTTTTCAAAATATATAGCAGAAGGAAAAATATTATCAAACTTAATACTTGTAGAAAGTGAACATAGTGCAATGTCTGCTGCAATAGGTTCAGCATTATCAAATGCAAGAACAGCAACAGCAACATCATCAAATGGACTTGCATATATGTGGGAAATGCTACATATAGCATCAAGTATGAGAGCACCAATTATAATGGAGCTTGTATGTAGAAGTATATCAGGACCACTTAATATACATAATGATCATTCAGATGCAATGGGAATGAAAGATACAGGATGGATAATGCTATTTTCAAAAAATAATCAAGACGTATATGATAATACAATAATAGGTACAATGATAGCAGAAAATAGTAATGTATTATTACCAATAGCAATATGCCAAGACGGGTTTATAACATCACACTCAATAGAAAATATAGAAATATTAGAAGATGATGAAGTAACAAAACTTGTAGGAAAATATAATAATAGTGTAAATCTTTTAGATAAAGAAAATCCAGTAACAGTTGGTCCATTAGATTTACCAACACATCTTTTTGAACATAAAAGATTACAAGTAGAAGCATTAGCAAATGCTAAAAAAGTATTTAAAGAAATATCAGAAAAATATGAAAAAATATCTGGAAGAAAGATAAATATGATAGATACATATATGGTAGAAGATGCGGACACTGTTATAATTGCTATAGGATCAACAGCAGAAACAATAGAAGAAGTTGTAGATAGAAGAAGAAAAAATGGAGAAAAAGTAGGAGTAATAGCAATAAGAATGTTTAGGCCATTCCCATCAGAAGAGATTATATCAGCATTAAAAAATGTTAAAAATATTGCAGTAATGGATAAGGTTATGGATTATTCTTTAAATGGAGGACCATTATACAAAGAAATTATATCTGCAATATATGATATGAAAGAAAAAAATAAAGATGTAGATAAAAATATAATTGTTTCAAACTATATTTATGGAATAGGTGGAAGAGATATAGGAGTAAATGATATTGAAGGAATATTTGATGATATGTTAGATGATTCTAATAATGAAAAGATAAAATATGTAGGATTAAAATAGAAAGGAGAAGAAAATGCCAGTATTTAATTTAAAAAATGTAATGTCACAAACACCATCAAGATTTACAGCAGGTCATAGAATGTGTACAGGATGCCGGAGTACCACCAATAGTTAGAATGGTATTAAGAGCAGTAAAAAATGAAGATCATGTTGTAATATCAACAGCAACTGGATGTTTAGAAGTATCAAGCACAATATATCCATATACATCATGGACAGATTCATATATACATACAGCATTTGCATCTTCTGCAGCAACACTTTCAGGGGTAGAATCTGCATATAGTATTAAAAGAAAAAAAGGTGTGATTAAAGAAAATCAAACTACCAAGTTTATAACTTTTCGGAGGAGATGGTGGAACATATGATATAGGGCTTCAGAGTTTATCTTCTGCGATGGAAAGAGGACATGATATGACATATATTTGCTATGATAATGGTGGATATATGAATACAGGTATGCAAAGAAGTTCAGCAACACCAGCATTTGCAAATACAACAACAACACCAGTTGGAAAAGAAGAAAATGGTAAATTAGAAAAAAGAAAAGATTTAACAAAAATAATGATAGCACATAATCTTCCATATGTAGCACAGACAGCGGCAGTTGGAGTATTTAAAGACCTATATACAAAATCAGAAAAAGCAATATATACAGAAGGAGCAACATTTCTAAATATATTTGCGCCATGTCCAAGAGGATGGGGATATTCAGAAGAATTATTAATGGATATAAACAAGCTTGCGGTTGATACATGTTATTGGCCACTTTATGAAGTTATAGAGGGCAAGTATGTTATAAATTATAAGCCTGTAAAGAAAAAGCCTATAGAAGAGTTTTTAAGACCACAAAAAAGATTTAAACATATGTTTAAAGAAGGAAATGAATGGATGATAGAAGAATTTCAAAAAGAAGTTGATAAAAGATGGGAAGAACTTTTAAGATTAGAAGAGGCAACAAAAGATATGTAAAAATATACAAGTAATTAGGAGAATAAAGAAGTTCTTTTAAGTGCTTGTATTTTTCATTTGTTAAATATAGAGAATATGAAATAGATATAGTATAATTAGGAATATAATTAGAAAGAATAAAGAAGTAGAGGAATAATAAATATGAAATTAGCAAAAGAAATGTTAGAATGGTATAAGGAAAATAGGGCGATTAGGAGATTAAAAATAACAGATTCAATGTATATGAAATATTTTAGACAAATAGAAATGAATTTAGATTATAATGAAGAAGTACAAATAGTTTTTGTAGGGTCTATTGGTGAACAAGGAAGCTTTTTCCATTCAATACCATGTTTTTTTGGAGAGTTATGTGGAGTTGCAATAACAAATAAGGGGATTATTGTTGCAAAATCTGATGGAGTGATATTTCCAATTAAATCAACATTAACAGTACAACTTAGTTATTTTAATGATGTAACTAAAATAGATAGAATTTTTATGTCCACACTTATACTAGATAGTATAAAAGAAACAATAACTGTAACATTAAGAAAAAAGGATGCACAAGTTTTCTATAATCTTATTCGTAGAATATTAATAGATAAAGAAACACTATATACAAAAGACGAAGTAAATAATATGAGTGACATGAACAAAGAGATTAATTCTTTTCAAGATTTAAGAAATTATAATAAAGATTGGGAAAATAGAAAATGAGAATATTTGAAAATGTTAATATTTTAGAAAATGGAGATATATCAATAGAAAGAGAAACAGCTAATTTTCATCATATATATAATGTTTTAAGAGCGAAAATAGGAGAAATATTAGAAGTTGTAGATATAGAGAGTAAGACATTGTATGTTACTGAAATAAAAGATGGAAATGGTAATTTAAAAGTAAAAGATATAATAAGAAAAGAAGAAGATGCTATTAAGATAACTATTTATCAAGGAGCTATAAAAGGTGAAAGATTTGAGTATTTTTTAGAAAAGACAACAGAACTTGGAGTAGATAAAATTTGTATTATACCACTTAAAAGAAATGTTGTTAAATTTAAAGAAAATGAAAAAAATAAGAAAGAAGAAAGATTTAAGAAAATATTAGAATCATCATCAAAACAATCTAGAAGAGTAGATATACCTAAATTAGAAATATTGACTAATAATAATGAAGTGATGAATAGTTTAGAAAAAGAAGATATAGTATTTGTACTATATGAACAAATATTGAATGAGACTATTGATATGAAAACTATTGTAAAGACTATAACAGATAATAATTATAATAATATAGGGATAATAATAGGAGCAGAAGGTGGAATTGATAAATTAGAGATAGAAGAATTTAAAAAAATTAAAAATACAAAAATAGTGACACTTGGAAAAAGAATATTAAGAGCAGAAACTGCAGGAGTAGTATTACTAAGTATATTAAATTATGAATTGAGGATATAATGGCGAAAAATAATGAAAAGAATGATATTAAAGAAGAAACTATAGAAAGAGAAGAACTTTTAGATTTAGATATAGAAAAAGAAGAAGATCTAGATGAAAAAGAATTAGAAAATGCAAAAAAAGCATATGAAAAAAGAATAAAGATACCATTTGATATAAAAAAAATGATAGGATTTAAGATTTTAAAAGAATTAATAATTCCAGTAATTATGTGTATACTTTTTGCAATAACATATGTATTAAAAGATGTCCTAAATTTTATGACAATAAATATATTTGTTGTCATATTAGGAACATTAAGTATAGCAGTATATGAAATATCATATAGGAGATCAAAAGAAGAATATTTTATAAAAGGGTTAGAGATAAATGTACTTACATATGTATATATAGTATTTAGCAATACACTTATACAAGCAAGATTAGATAAAAAAAGTATGCTTGTATATGCACTTGTAATATTCCGGATATTATATTATAAAAAGTATAATAATTTATGGTATTGAAAGGAAAAAATATATCAAAACATTTATAGACACAAAAGATATTATAAAAGATACTAGAAAAAAATATATAGTATAAGAGGAAAATATGGAGAAAAAAAAGGTAATAATTACAGCATATTCTTTAACACTTCGGACGGAATAGAAACATCATTAATTAAATTATTAGAAAACTTATCTAAAGATAATAATTTAGAAATTACATTATCATTAGAAAAGAAAGAAGGAATATTTTTAGATATGGTTCCTAAAAATATAAGGATCATAGAATATAGGGTATCAGAAAATAAAAATAAGTATTTAAGAAAATTAATAAACCTATTTAGAAGAACTATATTTAAGATTAAATATAATAAAAAATATGATGTAAGTATTTGTTATGCTACATATTCAATACCAGGTATGGTACAAACAGATATAACAAGTAATAATAGAAGTATTTGGATGCATCGGAGAATATCTAGATATACTTCGGAAGTAAAGAAAAATATATAAAGTTTATAGAAAAAATAGTTAAACATAATATAACTAAAATAGTATTTGTATCAAAGAAAAATGAAGAAACTTTCTATAATATAATTGATAAGAAATATATAGAAAAAAATAATATTAAAACATATGTTATAAAAAATTATATTGATGGTGATGAAATTTTAAGAAAATCTGAAGAAGAAATAGTAATAGAAGATAAAGAAAAAAAAGAATTAATTAAAAATATATTAGAAGAAAAGAAAAATGATGATAATATAAAAATATTATTAAATGTTGGAAGACATTCAAAAGAAAAAAATTTAAATACTATGATAGAAGTGTTTAAAAATGTATTAGAAAATAGTAAAAATATAATTCCATATCTAATAATGTTAGGAGATGGAAAAGAAACAGATAATATACAAAAATATATAAAAGAAAATAAATTAGAAAAAAGGATTATATTATTAGGAAAGAAAAAAAATCCATACCCATATTTTAAAATATCAGACTATATATTTTTAACATCTTTAACAGAAGGATATCCGGTTGTATTTCAAGAAGCAATGGTAATGCGGTAAGAAGATAATTACAACAGATGTATCAGATGCAGAAATAGATATAAAAAATAAAAAAAGAGGATATATAATATCTTTTGATAAAAATATTATGACAAAAGAGATATTAGAGATATTAGAAAATCATAATAATGAAAAAGACACAAAAGATAAAGAAAGTATATATAATTATAATGAAGAAAATGAAATAAATAAAAAGATCCTATATAATAAAATTTTAGTGATAATAAGGAAATAATATGGAACTTGTAAATATAGAAAAAAGTTTAAAACAATTAACAGTTGTAAAAAGAAATGGTAGGAAAGTAGAATTTGAAGGTGATAAAATAGCAATAGCAATAAAAAAAGCATTTGATAGTGTAGAAAATGAAAAATATACAGAAAAAGATGCAAATAAGGTATATATTGCAGTTTTAAAAGAAATATATGATAAATATATATTAGAGAAACAAACAGAAGATAATCAAAAGAAAATAAAAATAGAGACAATTCAAGATATTATAGTAAATAAGCTTAAAAGTTTAAAATATACAGAAGTATATATAAGTTTTATACAATATAGAGAAAATAGGAAGAAAATAAGAGAAGCATTTGAAGAAAGAAAACAATATAAGTTTTTAGGTATATTAGATAAGTTAAAAATAGAAGAAAATATCTCTAAGGAAAAACGAGAAGGAATAACACCTAAAAGTAAGATTGAAAAACTTCGGAAATGATATATTAAAACAATATGCTATGACTCAAAAAATAAAAAAGAAATATTTGGAATCACATGAAATAGGAGAAATATATATACACAATATTGAATGTATACCAACAGGAATAACAGGATTTACACAATTAGACCTACTAGAAAAAATAGAAGAAGATTTTACAGAAAATGAATTAATTAAAAATCAAGGTGAAAATATATATACATATATAAATATAATAACAAATATAATGCTATTGACAGCAAGAGAACAATATTATGGAGAAGGAATACCAGCATTTGATTTTTTACTTGCAAAAGGAGTATTAAAAACATTTAAGCAAAATTTTAAAAAAATACTAATAGAATATTTAGAATTCACAGAGTTTTTACAATTCTTACCTATGAATGGTATATTAAGAGAAATAGAAAGAATAGAAAGTATTAGATTTGATATACAAATATTTAAACAATATTTAAGAGAAAGTGATAAAGTATTTGCAATATTTGAAAAAGCATATACTATGGCAATAATAAAAACAGAAAAAGATACATATAAGGCAATAGAAATGTTTGTACATAATTTAAATATGCTTTCAGAAGATAGAGAACAACAAATGATATTTAGTTTAAATTTAGGAACAGATACAAGTGATGAACGGTAGAATGGTAACTAAAATGTTGTTTAAGGTAATAAATAATAAGAAAAGTAGTAAGCAAAATACTTTAGAAATAGTTTTTAAATTATCAAAAAAAATTAACTTTACAGAAAAAACAAAAAATTATGACCTATTTTTAGAGAGTATGTCTTTAAATTTAAAAAAGATTAAATATTCAATGTTAGATAGTAGTTTTAATAAGGAAAAATATGTAGAAGGTAATTATTTAACAGAAGCATCATATTTAAATGGAATACGTATAATAGATAATAACATAGATGATAAAAGAAGAGTAGTAGGAGGAAGAGGACTTTTAGCTGTTGTTAGTATAAATTTAGTAGGACTTGCTATAAAAGAAAATAAGGAAAGTAAAAGGTTTTCGAAGAAATCATTTTTAAAGAAAATAGAACAGGTTCTTTTAGCGGCAAGACAAGTACTTTATGATAGGTTTGAAGAACTAAGTGAAAAATCAAGAAATGATTATCCAATGCTATTTGGTCAAAATTTATGGCTTGAAAGTGATAAAATAAAAGAAGAAGACAAATTAAGAAGAGCATTAAAACACCGGAGTACTTGCAATAGGTTTTAACCGGACTTTATGAAACACTACTTGCAATATATAGGAAAAATAAGATAGAGAATATAAGAGAAGCACAAGAATTAGGATTAGAAATAATTAAAACAATAAGAAAAAAATGTGATAGATTTTCAGAAGAAAATAATTTAAATTATCAATTAATAGCATTACCAGAAAATTATGATAAAGAAATGTTTATAGATATTGATCAAATAATACATGGTAAAATTAAAGGGGTTACAGATAAAGAACATTATACAAATTCATTTAAAATAAAAACAAATAATCTTGAAGAAAAAATAAAATGGGAAGCACCATTTCATAAATATACTAATGCAGGACATATATTTGTACTTGAAACTAAAGCTTATGATAATAATATAACAAAACTAGAAGAGGTTCTAAATGTATTACAAAAGGAAAATATAGGGTTTGTAGAAGTAGAAAGAGAAGATAATTAAGTAAGAAAAAAGAAGGCATATATTTTATACCTTCTTTTATAATTATTTATTGTTGTTTAATTTTCTTGCAAGTGTAGCTTTTTTTCTAGCTGCAGTATTTGATTTTAAAACACCTTTAGTTTTAGCTTTATCTATTTTTGATACTGCATTTTTGAAGTTAACTTCCATTAAGTTTGAATCTTTTGTTAATAATGATTCTTCGAATTTTCTTATAGCTGATTTGTATGATGATTTAATCATATTATTTCTTAATGTTTTAATCTTTGCTACTTGTACTCTCTTTTTTGCTGATACTATGTTTGGCATGATATCTCCTTTCTAAATAATTATAGTATTACACTATTTCACATGCTAATATTTTAACATGTTAATATATGTTTTGTAAAGTATTATTGACAAAAATAAAAAAGCCTTGAAAATCAAGACTTATAATTGGAGCGGGTGGAGGGAATCGAACCCTCACTATCAGCTTGGAAGGCTGGAGTTCTACCATTAAACTACACCCGCATCTCAGTATGTTTTTATTATACATTCTACCTTGTAATTTGTCAACAACTTTTTATAAAAAAATAAAAAAAAGTAAATTTAAAATATACCAGCAAAATTTGCTGGTATATCTGTTAAATTAATAAAAATCATCATTATAGAATTCTCTATTGTAGTACTCAAAAGTTCCCGGTCGATATTTATTATAATTTGTATTTATAAAATACCCATAAAATTGATAACGAGCTTCTGCTCGATTATACAAAGCAGGTATCCCCCTACTTGTTATCGTAAAGCAATAATCATCATCGCCTTCGATGGCCAGACAATTATTTGTGAATCTTTTTAATAGAAAAGCATTTTTGGAATAAACACCATTACTTGGGTTGTTATTCCAAAAATCAGTTTTAATAACATATTTGTTTTTAAAATTATCCATCACTATGACGTATAACTTATTATTTATGATAAATGGCTTGTATAAATAGCCACTATCGTCAATATTGCCAACTGATGAAGTTTTCTTATTATTAGAATTTCTATTATTCGAACTATTACCAATTGTAACATTTATGTTACCATCTATTGTAACTTTGGTTTTTGAAAATCCTAAACAAACAAACATAAAAATTAATAATAATACCACTTTCCGTAAACTTAATTTTTTCATAACGATCACTCCTTAATTTTTTTTTAATTTTGAGCTGTTATTGTACATAGCTCATTAAATTAATTGTAATTTAATTATAACATGGATTTTAAAGTTATGCAATACTTTTTATGAATTATGTTAAGTTTTTTTATGGGTTTATTATTTTCTGTTTTTGTGGTATAATAATATTGTAGACAAGGAGGGATTATGTTTGAAAATGAAATAATATTAGAAAATTTATCTAAAACAATGGAAATAGAAAACCAAGTTTTAGATATAAAAGATAAAGAAATGTTAAATAATATTTTAGAAGGTAAGAATACTTTAGAAGATATATTAAATAGTATTAAAAAGGAATATATGGTATAGGCAATTAGTAATAAAATTTATTAGTTGTCTATTTTTTATGTCTTACCCCTTTATTTTATGTATTGTTAATTGATATAATAATGATAAATTAGAGAATTATATCTATAATAGTAAGGAAAGTTTATGGAAGATTCAATATATATGTACAAGGGTACAAATGTCTTAGTAAATAAGATTCGGGATAAGGGAAAATAAGCTTTTAAAAGAATATGAGAAAAAGATAGTTGCAGTAAGACTGTTAGAATTACATATATCTGGAATAACAGGAGATTTTTCTTTAAATCATTTTGTTAATATTCATAAAAAATTATTTGGAGATGTGTATTTTTTTGCAGGTGAATTTAGAAAAGAAAATATAGCAAAAGGTTCTTTTAGGTTTGCAGATTATAGGTATATTAATGGTGAAATAGTTAAATTATTTGAAAAGATTTTAAAAGATAAAGATTTAATAGAAAAGAAAGTTTCAAAAGATATATTAGCAGAAAAACTTGCATATTATAGTGCAGAATTAAATGTACTACATCCATTTAGAGAAGGAAATGGAAGAACAATAAGAGAATATATAAGGCAGATGGCATTATATAGTGGATATAATATGAATTATAGTAGAATAAAAGTAGCAGATTATATTGAGGCAAGTATATTTTCTATTGTAGATATATCAAAACTTAAAGAAATATATGCTAAATGTTTGGAGAAAATAGATGGAGTTTAAGCATACTTCGGTATTATTACAAGAAGTAATAGAGAATCTTAATATTATAGAAAAAGGTATATATGTAGATGGTACAGCAGGTGGTCGGTGGACATAGTAAAGAAATATTAAAAAGACTAAATGGTGGAACAATTATATGTATAGACAGAGATATTGAGGCAATTAATAAGACAAAAGAAACATTAAAAGAATATGAGAAGAACAATAGGGTTATACTAGTACAAGAAAATCATGAAAACATACCAGAAGTTTTAGAACTTTTAGGAATAGGTAAAGTTAACCGGAATATTACTTGACCTTCGGGGTATCATCATATCAAATAGATAATGGAGAAAGAGGTTTTTCATACATGAATGATGGGATTCTTGATATGAGAATGGATAATACTTCTCGGAATTACAGCTAAAGATATTGTAAACAAATATAGTAAGGAAGAATTAATTAAAATATTTAAAGAATATGGAGAAGAAAAGTTTGCAGCTAAGATTGCAAATGAAATAATAAAAGAGAGAGAAAAAGCAGATATTTGTACAACATTTGATTTAAATAGGATTATAGACAAGGTAAAACCATATTCTAAAAAAGGGCATAAATCAAAACAAGTCTTTCAATCATTAAGAATAGAGGTAAATAAAGAAATTGTTAATTTAGAAAAAGCAGTAAGTAATATGATAGATTGTCTTTCTGATAAAGGAAGAATAGCTATTATAACATTCCATTCTTTAGAGGATAAAGCAATAAAGAAAGTATTCAAAGAAAAAGAAGGAAAATGTTTATGCCCAAGTGATTTACCAGTATGTGTATGTGGGTATAAGAGTTTTGGAAGAAATGTGAGTAAAAAAGCAATACTTCCAAGTAATAAGGAATTGGAGGAAAATACAAGAGCCAAAAGTGCTAAATTAAGAGTATTTGAAAGAGTAGAACAACATGGAAAATAATTTTGATATTACTAAAATATATATGGAAACAGATAAGAAAAAAATAAGGTTTCAAAATATAATTAGTGTATTTTTGAATAGAGAAAAAAGCTTAAATAGTATTAGAAATGTGAAGAATTTCGAGAAAAAAAATAATAAAAAAGAAAAAAGTATGGATAGAAAAAATATTAAAATGCAAGAAAGAAGTAGGGCATATGAAGAATATATAAAAAGAAAAAAAGTAAAACAAAGAGATGCAAGAACAAAGTTTTTCCTTTTTATAATATTTGGTATATTACTTATATCTATGCCGTTATATATAATATTTAAATCTGCAGAATCTGATGAACTTTTTACAAGTGTAAATAATTTAAAATCACAGATAGAAGAACAAAGAAAAGAAAATGAACAGCTTGCATTAAACTTACAAAATCAAGCAAGCTTAGTAAAGATTGAACAAGATGCAAAATATAGGTTGGGAATGCAAAAAATCGAACCTACAAGGATTATAAAAGTGCAGACAAATGAAAAAGATTATATAGAAACAGAAAATGTTTCTATTATAAGAGATAAAGAAGAAACAGTATTTGATAAAATATTTAAGTTTTTGATGAACTTATTTTAGATATTTATAATAGTATTATTAGAAAAATAAATAATATATATAGCAAAAGCTATGTATAAAAGGAGCAAAAGATGAAATTAAGTGAGATAATAAGTAAAATAGATATTAAAAAAATTAATATTGATAGAAATGAAATAGAAAAAAAATCAGATTTACAAATATTTAGAATAGAAGAAGATAGAAGAAAAATAGCTAAAAATTCTTTATTATTCTTAGACAAGAAAGAAGTAGAAGATTTAACAAAAGATGATGTTAAAAGTTTAGCAGAAGAAATAAAAGAAAAAGAAGTAAATATAATTGTATTAGAGACAGGACTTGAAGATTTAGAAAAAGAAATATTAGAAATATCTAAAGATGTAATAATAATATGTACAGATAATATAGAAAATGCTAAAATAAGGATTGCAATAGAATTTTATGCAAATCCTGAAAAAGAATTAAAGCTAATTGGAATTGTGGGAACAAGAGGTAAAACAACTACAGCATTTATAATACGTGAAATATTAGAAAAAGCAGGAATAAGGACAGGCCTTATAACAACAATGTATACAATGATAGAAGATAAGATTGTAATGCAAAATCAGGGAAACATGCCTAAAATATTAGATTTCTTTAAAATATTAAGAGTAATGGCTAATGAAAGTGTTATGTATGTAGTGATGGAAACACCAGTAAGTAGTATAAAAGAAGGATTATTTTCTAATATATGTTTTGATTATGTTGTATATACAAACATAATTAAAGAAGAGATAAATAAGGAAAAATATGGAAATACAATGAAATGTTTGGAAAATACATTGGAGATTGTAAGAAATGCTAAAAAAGTTGTGGTAAATGAAGATTGTTTGGCAAGAGAGTATGTAAAAAATAATGCAAAACAATATATAACATATGGAATAACAAATAAGTGTGACATAATTCCAAGTAGTTTTCAAATAAGAAGTAATTATACAGAAATTTCAATAATGATAAACAAGAATTTTGTGAAAATAAGAATGGCACTTATAGGTCAAACGTCTGTATATAATTCACTTGCAGCAATAGCACTTGCAAGTATGATGGGAATAAATGCAGAAACAATAAAAAATGGACTTGAGTCTGTAGTAATTCCGGGAAAAAGAGAAATAATTCCAAATCCTGAAGAAATACCAATTATGATAGATGGTGAAAGAGATAATAATAGAATAGAAATGTTATTAAAAGAACTTAGAAAATATATAACAGGAAGAATATCTGTTGTTGTTGGTGCAAATGAAGGAGATAGTGAAGAAAAGTTATTTAATCTTGGAAGAATTTTAGGAAAACATGCAGAGATTATAAATATTACAACAGGAAATCCACGGAAAAGATGATGAAAGAAAAATGTCAAATACAATCTTAGATGGTGTTAGAAGTACAGAAGCAAAAGGATATATAGATCCAAAATTAGATAGAAAACAAACAATAGAATTGATATTAAGTAAAGCAGAAAAAAGAGATTATATATTATTACTAGGACTTCGGATATAATAAGTTTATGAAAGTTTCAGATAATATAATTCCATTTGATGAAAAACAAGTGGTATTAGATTTCTTTAAAAATAGAGAAGATTCTAAAAAGTAGAGAAGGAAGAAAATAAATTATGATATTAACATTATTTGTGTCCATGGCACTTACACTTGTTATAGGAATATATACTGTAGAAAAGCTTAAGAAAAAGAAAATAGAACAATCAGAAAGACATGATGGGCCTCAATCACATTTAGTAAAACAAGGAACACCTACATCACGGCCGGAATAATGTGTATACTTACAACAACAATACTTCGGAATATCATATTATATATTTCCATTTGGAATACCAGTAGAGCAAAAAGGAATATTTTTAACACTTATAATATGTTCAGTACTTTTTGGACTTATAGGATTCTTAGATGATTCGTTAAAGGTATATAAAAAGAATACAGATCGGACTTTCACCTAAAAAGAAAATATTAATGCTTACATTGGTAGGTATTGTAACAATGTCTGTTTTAGTTTTTGGATTAAAAATGAAAAGTTCTATATATGTATATTTTTTAGAAAGTATATCAATAGCAGGAATTTTAAAGATAATAATAGATGTTGTTGTATTAATGGCAACAACAAATGCAGTAAATTTAACAGATGGAGTAGATGGACTTTCATCAAGTGTAGGGATAGTGATATTAACATTTTTAATGGGATATGCAATTAAATATGGAAATATAGCAGTTGCAATATTTGATATTATTGTAATTGGAGCATATATAATATTTTTACTATTTAATTGGCATAAAGCAAAAGTTTTCATGGGTGATACAGGATCTTTCTTTTTAGGAGCAGTAATTGCATTATCAGCAATAGCTACAGGACTTGAATTTGTATTACCACTTATTGCAATAATACCAGTTGTAGAAACAGTATCTGTTATACTACAAGTAATTTATTATAAGAAGACAAAAAAAAGATTATTTAAAATGGCACCACTTCACCATCATTTTGAACAATCAGGATGGAAAGAAGTTAAAGTTGTTAGAATATTTACATTAATTACAATATTAATGTGTTTAATAACAAAATTTGTGCTTAATATGTAAAATAAAAGTAAAGTGAGAAATATGGAAAAAAAAGAAAAAAGAGGAATATTTATAGGGAGTAGACCAGATTATATATTGATACTATTAATAGCTGTGATATATGTAATAGGTATAATAACATTATTATCTGCAAGTGCTCCAACTTCACTTGCAGAGTCTCGGAAATAGTTATTCATATTTTCAAAGACAATTAGTATATTCAATAATAGGTATAATATGTGCATTTTTTGTATCAATTATTGATTATAGGATATATAAAAATACAAAATTTTTGGGGCTTGTTTTTATAATACTTATACTTGCAACAATATCTGTAAAATTTTTGGGTAGAGATGCAAAAGGGGCAGTAAGATGGATACAAATAGGTAGAATTACATTACAACCTTCAGAATTTGTTAAAGTTGGAATGATAGTAATATTTGCAGGTTTTTTTACAGAACTTGAAAAGAGGAATAAGCTTAAAGATCCAATTTGGTCAGTACTTGTACCACTTGTAATTGGTGGATTTGTTGCAGGAATAATATTTTTTATGCAAAATCACTTAAGTGCAGCAATCCTTGTAATTACGACACTTTTAGCACAAATGTTTATAGCAGGAATAAATTTTAAAGCGTTTATAACAATTATGATTTCAGGACTTATTGGATCATATTTCTTAATACAGTCAATTTTTAAAAAAGCATCACGGCCGGATTTAGGCAGGCAAGAATAGAAGTATGGAGAGATCCTTTTAAATATTTTAAAACAACAGGATGGCAAACATCACAAGGACTTTTGGCACTTGCATCACGGACGGGATATTTGGAGTAGGACTTCGGAAATAGTAGGCAGAAACAAAATTATATACCAGAACCACAAAATGATTTCATTTTCGCAATATTTGCAGAAGAATGGGGATTTATAGGGGTAATAGTTATAATTTCATTATTCATATTTTTAATTGCAAGAGGACTTCAAATATCTGCAAAAGCACCAGATCTTTTTGGAAGACTTATAGCAATAGGAGTATCATCATTAATAGGATTACAAGTAATTGGGAATTTGGCTGTTGTATCAAATACAATACCAGTAACTCGGAATATCACTTCCACTTTTTAGTTATGGTGGTTCATCAATTATAACAATATTTATAGCAATTGGACTACTTGTAAGTATATCAAGAGTAGCCAATAAAAGCGAAAAAGAAAATAGGATTCTAAAATAAAAATAATATAAAAATAAAAAATCGTTAAAAATTTAAAAAATGATATAAATAATAACAAAAATATTTAAAATATGGTATATTATTAAATGTATAAGAAAAGATTATTAATTATGCAGATAATGATATACTTATTTTATTAAATTTAAGGGGTAAACATGAGAGTTATAATATCAGCAGCAGGAACAGCACGGACATATAAATCCGGCAATAGCAATAGCAAATAAGATAAAAGAAGAAGATGAAACATCACAGATCCTGTTTATAGGTACAGATTATGGATTAGAAAATGAACTTGTACCAAAAGCAGGATATAATTTGAAAAGAATTAAAGCATATGGACTTTTAAGAGAAGTATCAATAAATAATTTGGTACGTTGTGTTAAAACATTTTTAAGTATTTTTACTATGAATAAAATAATAAAAGAGTTTAAGCCAGATATCATAATAGGTACAGGTGGATATATTTGTGGTCCTACAATGTATGCAGGAATGGCACAAAAGATTCCAACAGTATTACATGAAAGTAATCGGATATCCAGGAATGGCAGTTAAGATGTTTGATGGTAAGGTAGATAAGATTTTATTAGGGTTTGATAATGCTAAAGAATATTTGAAACATAAAGAAAATACAATGTTTGTTGGTAACCCTACAAGTATAAATAAGATAGAGATAACAAAAGAAAGAAAAAAAGAAATATTAAACAATTTAGGACTTGATGAAAATATACCAACAATAATAGTTACAGGAGGAAGTCAAGGAGCACAGAAATTAAATGAAAGTGTTTTAGAACTTATAGCAATTACAAAAGGAAAAGAACTTGGTAATGATTTTCAAATAATATTTTCAACAGGAAAAAAACATTATGATAGTATTATTAAAGATAAGACTATAAATAATGAAAGTATTAGAGGATTAAAAGTAATGCCATATATTTTTAATATGGAAGAAATTTTAAATATATGTGATATGTCAATATGTAGAAGTGGAGCAATGACAGTTACAGAACTTTTAAAAGTACAAATACCTGCAATTTTTATACCACTTCCAACTAGAAATCAAAATAATCAAGAAGCAAATACAGAAGTATTTAAGAAAAATGATATGGGAATTGTTATACAAAATGATGTGGTTACAGGTAAGAAATTATATGATGAAATAATGAGAATAATAAAAGATCGGAAAATTAAATATTATGAAAAATAATATTAAAAGATATATGGAAAATAATGGAAAAAATGTACAAAATACATTACAGAATATATATGATATTATAATAGAATTAGTAAACAAAAATAAAAAAGTTAAAAAATAGAAAGGCAATTATGAAAAAACTGATTATAGTTGAGTCACCAGCAAAAGCAACAACAATAAAGAAATTTTTAGGAACAAATGTAAAAGTTATAGCATCAAAAGGTCATTTAAGAGATTTACCAAAGTCAAGACTTGGTGTAGATATTGAAAATGATTTTGAACCAGAATATATTAATGTAAGAGGAAAAGGGGATTTAATAAAAGAATTAAAAAGAGAAGCATTAGCTTCTGATGAAATATATCTTGCAACAGACCCTGATAGAGAAGGAGAAGCTATAGCATGGCACTTATCTAAACTTTTAGGAATTGATGAAAATAAAGAATGTAGAGTTACTTTTAATGAGATAACAAAAGAAACAGTAAAAAAATCTATGGAAAAGCCAAGAAAGATTAATTTAAATACTGTTGATGCACAACAAGCAAGAAGAATTTTAGATAGAATAGTTGGATATAAGATAAGTCCAATACTTTGGAAAAAGGTAAAAAGTGGACTTTCTGCAGGAAGAGTACAAACAGTTGCTTTAAGGCTTATAGTTGAAAAAGAAAGAGAGATAAGAAATTTTGTACCTGAAGAATATTGGACTTTAGAAGTAATACTTGAAAAAGATAAACAAAAAGTAACAGCACAATTTTTCGGTAAAGATGGGAAAAAAGTTAAGATTTCTAATGAAAAACAATTAAATGAAATATTAGAAAAATTAAATAAGGAATATATTGTTAAAGATGTTATAAGATCTGAAAGAAAGAAAAATCCAACACCAGTATTTACAACAAGTACATTACAACAAGCAGCGGCAAGAAGTTTAAACTATAATATTAAAAAAACAATGCAAATAGCACAAGGATTATATGAAGGGGTTAAAATACCAGGAAAAGGTAATACCGGACTTATAACATATATGAGAACAGACTCAACTAGAATTTCAGAAGAAGCAAGAAAGATTATAAAAAAAGAGATTATAACAAAATTTGGTGAAGAATATTATGAAGAAAGATATTTTAAAACATCAAAAAATGCACAAGATGGACATGAAGGTATAAGACCATCATATCCAGATATAACACCAGAAAGTATAAAAGAATATTTAACTAAAGAACAATATGCACTATATTCAATGATATATAAAAGGACACTTGCAAGTCAGATGAAACCAGCAGTATATGATACAATGACTGTAAAGTTTGATAATAATAATTATGAATTTAGAACAAATGGTTCAAAAATTAAATTTTTAGGATTTCTAAAGATATATGATTTAGATAAATATTCGAAAGCAGAAAAAGAAGAAGAAAATGAAGGAATTAATTCTAAAAATGATATAGAAGAAATTCAAGAATTAGTAGAACTTCCAGATATACATGAAAAAGATATTTTTAAAGAGAAGAAACAAAATAAGAAACAATCATTTACAGAACCACCAGCAAGATATACAGAAGCAAGTCTTGTTAAAGTATTAGAAGCAAATGGAATAGGAAGACCAAGTACATATTCTCCAACCATAAATACAATAATAGAAAGAAGATATGTAAAAAAAGAAAAGAAAGCTATAGTTCCAACAGAACTTGGAGAAATAGTAACAGACTTACTACTTAAATATTTTGAAAATATATTTAATGTTAAATTTACTGCAAATATAGAAGAAGAATTTGACATAGTAGAAGAGGGAAAAGAAAAATGGAAAAAAATTATAACTAATTTCTATAAGACATTTGAAAAAAATTTAGGAAAAGCAACAGATTTAGAAGAAAAAATCGAAATAAAAGATGAAGAAAGTGATATAGATTGTGATAAATGTGGTAGAAAAATGGTATATAAGATTGGAAGATTTGGAAGATTTCTAGCATGTTCACGGATATCCAGAATGTAAAAATACTATGAGAATAGTAAATTATACAAAAGCAGTATGTCCTAAATGTGGTGGTAGAATAGAAAAAAGAAAAGGAAAAAGAAAACCATATTATATATGTGAAAATAATCCGAAAAATGGTTGTGATTATATATCATGGGAATTACCAAAAGAATAGAATAGAAAATAAAAGGAAATAATATATGGAAAAAGATTATAAGATAACAATAGGTATAGAAGTTCATGCAGAGCTTAATACAAGAACAAAAGCATATTGTAAGTGTGAAAACAATATAAAAGAAAATGCAAATACAAATATATGTCCAACATGTATGGGGCTTCCAGGAGCACTTCCATATTTTAATGAAGAAGTATTAAAAAAAGCTATAAAACTTGGACTAGCTACAAAATCAACTATAGCAAAGGAAACAAAGTTTGATAGAAAAAACTATTTCTATCCAGACTTATCAAAAGGATACCAAATATCACAAGCAGATAAACCAATAGCAGAAAATGGTGTACTTGAAATAGAAATGGAAGATGGAAAAATAAGAGAAATAAGAATTGAAAGAATACATATGGAAGAAGATACAGCAAAATTAAATTATGATAATTTTGGAAGAGGAACACTTATAGATTTTAACCGTGGTGGAATTCCTCTTGTAGAAATAGTATCAAAACCAGATATTCATAGTATAAAAGAAGCACTTACATATTTAGAAACACTTAGAAAATTACTTATATATCTAGAAATAGCAGAATGTAAGATGGAAGAAGGTGGGTTTAGAGCAGATGTTAATATATCTGTAAGTAATACTGATACACTTCGGACAAAGAGCAGAAATAAAAAATATGAATTCATTTAAGTCTATAGAAAGAGCCTTAGAATATGAAGTATCAAGACAAATAGAAATGGCAGAAAAAGGTACACCAATAATACAATCAACTCTAAGATGGGATGATGTAGAAGGAAAAACATATTTAATGAGAACAAAGGAAAATGCACAAGATTATAGGTATTTTCCAGAATCTGATTTATCTATTATTAATGTTTCAGAAGAATTAATTAATGATATAGAGAAAACATTACCAGAATTATTATCAGATAAAAAGAAAAGATATATAGAAGAACTTAAACTTTCTGATAAGCAAATATTATTTATACTTTCAGACAATAAGTATATAGAGCTTTTTGAAAAAACATTAGAAAAAATAGCAGAACCAAAACTAATAGCAAACTATATGATGACAGAAATAGCATCATATGTAAATGATGAGGTTATATCACCAAAAGATTTAAATATTGATGAAGAAAGATATTCACAGTTTATAGCACTTTTAAAAGAAAATGTTTTAAATTCTAAAACAGCAAAAATAGTTATAATTGAAATGCTTAAAACAGGTAAAACAGCAAAAGAAATTATAAAAGAAAAAGGTCTTGAACAAATAAGTGATGATAATATTATAAAAGATATTGTAAAAACAGTATTAAATAATAATATACAATCAGTAGAAGACTATAAGAATGGAAAAGATAGAGCACTTCGGATTCTTAGTAGGACAATGTATGAAAGAAACTAAAGGAAAAGGAAATCCAGCTAAGATAAATGAATATATATTAGAATATATTAAAGAGATATAAGAAAATCAAAAAAAAATATTAAATATTAATAAAAATTATGAAAAAGCATTGCAAAAACATTTTTTAAATAGTAGTATTTAGGTATATAATTATATTTGATTAAAGATTATATGAAATACAAAAGTTATTGGATACATAAGAAAAAATATTTGAAGTAGGTTAGTAAGAAGGAAAATGAAAAATAGATTAAGTTCGGAAGGGTACTAAAGATATAAGAAAGTAGACAATAAAAAGGAGAAGGAAAATGATACCATTTTTAATTATTTTAGGTGTAGTAATATTACTAGCACTTTATGTTATAGGAGTATATAACGGATTAAAAGTTATGTCTGTTAAAGCAGATACAGCATTTGCTGATTTAGATGTTGTATTAAAAAGAAGATATGATTTAATACCAAATTTAGTAGAAGTAGCTAAAAAATATATGAACCATGAATCAGAAGTTTTTTCAAATATAGCAAAAGCTCGTTCAGGATATATGAATGCAACAACTACAGAACAAAAAATAGAAGCAACAAAAGAATTCGATAAAGCTATGAGCTCATTTAGAGTACAAGTAGAAGCATATCCAGAATTAAAAGCAGATAAGACAATGGGTTCTTTAATGACAGAACTTACAAACACAGAAGACAAGATAGCATACCAAAGAGAATACTATAATAGAGTTGTAGGAACATACAATGTTAGATTAGAAGTATTCCCATCAAATATAATTGCAGGAATGTTTGGATTTATAAGAAAAGAATTCTTAAAAGTAGAATCAGAAGAAGAAAGAAAAGCAGTGAAAGTTGAGTTTTAGTATATGCAAAAATATTTAGACTATGAACAAATAAAGAAAAATAGAAGAAATTCAATGATTATTGTTATATTATTTGGAATAGTAGGTTTTTTAATTCTGTATGGAATATCAAATTATTATGAAATGGGTACAACATTTACTGTTGTATCCTTAATTGTAACTATAGTTATGACATATATTACATATTCAATGTCACATATAACAGTAATAGCATCAGTAGGTGCAAGAAAAGCAGATCCAAGCAATCCCAAAGAAAAAGAAATGATGGATATACTTGATAATCTTTGTAAAATGGTAGAGATAGAAAAAGTACCAGAACTATATATAATGCAAAGTAATCAGATGAATGCTTTTGCAACAGGACTTTCACCTAAAAATGGTGTAATATGTCTTACAACAGGTATAATAGAAGGATTAAATAGAACAGAAATAGAAGGTGTAATGGCACATGAACTTTCACATATAGTAAACTATGATATTAGACTTTCAGCAGTAGTTGTAGGTATGATAGGTATTATAAGCTTATTATTAGAAATGGTATTAAGATTTGGAGTTAGAAAAGATAGGGATAATGAAGATAATAATGAGGGGTTAATATATATGTTAGTACTTTTAGCATATTATATATTATTACCAATTATTGGAACAATAATACAAATGTCAATATCTAGAAAAAGAGAGTTTATGGCAGATGCTGGAGCAGTTCAGATCACTAGAAATCCAAATGGACTTAAAAGTGCACTTCTTAAAATATCAGGTGATAATACACCAATGGAACAATCATCAAAAATTGTTTCATCACTATTCATAGAAGAAACAGATTTAGAAAATAGGAAGAAAAAAAGAGCAGGTCTTTTTGATTCACATCCAACTATAGAAGAAAGAATAGAAGCATTGGATAATTTAGTTTAATATAAATTAAATTAATGTATAAAAAAAATAATAAAATATAATAAAATCACTCTAAATATTATAATAGAGTGATTTTTGATATATAATATAACTATAAGAAATAGTATCTTGACATATATGCTATAATGTTTGAAATAAAATTATAGCAAGGAGAAAAGAACAAAGACATATAAAGAAAATAGTTGATAAACAAATGGAAGATTTAGATAATGAGATAAGAGACTTAAATTATAAATATAATATATTTGGTAATATGGAGGGAATATGGTAACAAGAGAAGAGGTCAGAAAAACGGAAAGAATGGTTGATAAGTTTGTAAAAGAAATGGATGAACTTAAATATAATATAGAAAGAATTAAAGAAAGAAGAGAAAAATACTTAAAAAGTATAAAAGAAAATAATAAGTAAAAGGAAAAATACTATGACTAAAAAAGAACTTGAAGAAATAAAAGAAATAGGTAGAGCTGTAGATTCACTTAAAAAAGATACAGCAAGAATAGAAAGAGAAGTTAATGAGATCTTTAAAAGAATAGACCCAATATTAGAAAAAGAATAAAGGGTAAAAGGAGTTTAAGTATGAGAATAAAAGAAAAAATTATAAAAATATTTAATAAAATCTTTAAAAGAAATTCTCATTTAATGCTACAAAAAGGTTTGAATAAAAAAATAGAAGATTCAGATATGAATGAAATATGGGAAATTGAATCAATAAATAGAGATAATGATTTCGAAGATGAAGTGTATGAAAAATTAGATAGATTATATATGAAAAGTACAACGAAAACTCCAGGACAAATAGTAGAAGATATATTAGAAAAAGAAGAATATAGTAAAATAATTAATAAGTATCCTGAAACAAAGTTTTTGCTTGATAAATGGAAAGAAAAAAGTAAGGATTATACATATATGGATAAAATAAGATTAATAGGAGAAGATTATTCAAGAAAATTACAAGATTTTGATAAAAAAGATATAGATAATGCGATAAATTTTTTAAAGAGAAGATATCAGAACCATGGTAGAGATAATGAAGATATAGAATTAAGTGATAATGCAAAGAAAATATTTGATTTGAAAATAGAATATGGTAATGATATTAAAAAAATTTTTGTTGATAATAATATTGATCTAACACATATAACAAGTATCCCACCAGAAAAATTAGAAGGTGGAGTAATAAGAAAGTCATTTGGGGCACTTAATAATTATGAGACTGAAAGAGTTGATGCTGTGTTTGCTTCTTCTACTCCGGTAGATGGAAATAACCCATATATAGCATGGAAAGATGGTGAACTTGTTAAGTTAGGAGATTCTGAATACATATATGGAAATGATAATATTGAGATAATAAAAGATTCAGAAGGAAAGAATCATGCTATGTTAAAAGAACCCAATTATATTTATCATATAAGCCCTGAAAAGTTTGAACCTGTATGTAATTTTACTATTGATAAAAAAACTAATGATCCTGTTTTTGAATTTTCAGATGAATGGACTTCTGATACAGAAGTTGACATATCAGATAATAATCAAGTAAAGAAAATAGAAGAGGTTAGAGATGTAACAAGTTTGCTAGAAAATCATACAATTTTATGTGATAAATATAGTCAAAGAATTGGAATGAAAGCAATAAAATTTGGGAATGAAAAAGAAGGAATGCAGTTTATTATAGAAAAGATAAAAGAAGGTAGTGTTAGATATATAAACGGTGAAGCAGGGATAAATGCTAGGTATAATAAGAAACTTGAAGAATACAAAAGAGAAGAAAGATAAAAGAAAATAATAATTAAGGAGGAAAATTATGAAAAATGAAATTATAACAGAAAGAGATTTAGGATTAGAAGTTTTAGAAGGAAAAGAAACAGAATTCTATTCTAAAGATAATGATAGTATGACTATAAGATATGGAGCAAGAGGTATTGTTATAAATAAAGAAGGTAAGATAGCAGTAATATACAAGAAAAATAAGAATGAATATAAGCTTCCAGGTGGTGGAGTAGACAAAGGAGAAGATTTTAAAGAAGCATTTAAAAGAGAATGTATTGAAGAAATAGGATGTAGTATAGAAAATGTAGAATATCTTTTTGATATAGAAGAAGACCATATTAATGATAATTTTAAACAAATTTCAAAAGTATATATAGCAAAAGTTAAAGAAAAACTAGAAAGTAATGATTTAACAGAACAAGAAAAAGAAGAGGGGCTAGAATACTTATGGTTAGATAAGAAAGAAGCTTTAGAAAAGATGAAAGCATGTATAGAAAATTTAAAAGGTTCTAAATATGATAATATATATAGGACAAAGTTTGTAGTAGGTAGAGATATAAGGATAATGGAAAAAGTGATGGAAAATATGTAAATCTTAAGTTATTAATATAATACTTACTATATTATACTTAATTGTAATTAATAATAGGAGGTAAGTAATCTATGGAACACCAACTAACAAAAGAAGAGTTAAGAAATACAAAACTAACAAGAGAAGAATTTAAAAATATCGAAAGGAATAATATATATATTGTTCTAGATAATTTTAAAGTACATTATAATATAGGAATAGTATTTAGACTAGCAGATGCTATTTTAGCCAAAAAAGTATATTTGTGTGGAATAACATGTATGCCACCAAATGAGAAAATTAAAAAAACATCTATAGGTGCAGAAAAATGGGTGCCATATGAATATGTAGAAAATACTTTGGATATAGTAAAGAAATTAAAAGAAGAAGGATTAGAAATAGTAGCTTTAGAAATAACAGATAAAAGTATAGACTATACTAAATATATACCAAATAGAGAAAAAGGTGTGTGCCTAGTGTTAGGTAGAGAATATGATGGAGTTTCTAAAGAAATTATTGATATAGCAGATTATTCTATACATTTACCTATATATGGAATGTGCAATTCAATTAATGTCTCAACAGCGGCAAGTGTAGCTATGTATGATATTTTAGAAAAAATAAAAAATCAGTAAATACTAAAAAAGGAACTATTCTTTGATTAATTAAAAAGTAGTTTCTTTTAGTTATGTATAAAAGTTTTTAAGAGTAAAAGAAAAAGCCTTAAGAATAAGGCTTTTCTTTTTCTAATTGTTGGTGAGCCAGAAGGGATTCGAACCCCTGACCCCAGGCTTAGAAGGCCTGTGCTCTATCCAGCTGAGCTACTGACCCGACAATCAATAATTAAATTATAGTATTTGATTACTGATTTGTCAATGAAATAATTTTAAAAAGTTAAAAAATATTCAAAAAAATTAAAATAAGAGTAAAAATGTGATAAAATATATAATATATGTTAATTAGTGAGGTGATTATGGAACATGAATTAAAATTACAACCAAGATATTATGAATATATTTTAGGTGGTAGTAAAGATGTTGAAATTAGACTTTATGATGAAAAAAGACAAAAGATTAATATTGGAGATATTATCATATTTAAAAAAGAACCAGAATTAAATGAAAGTTTTAAGGTAAGAGTTATAGGACTTCTTAGATATGAAAATTTTGATGGATTATTTGAAGATTTTGATATAGATAGACTTGCAGATAAATCTATGAAAAAATCAGAACTATTAGAAGAACTAGAAAAATTCTATACAAAAGAAAAACAAAAAGAATATGGAGTTTTAGGTATAAGAATAGCAAAACAAGAAAATTAAGTGTATAATATATTAAAAATAGTTAGGTAAGGAGAGTAATATTGAAAAAAGTTTGGAAAGCAAGAAAGGTAGATAAAGAAAAAGCAAGTAAGATAGCATTAGAATCTGGAGAAAGCTTAATATTATCTGCAATAGCATTAAATAGGTTTAACGAATATTTTGAAAAAAATGGACAAGACTTTGATATACAAGAAATATTACATCCTGATACTACAAATTTAAGAAATCCTTTTGAATTACCAGATATGGGAAAGGCTGTAGATAGAATATTAGATGCTTTAGATAATGGAGAAAAAGTATTAGTATACCGGAGACTATGATGCAGATGGAATAACAGCAACAACAATTTTGAAAAGTTTTTTAGAAGAGCAAGATATAGAAGTTTCATACTATATTCCAAATAGGATTAAAGAAGGATATGGTGTAAAGAAAAATATCTTAGAAGAGTTTAAAAAGATAGGATATAGCCTTGTTATAACCGTGGATACTGGTATAACTGCAATAGAAGAAGCAAAATATGCAAGAAGTATTGGACTAGATATGATAATAACAGACCATCATGAAATGCAAGAAGAACTTCCAGAGGCAGTGGCTGTTGTAGATTTAAAGAGAAAAGATATTGAGATAGATGGATTTAAAGATATAGCAGGATGTTTTGTTGCTTTTAAATTAGTAGAAGCAATAGCAACAGAACTTCGGACTTTCTGAAGAAGATTATATGAAATATATGGTACTTGCAGCTATTGGTACAATAGCAGATGTAATGCCAATAGTAGATGAAAATAGGATTATAGTTTCACATGGTATAGAATTATTAAAAAAAGAATTAGGTGATAATAGTGAATTAAAAACAGGTATTTATACACTTTTAAACAAGTATAATGTGGATAATGCACAAGATATTGCATTTAAAATAGTACCAATGTTAAATGCATCTCGGAAGACTTCGGAGAAGAAACAGGAATAGAATTATTAACAGAAAAGATACCAGAAAATTCAGAAGAACTTTTAAAAGAATTAGAAAAATTAAATGAAAAACGTAAACAATTGGTTATAGACTATATTGGTGAGATAACAAGAAAGATAGATGATGAGAATTTAGAAAAAGGTAATGAAAATCTAAATACCCCTATAGTTGTATATGGAAAATATAATGAGGGGATAGTTGGAATTGTTGCAGCAAAATTAGTTGAAAAATATTCAAGACCTGCAATAGTATTATCAGAGACAGAAGAACGGAATATACAAAGGTTCTGGAAGAAGTAAGTATCATGACCTATTTAGTATTGTTGATAAGTATAAGGATATGTGTATTGCATTTGGAGGACATAAAAATGCAGTAGGATTAAGTGTTTCAAAAGAAAATATAGCTAAATTAAAAGAAATGATTGAATCTGAAGCATTGGAAGAAGCACAAGAAATTATAGAATATGATATGGTAATGAATTTTAAACAAATAAGTTTAGAGATTATAGAAATACTTTTAAAATTAGAACCATTTGGAGAAAAAAATCCATATCCAACATTTATGTTTAAAAATGTAAAAGTTAGTGATAAAAAAGAATATGATAAAGTAGATAGATATATGTTATCACAAGAAGTAGAAAAAGATTCAGTAAGAAAAGAAATTTCTTTAGTAGGAATATGTTTTGATAAAGAAAAAGGAAGAAAGATTAATATAGGGGATAATATATATATTGTAGCAAGACCTAAGATAAATGAATTTAATCGGAAAAAGAAGTATTAATCTTGAAATAGTAGATGTAGAAAAAGTTTAGAAAGAGAAAGGAGGAAATATGGCAAATTATAAGACAATATATGATGTAAAAGAATTATTAGAACTTCAAAAGAAAATGAATAGAAAATCTGATTTGAGAAAAATAAGAAGAGCATATGATTTTGCAGAAAAAGCACATGAAAATCAAAAAAGATTATCAGGAGAAAAATATATAATACACCCACTTAATGTTGCATATATATTAGCAGACTTAAGTTTAGATGATAATACAATATGTGCAGCACTTCTTCATGATGTAATAGAAGATACAGAAGTTACATTTGATGATATTAAATCAGAATTTGGAGAAGAAGTAGCAATAATTGTAGATGGGGTTACAAAACTAGGTAAACTTAAATATACAACAAAAGAAGAAGCACAAATAGAAAACTATAGGAAAATGTTTCTTGCAATGGGGAGAGATATAAGGGTTATACTTGTAAAAATAGCAGATAGAATCCATAATATGAGAACAATGGAGTTTATGAGAAGAGAAAAACAAATAGAAAAATCAAAAGAAACTCTAGATATATATGCACCACTTGCAAACAGACTTCGGAATATATACATTAAAAAGTGAACTTGAAGATTTAGGATTTAAATATTTACTTCCAGATGAATATAATAAGATTGTAATGGACTTAAATAAGAGAAAAGAACATAGAGAAGAATATTTAAATAATATAAAAAAACAACTATTAGTTTATTTGAAAAAAGAAAGAATAAAATGTGATATAACAGGAAGAACAAAACATATATATAGTATATATAAGAAGCTTAAAAGAGATAATGTAACAATAGATCAAATATATGATATTTTTGCACTTAGAATAATAGTAAATGATGTTGCAACATGTTATAGGATTTTAGGATTGTTACATGAAAAGTTTACACCAATGATGGGAAGATTTAAAGATTATATAGCAGTTCCAAAATCAAATATGTATCAATCAATACATACAACTCTTATACTACCAAAAGAACCACCTTTTGAAGTTCAAATAAGAACAGAAGAAATGCATAGAGTTGCAGAATTTGGTATTGCAGCACACTGGGCATATAAGGAAGCAAATTATAAGGGGAAAAAAGCAGTAGTATCTGTAACAGATGATAAACTTGCATGGATAAGAGAAACAATTGAATGGCAAGAACAAACAAAAGATCCAGAACAATTTATGGAAGCTCTAAAAACTGAATTTTTTGAAGATGAAGTATATGTATTTACACCAAAAGGTGAAATAAAAGTGCTTCCCAAAGGTGCGACAACAATAGATTTTGCATATATCATCCATGAAGAAATAGGTAATAAGCTTATAGGTGCAAGAATAAATTCTAATATGGTTCCTATAACAACAAGACTAAAAAATCGGAGATATTGTTCAAATAATAACATCAGAAGGCTCAAAAGGACCAAGTAAAGATTGGCTTAAAGTTGTTATAACACCTACTGCAAAAGCAAGAATAACAAGATATTTTAAAAAAGAAAAGAAAGAAGAAAATGTTGAAAAAGGAAAAGAAACATTAGAAAAAGAGATAAAGAAACTTCGGATACAAACCTTTTGAAATATTGCAACCAGAGTATCTAGATGAACTTAGAGATAAATATGCATATTCAAAATTAGAAGACCTATATGCAGCAATTGGATTTGGTACAATTGGTGTTAATAAGATTATAGGAAGACTTCTTTCAATGTATAAAAAAGCAAATGAAGAAGAAGAGTTTGAAAAGAAAATAAAAGACATTGAGAAAAATGGAGAAAAAGAAGAAAAGAAAGTTTCAAACAAAGGAAATGGAAAAGGATTATATGTTAAAGGACTTGATAACCTACTTATAAAAACAGCAAAATGTTGTAATCCAGTTCCAGGAGATGAAATTATAGGATATATTACACAAGGAAATGGTATATCTGTCCATAGAACTAATTGTTTAAATGTTGCAAAACTTATGCAAGAACATAATAGATTAATAGATGTATATTGGAATGATAATGTAACTGAAAATTATACTGTAGGGATAGAAGTTTTGGCTGTAAATACAAGTGATATATTAAAAAATATAATACAGGTAATAGAAAAATCAAAATCTTCATTATTAGGTGTAGAAGCAAATGTGAATAAGGCAAAACTTGCTGTTATAAAAGTGAAAATTGTTGTAAAAGATCATGAAGAATTAAATAAGATTATGAATTCTTTAAAATCAGTAGAAAATGTTCTAGAAATCAGTAGAAAAAGAGGTTAAAGAAAAATATAATTAATGAATAAAAAGAAGGTATAAATATATGATACATGATATCAAAAAAGTATATGAAAATACTATAAGACAAGGAAAAGTAGAAGGTGATGAAAAAGAATATATATGTAGAATATATAAGTATTTAGTGTCACCTAAAAGCTTTGGAGTAAAAGAAAATACATATATTTGTTATTTTGAAGAAATAGAAAAAAATCAAAGAAATGATGAGAATAATGAAAATAAAAAGAAAATTGGAATAATGATAGATCCAGGAAGTAATGATGAAGAAATATATGAATTTTTAAAAAAAGAAAATATAGAAATTAGATATATATTTTTAACACATAATCATCCAGATCATATAGCAGGACTTGATAATGCTAAAGAAAAATTAAATGTACCAATTGTTATATCAAGATTAGATGGAGAAAATATCCATGATAAAAGATATACAATGATGAGACTATTTAGATTAAAAGAACTTGAATGTGATCTAGATATAATGCTTGAACATTTAGATGAAATAAAAATTAATGATGATATAATATTTAAATTTCATTTAACACCAGGACATTCTTTAGGAAGTATGTGTATAGAACTTATGGGTACTGATATAGTATTTGTAGGTGATACAGTTTTTAAAGAAGGTTATCGGAAGGACAGATTTTTTGGGTGGAAGTGATATAGATATGGAAAAAAGTATTAAATATATATATGATAATTTTGATATGGAAACATATATATTTCCAGGACATCGGAGATATATGTAAGTTAAAAGAAAGGAGATAGGCATGATTAAATACAAAAAGCCAAGAGGAACAAAAGACATTTATGGTCTTGAGATGGATGTAATGCAATATGTAAAAAGGACAGTTTTTGGGATTTTAGCAAAACATGGATATATGGAAATTAGAACCCCTGTATTTGAATCATCAAGCTTATACTTAAGAGGTGTTGGAGAAGATACAGATATAGTAAACAAGGAAATGTATACATTTGATGATAAAAGCCGGAAGAAGTATAACATTAAGACCTGAAGGTACAACACGGTGTTATAAGGGCATATATAGAAGAAGGGATGGAAAGTAAGTTTCAAAAACCATTAAAATTTATGTACGAATTTTCTGCATTTAGATATGAAAAAGTACAAACTGGAAGACAAAGGGAATTTACACAAATAGGTGCAGAACTTCTTCGGAACATATGAACCAATAGCAGATTTTGAAATGATAAAAATAGGATATAATATTGTAAAAGCATTAAAGATAGATAAAAATGTTAAGATAAAAATAAACAGTCTTCGGAAATATGGAAACAAGAAATAAGTATAGAAAAGCATTAAAAGAATATGTTTTATCAAAAGAAGGATATTGTGAAGATTGCAGAAGAAGAATAAACACAAATGTTTTAAGAATACTAGATTGTAAAGAAGAAACATGTAAGAAATTAAATCAAAATGCACCAAGTATTATAGATTATTTGGAAGAAGAAGATAAAAAACATTTTGAAGAAATAATATACTATCTTGATAATTCAGAAATGAAAAATGATTATATAATTGATGAAAAAATAGTAAGAGGACTTGATTACTATAATAGGACAGTATTTGAAATTGTTGATGAAAAGGGAAAGGCAATTCTTCGGAGGACGGAAGATATGATAGCTTAACTAAAACTCTTCGGAGGTACAGATACAGCGGCAGTTGGATTTGGACTTGGAGCAGAAAGAGTTAAACAAATAATATTAGATACATATAGTAAAGAAGAATTAGAAGCTTTAAAAGAAAAGATAGATTATGTTATAGTTACAGATTTTAATAAGGAAAATAATTTAAAAGCTTTAGAATTATCAGATAAATTAAGACAAAACGGAAAAAAAGTATTAACAAATATAATAAACAAATCATTTAATGCACAGATGAAAATGGCAAATAAGGTTGGAGCATTAAATGTAATTATAATTGGAGAAAATGAAATAAAAGGTGGATTTTTAACAGTTAAGAACTTGGAAACAGGTAAACAAGAAGAAAGAACAGAGGAAGAATTAATTAATGGATAAAATAAGAATACTTGCTATAGGAGATGTTGTAGGAAATCCAGGGATAGAAGCATTAGAAAATGGGCTGGATAGACTAATAGAGGATAAAAAAGCAGATTTTGTAGTAGTAAATATAGAAAATAGTGCAGATGGACTTCGGAGTAAATAAGAAATCATATGAAAAGTTAAAAAAACTAAATATTGATGTAATGACACTTCGGAAATCATACATGGGCAAAAATGGAAATCTTCAAGTTTATAGGAGATAAGAAGATTGTGAGACCAGCAAATCTTCCTAAAAATCTTCCAGGAAGAGGATATAGGGTATATGAAAAAAATGGACTTAAGATTGGAGTTATAAACCTTCTTCGGAAGAGTATCAATGGGAATATTATCAGAAAACCCATTTATAGTAACAGAAAATGCTTTAGAAAGTTTAAAAGAATGTGATATATTAATAGCAGATTTTCATGGAGAAGCAACTGCAGAAAAGATAGCGTTTGCAAAATATTTTGATGGAAAACTAAATTGTATATTTGGAACACATACACATGTGCAAACAGCAGATGAAACAATATTAGAAAAAGGAACAGGTTATATTACAGATTTAGGAATGACGGGAACACTTGATGGAGTTCTTGGAATGAAAAAAGAAATAGCATTTAAGAGATTTTTAACAACATTACCAGAAAAATATATTGAAGAAACAAAAGGAAAGAAATATATGCATGGGGTATTATATATACTTGAAAAAAATAATGATAATAAATATAATGGTGGTAAATATATAGTTACAGAAATAGAAAGGTTAAAGGTGGAAGTATGAGATCAGAATTTACAGGTTCAACAGTAGAATATGTTCTATATATACTAGTAGGATCGTTAATAACTGCAATAACATTAGGGCTTCGGATTTACTATAGTTTTTTGCATGATAAAAAAATGGGAAACAGAACATACATATATAGAAGGAAAACAATTAGAATTTACAGGTGATCCATTTGAATTGTTTGCAAAATATATAATATGGTGGGCCCTTACTATAATAACTTTTGGAATATATTCAGTAGTTATACCAGTAAGATTAAAACAATGGGAAGTAGAACATACTCAATTTGCATAAAATAATTAAAATAGATATATTATATACATATAGGATAAGAAGAACATAAGATATGCTCTTTCTAAACTATATGTATTTTTATATTTTAATTCTACTTTAAATAAGTATTAGATTAATTTACCTTTAATTTTTAAGTTTCTTTTGTTATACTAATATCAGAAAAAGGTTAAAAAGATATTAATAAGACTTAGGAGAATAAAAATGAAAAATACTATAGTATTATATAGTACTAAAAATGAGAAAGATGCATTATGTATAGAAAGTATGTTTAAAGAATATGATATGCAGGAAATCTATACATTAAATCAAAATGTAAACTCAGAATATACACATATATATACATGGACAAAAAAAGAAGAAATAGAAGAGTCATATATATATGATTTAAATAGAAAGATTGTAGATGATAGACTAGAATGTAGTAATTATAATCAGGTTATTATATATGGAACAGATATTGTAATGATAGAAACAATTAAATATATTATAGCTAAAAATGAAAATAGAGAAGAAGGAAAGAAGTATAAGATAAAAGTTATATCTGAAATATATGAAGGTACACTTTTTTATGATAGAGAAAGAATACCGTTTTTAGAAATATTAGAATTATTAAAAAAACAAAAAATATATAAGATGTATTTTTTAAAAAAAGGAATATATGAGGCATATTTAAATATGGGATATAATGTACGGATATTTAATGCCAAACTATATTTTAGAAGAAGAATATAAGAGTATAGGAAAAAAATATATAGAAAAATTAGAAAAAAATAATAAAAAAATAGCTTCTAACAATTCTAAAAAGGTAAATGTTGGAATATATGTTGATAATGATGAATGGTATACAAATATATATAATACGATAAGCACAGTTGTATTTATAAAAAATGCTGTATTGAATTATAATTTATTAAATGATAGATTCCTAGAGTTTATAAAAATACATAAGATAGATTCAAATCCAAGTATTTTTAGCTATGTATCAACAGAAAGAACAATGAAAGAATTTTTGAAAAATGATATAATATTAGATCTTAAATTTACTAACAATTTTAATTATAATTTCTTATTATCAGCAGAACTAGAAATACCAGTTGCAATAGGTAATACAACAGATTATTTCGAAAATTGTAATAATGATTATCTAAAAAGAACAATAGTTGTAAATGCAGAAGATAATCCAGATATGAATAAAGAGATTATAGAAAATATATTAAATAATAAAGAAAAGATCAAAGAAAATTTGAAGTTATGGAAAAAAGAATATAATATTATAGCAAAAGAAAATATTGAAAAAATGGTAAAGGAATAATAATGGGAATATTTAGAAATATAAAAATAACGGTTAAAAATTCTTTAGATAGTGAAAGTGGTACATATAAGGTTATAAGTGGAACATATAGGTATTTAAGTTCAAAAAAATATCAATTATTAGTTGAAAAAAGAAATCCATTTGTAAATAAAGAAAAAAAAGAAGTTAAAAAAGCAGTAAGATCTATAAATGAAGCAAAGAGATTAAAAAAAGATTATATAGTATTATATAATCCAACATGGCTTGGAGTTGCAAATTCAACAAAAGGACTTTTTGAATCAAATATACCTTTAGAAGAAACAAAAAGAAAAAGTAGTAGAAATAAGATAATAAAAGCAATAATTGCATCAGGGGTAAAACAAGTTATATTTTCACAAATAGTTGACCGGATGGATAGAACTTATAAAAGACTTACATAAAAAAGACAATACAATAAAAATTAAAGTATTATGGCATGCAAATAATTTTGAAGCAATAAGTGATTATACATGGAAATTAAATAAAGAATTAATAGAGTTGTATAAAGAAGGAAAAGTAGAAGCACTTCGGATTTGTTAAAAAAACAATGACAGAGTTCTATAAAAACTTAGGATATAATGCATATTATATGATGAATAATGTTAAAAGTTTAGATATAGATATAGATAAAGAAGAGAAGAATTTAGATAAAACAAAAAAAGAAGATCAGAGTATAAATATAGGTATATATAATGCACATAGTAGAGAACTTAAAAATATATATACACAAATTTTAGCAACAACCTTTTTAAAAGAAACTAATATAGATATAGTGCCAATATCAAAAGAAGTAAAACAATATTTAAAAGCATTAGATATTAAATATACATGTATAGACAAGTTTATACCAACAGAAGAACTTATGAGAAGAATTAAAAGAAATGATATAAATATATATGTAACATTTACAGAATGTTCACCAATGTTTCCTATGGAAAGTTTTGAACAAGGAGTACCATGCTTAATAGGAAATAATAATGATTATTTCTTAGGTTCTAAATTAAGAGAATATGTATGTGTAAACAGAGAAGATGATCCAAGAGAGATTAGAGATAAAATAATAAAGGTTATAAAAAATAAGGAAGAAGTATTGAAATTATATAGAGAATGGAAAAATAATTTTAATAATGAAGTAAAAAAACAAGTAAAAGAATTTTTGGAAGGATAGGTAATTAATATGGATAATATAGTTGTATTTTCTTTAAGTTCATCAAAAGAATTAACAGAAAAAATATGTAAAAAGTTAAAAATACAAGAAGGAAAAATAGAAATAAGACATTTTGCAGATGGAGAAATCCTAGTAGAATTATTAGAAACAGTTAGAGATAAAAGGGTATATATAATACAATCAACAGATAACCCAGTATCACAAAATTTAATGGAATTATTAATTGCAATAGATTCAGTAAAAAGAGCATTTGCAAAAAGAATAGATGTAATAATACCATATTTTGGATATGCAAGACAAGATAGAAAAGCAAGACCACGTCAACCTATAACAGGAAGACTTGTAGCAAACCTATTAGAAGCTGCAGGGGCAACAAGTATTATGACAGTAGAAATACATTCAACACAAACAATGGGATTTTTTGACATACCAGCAGAAGATCTAACAGTAATAGGGATTTTAGCAGGATATTTTAAAAAGAAAAAAATACTTAAAGATATAGTAATAGTATCACCAGATCATGGTGGAGTAAAAAGAGCAAGAGATATTGCAGAAATATTTGATGCACCAATAGCAATTATTGATAAAAGAAGAGTAAAACCAAATGAAGCAGAAGCTATGAACCTAATAGGAACAGTTGAAGGTAAAACAGCAATAATTGTAGATGATATGATAGATACAGCAGGAACACTTGTATCAGGAATAAAAATGCTGAAAGAAAAAGGAGCAAAAGAAATATATGCAGCAATAGCACATCCAGTACTATCAGGTCCTGCAATAGAGAGAATACAAAACAGTGATATTAAGAAATTAATATGTACAGATACAATCAAATTACCTAAAGAAAAACAAATAGATAAAATAGAGGTTGTAAGTATATCAGATATGCTTGCAGATATAATACATGCAAATAATGTAGGAGAAAGTGTAACAGCAGTTGTAAGAAAATATAGAGATTTAGATTATACAGATAAATAAAAGTAAAGTTTAGAGGAAAAAATGAATATAGAAGAACTAAAGAGACAATTAAAAGAACAAGGAATAACAGAAGAAGATTTAAAAAAAGATAAAGAAAAGAATAATAATATAGAAAAAAACAGTAGCAGAAAAAAAACTGCTACTGATATTAATAGTGAAAATAATATTGCTATAAAAATTAATGAAGAAATTAAAAATATAGAAGAAGATGAAAATATCGAGGAAAAAAAATATATTGAAGAAGTATTAGATGAAAAAATAGCTAAAACCTTAAATCAAAATATAAGATATGTAAGAAATGTACTTAAAATGATAGAAGAAGGAAATACAATACCATTTATCGCAAGATATAGAAAAGAAGAAACAGGTGGTATGAGTGATGAAGTATTAAGAGAGTTTGAACAAATATTAAAACAATATACAAACCTTCTACAAAGAAAAGAAGAAGTAGCAAGACTTATAGATGAACAAGGAAAACTTACAGAAGAATTATTAAATGATATAAGATTAGCAGAAACATTATCAAAAGTAGAAGATATATATAGACCATATAAGGGTAAGAAAAAAACAAGAGGATCTGAAGCTAGAAGAAAAGGATTAGAAGATTTAAGCAAATATATTTTAGAGGGAAATAGTTTAGAAAATATCTTAAAAAAAGCAGAAGAGTTTTTAACAGAAGAAGTTGAAACAATAGAAGATGCAATACAAGGGGCAAAAGATATAATAGCAGAAGATATATCAGATAGTGCAGATATAAGAGAAATAGTAAAAAATGTATATAATAAGGAAGCAGAGATTATAAGTACAAAGGGAAAAGAAGAAGATGAAAGACAAATATATAAGATGTATTATGAATTTAAAGATACTATTTCAAAAATACCAAGTCATAGATATCTTGCAATAACAAGAGGAGAAACAGAAAAAAAATTAGATGTAAAAATTATACTTGATGAAGAAAGATTAGTTCAAGATATAATAAAAGAGGTTATAACAGAAAATAATAATATATCATTTGAATATATAGAAGAAATAGTAAAAGATTCTTTTAAGCGTTTAATTAAGCCATCTGTAGAAAGAGAAATAAGACAAGAAGTAAAAGAAAGATCTGATGAATATGCAATAAATGTATTTGGAGATAATTTAAAAGAATTATTATTACAATCACCAATGAAGAATATAAGGATTCTTGGATTTGACCCAGGATTCAGGAATGGAAGTAAACTTGCATGTATAGATGAAAATCGGAAAATACTTAGAAGGTAAAATTGTAAGTGTAACAATGCCAAATGATGATATTGAAAAAGGTAAAAAAGAAATAGAAGAACTAATAAACAAAAACAATATTAATATTGTTGCGATAGGTAATGGAACAGCATCAAGAGAAAGTGAAAAAGTAGTTAGTGAGATTATAAAAGGAAAAGATGTAAAATATATTATAGTAAACGAAGCAGGAGCATCTGTATATTCAGCATCAAAATTAGGAGCAGAAGAATTTCCAGATGTAAATGTAAGTATAAGAGGGGCGATCTCAATAGCAAGAAGACTACAAGACCCATTATCAGAACTTGTAAAAATAGAACCAAAAGCAATAGGGGTAGGACAATATCAACATGATGTAAATCAAACTAAATTAGAAGAAAGACTATATAATGTTGTAGAAGACTCAGTAAATAAGGTTGGAGTAGATCTAAATACAGCAACATTTTCACTTATTTCATATGTTGCTGGTATCTCTAAAAAACAAGCAAAAGCAATAGTTAAACATAGAGAAGATAACCGGAAAATATTTAGAAAGAAAAGAACTTTTAAAAGTATCTGGAGTAGGAGAAAAAGCATTTACACAAGCGGCAGGATTTTTAAGAATATATGATGGTAAAAATAGTATAGAAATGACAGGAATTCACCCAGAAAGTTATGAACTTGCTAAAAAAATACTTGCATATGTTGGAGAAACTGAAGAAAGTCTAAAAGATAAGAAGAAAAAAGAAGAAACAATAGAAAAAATATTAAAATTAGATAAAGATAAACTTTTAAAAGAAGAACAATTTAAAGAATATGGAAAATATGAAATAGAAGACACAATAAAAGAACTTGTAAAACCAGGTATAGATATAAGAGAAGAATTACAAAAGCCAATACTTAGAAATGATATTCTAGAATTTGAAGATATACAAGTAGGAATGGAGCTAGAAGGAACAGTAAGAAATGTAGCGGCATTTGGAGCTTTTGTAGATATAGGAATACATGATGATCGGACTTGTACATATATCTGAAATGAGTGAAAAATTTGTAAAAGATCCTAAAGATATAGTTAAAGTAGGAGATATAGTAAAAGTTAAGGTTATAGAAAAAGATTTAGATAGACAAAAAGTAAAATTAAGCATGAAAATTTAAGAAAAGAAAGGTAATTAAGATGGGAATAATTCCAAAGATAAGACAAAAAGAAAGTATACCAATAATTATAATAGGTATAATAATTATAATATCAATACTATACATGATAAGTTATTTTCAAATATTAGAAAATAAGTATAATGATCGGAAAGAAAAAACAAGAAAATGTTGGAGAAATTTCTAAAATAATTGAAAAAGTATTAGTTGCAAATATGATATTATCAGATAAAGAATATGATGCAGAACAAAAAATAGATCAGATAATAAATGATAAGAATAAAAGTAATGAAGAAAAAGAACAACAAAAAAAAGAAATATTGGATGATTTAAAAAATACAGCAAATACTGAAGAAAGAACAACAATGTTAGAATATCAAGTAAAAATGACAGAAAATGACATAGTAGAAGAAATAACATATTATGTTAGAAGTAAAAATGAAGAAATAATAAAAAAAGAAAAAGAAAAATATAAGAATAGTACAACATACAAACTTATAGAAGAAAAGACAAAAGATCAAGTAACAGAATTAAAATATAAGGTTACAAGCAATATAGGTAAAAAAGCAGGTGAAATTATAACTATATTAAATGGTCTTATGTATAATAATAAGTTTAATTTTACTATGGCAGATACAAGTCAAAAAGATAATAATAATGAAAGTGATCTAAAAAAATTACAGTAAACATTTTACAAAAACGAAAAAGTGTTATATACTAACTATGTACAAAAAAGAGTGATACTTAAAATTAAAATAAATTTTAAGGAGGAAAAACTCATGAAAAGAGATTATAATAGTCAGTATGAAGAATACATGACTCCAGAAGAAATTCGAAAAATGTATTCTTTAGAATACGATGAAAATCTAGAGAAATTTGTAGATAAAGTAAATAAACTATCAAAAGGGAGAAGGATAGTTATTTATTATGAAACTAGTAAGGGAGTTGATAATAGTGAATAACTACCAACTATATACAACTAGAAGTTGTATTATATGCGAAAGAGTACAAAAACTGATTAAATCTCAACAATTGAATGTTGAGGTGATAGAAGCAGAAGATAGGGATATCATAAGCTTTAGGGAAATGAATATAAGAAGTTTCCCAGTATTAAAGCTGAATGAAAATGAATATATTTATGGCGTGAGTGTGGGGAACTACATTGCAATGCACATAGAAGATTTTAGAATAAAATAAAATAAAAGAGACTTTGAAAACTATTGTTTTTGAAGTCTTTTTTGCATGAAAGAGTTTACAAAAATGAAGTATTATGTTAATATATAAAAGGAATACATAATACGAAATACAATAAATTTAAAAAAATATTAAATTTAGGAGGAAAAACAATGGATTTTATTACGTTCAAAGTGATTAAGGGAAGCAAAAAAGCTGAAGAAGTGGAGGAATGGCGGAATGCCATCGATCCCGAGTTAGCTCTGGTACATATCCAATATTTACCAGAAACGACCTTAAACCAGGAAATGCTGCCAGTTATGCAAGTTATCATGTTAGGATATCCGGATAAATGGTATAGAGAGGAGGATTTTCATAAGATCCTTGTTAACTATGTGAAAATTAACTGGGGGAATTTTGGTAAGAAGTAATAAAAGAGATCTTAAAGACAAGTTTTGTTTTTAAGGTCTTTTTTGTTATGTTTTTATATATTTTGTGGTATAATAATTTTGTATATATTTAGCATATAGTATGCCATTTACAAAAGTATTAAAAAATGGTAAAATAAAAAATGTTATGCTAGATGTATAATAATTTACGAAGAAGGAGGAAAAAGAATGCCAACTATTAATCAATTAGTAAGAAAAGGTAGAAAAACTTCTAAAGCAAAGTCTAAGACTCCAGCATTAGCAAAGGGTTATGACTCAAAGAGAAAGAGACACACAAATAATCGTTCTCCATTCAAAAGAGGAGTTTGTACAGTAGTTAAGACTGTAACACCTAAAAAACCTAACTCAGCTTTAAGAAAAGTTGCAAGGGTAAGATTATCTAATGGTTATGAAGTAACAGCATATATCCCAGGTGAAGGACACAACTTACAAGAACACAGTGTTGTTATGATAAGAGGTGGAAGAGTAAAAGACTTACCAGGGGTTAGATATCATATTGTTCGTGGTACTCTAGATACAGCAGGAGTAAACAACAGACAACAAGGTAGATCAAAATATGGTGCGAAAAAACCAAAGAAATAATATAATATCAGTTGGTGCCAATAATTTTGTAAATTATATGCACATACTGGAAAAAGAATAATTTTTTTAGAGTACCTTTTTAAGAAATTCTTAAAAATGCTTATTAAAAATTAAAATAAATAAGGAGGGAAGAAAAGTGCCAAGAAAAGGACATATAGCAAAAAGAGAAGTATTAGCAGATCCTAAATTTGATAGTAAATTAGTTACTAAATTAGTAAATACTGTAATGCTAGATGGAAAGAAAACAGTTGCACAAAAAATAGTATATACTGCATTTTCTATAATCGAAGAGAAATTAGAAAGACCAGCATTAGAGCTATTTGAAGAAGCATTAGAAAACATCAAACCTGTTCTAGAAGTTAAAGCAAGAAGAATAGGTGGAGCAACATACCAAGTTCCATTAGAAATAAGAGCAGACAGAAGACAAACACTAGGATTAAGATGGCTAGTAGGATATGCAAGAAAAAGACATGAAAAAACTATGGCAGACAAACTTGCAGGAGAAATAATGGATGCATTAAACCAAAATGGTGGAGCACACAAGAAAAAAGAAGAAGTACACAAAATGGCAGAAGCTAACAAAGCATTTGCACATTACAGATATTAATATAGACTTTAAAAAAGTTTAGAAGGGGAAAATTTATGGCAAAAAGAGAAGTTCCATTAAATAAGTTAAGAAACATAGGAATAATGGCTCACATTGACGCAGGAAAAACAACTGTAACAGAAAGAATACTTTTCTATTCAGGAAAAATCCATAAAATAGGTGAAACACATGATGGTGCATCACAAATGGACTGGATGAAAGATGAACAAGAAAGAGGTATTACAATTACATCTGCAGCAACAACATGTACATGGAAAAATCATAAAATAAACATTATAGATACACCAGGACACGTTGACTTTACAGTAGAAGTTGAAAGATCTTTAAGAGTATTAGATGGAGCAGTATGTATATTATCTTCAAAAGATGCAGTACAACCACAATCAGAAACTGTTTGGAGACAAGCAGACAAATATAAAGTACCAAGAATGGTATTTGTAAACAAAATGGATATGATGGGAGCAGACTTCTATAATTGTTTAGCACAATTAGATAGAAGATTACACTGTAATCCAGTAGCAATACAAATTCCAATAGGAGCATCAGAAACATTTGAAGGTGTGGTAGATTTAATAACAATGAAAGCATTATACTACAAAGATGAAGAAGGTAAAGTAATAGAAGAAAAAGAAATACCAGCAGATTTAGTAGAAAAAGCTAATGAATACAGAGCTAAAATGGTTGAAACAGCAGCAGAACAAGATGATGAATTAATGATGAAATACTTAGATGGAGAAGAATTAACTGAAACTGAAATAAGAAAAGGATTAAGAACAGCTACATTAAGTAATAATGCAACACTTGTATGTTGTGGATCAGCATATAAGAATAAAGGGCTACAATTATTATTAGATAATATAGTAGAATATTTACCATCACCACTTGATATTGATCATGTAAAAGGTACAGATGAAGATGGAAATGAAATGGAAAGAGAAACATCAGACGATGCACCATTCTCAGCACTTGCATTTAAGATTGCAACAGATCCATATGTAGGAAGATTATGCTTCTTTAGAGTATATTCAGGTACATTAGAATCAGGTTCATATGTATTAAATGCAACAAAGAACAAAAAAGAAAGAGTTGGAAGAATACTTCAAATGCATGCTAATAAGAGAACAGAATTAAAAGAAGTATTAGCAGGAGATATAGCAGCAGCAATAGGATTCAAAGATGTAACAACAGGGGATACATTATCAGATATTGAAAATCCAATAATATTAGAAAACATGGAATTCCCAGAACCAGTTATTGATGTTGCGATAGAACCAAAAGATAAAGACGCACAAGAAAAAATGGGTATAGCATTAGCTAAACTATCAGAAGAAGATCCAACATTCAAAATCTATACAAATGCAGAAACAGGACAAGTTGTTATTGCAGGTATGGGTGAATTACACTTAGAAATAATTGTAAGTAGATTAAAAGATGAATTTAACGTAGACTGTACAGTAGGTAAACCACAAGTTGCATACAAAGAAACAATAAGAAAAGAAGTTGAAATTGAAGGTAAATTTGTAAGACAATCAGGTGGTAGAGGACAATATGGTCACGTATGGTTAAAATTACAACCATTAGAACCAGGTGAAGGATTCAAGTTTGAAAACAAAATCGTTGGTGGTGTAATACCAAAAGAATACATTAAACCAGTAGAAGAAGGTATAAAAGAAGCATCATTATCAGGTGTACTTGCTGGATATCCAGTAATAGACTTTAAAGCAACACTATTTGACGGATCATTCCATGATGTTGACTCATCAGAAATGGCTTTCAAAATAGCAGGATCAATGGCATTTAAAGATGGAGCTAAAAAAGCAAATCCAGTAATATTAGAACCTATAATGAGAGTTGAAATAACAGTACCAGAAGAATATGTTGGAGATGTTATAGGTGATATGAACTCAAGACGTGGTAGAATGGAAGGAGTAGAAGCACAAACAGGAATACAAGTAATTAAAGGATTTATTCCACTATCAGAAATGTTTGGATATGCAACAACACTTCGTTCTAAGACACAAGGTAGAGGAACATATGCAATGGAACCATCACATTATGAAGAAGTTCCAAGAAATATATTAGATACAATTGTAGCATCAAAGCAAAAATAGTATTTAAATAAATAAAAAAAGATATATATGTAATGTGCCTTATACTAACTTTTATAAAAGGTAAAAAAGGCACTTGCAAATATATGCAAAATAATATAAAATAAGTTTATAAAATATAATTAGGAGGGAAAAATAACATGGCAAAAGAAAAATTTGAAAGAACAAAACCACATGTTAATATAGGAACAATCGGGCACGTTGACCACGGTAAAACTACTACAACTGCAGCGATAACAAAATACTTAAGTTTATTAGGACAAGCTAAATTTGAAGCTTATGACCAAATAGACGGAGCACCAGAAGAAAGAGAAAGAGGTATTACAATTAATACTGCTCACGTTGAATATGAATCAGAAACTAGACACTACGCACACGTTGACTGTCCAGGACACGCTGACTACGTTAAAAACATGATAACTGGTGCAGCACAAATGGATGGGGCTATATTAGTTGTTTCAGCAGCTGATGGACCAATGCCTCAAACAAGAGAACACATACTACTTGCAAGACAAGTTGGGGTTAAATTCATAGTTGTTTATTTAAACAAAACAGATATGGTTGACGATCCAGAATTATTAGAATTAGTAGAAATGGAAGTTAGAGACTTATTAAGCGAATACGATTTCCCAGGAAATGATATTCCAATCGTTAAAGGTTCTTCATTAAAAGTATTAGAATCTACATCAACAGATCCAAATGATCCAGTATATGCACCAATGAAAGAATTAGTTGCAGCTATAGATTCATACATACCAACTCCAGAAAGAACTACAGACAAACCATTCTTAATGCCTATAGAAGATATATTCTCAATCACAGGTAGAGGAACAGTTGCTACAGGTAAAGTAGAAAGAGGAGAAATCAAACTAAACGAAGAAGTAGAAATCGTTGGATTAACTACAGAAAGAAAGAAAACTGTTGTTACAGGTATAGAAATGTTTAGAAAATTATTAGATTCAGCAGAAGCTGGAGATAATGCAGGATTATTATTAAGAGGTATAAACAAGACTGATATCGAAAGAGGACAAGTTATTGCTAAACCAGGAACAATTAATCCACACACTAAATTTACAGCAGAAGTTTATGTTCTAACAAAAGACGAAGGTGGAAGACATACTCCATTCTTTAAAGGATATAGACCACAATTCTTCTTCAGAACAACTGACGTTACAGGTATAATTGAATTACCAGAAGGAACAGAAATGGTTATGCCAGGGGATAATGTTAAGATGACAATCGAACTTATAACTCCAATAGCTGTTGAAGAAGGATCAAGATTCGCTATCCGTGAAGGTGGTAGAACAGTTGGTTCAGGTATAGTTTCTTCAATAATAAAATAATTGAAAAATATAATGAATAAAAATATTTAAAAGTAAGAAGTGTATAATCAATTTTATTGACATATACACTTTTTTGCTATATAATGTCATATGTAAACTGCTTAATCAAGGTTAGAAATCTTTTTAAATAAAGTACCTTAAATTAACGGTTAGCGAGTATTACGAAATGGAGGAATTTGCGATGTACGCAATTATAGAAGCATGTGGAAAACAATATAAAGTAGAAAAAGGTAGTATAGTATACTTTGAAAAGTTAGACGCAGAAAAAGGAAAAAAAGTTACATTTGACAAAGTGTTACTTGTATCTGATAAAGAAACAAAAATAGGGACACCATATGTAGATGGTATAAAGGTTGAAGGAAAAATAGTTGACCATGTAAAAGGTGAAAAAATAAAAGTATTTAAATACAAACCTAAAAAAGATTACAGAAAAACTATAGGACATAGACAAAATTATACTAAAGTTGAAATAACAAACATTTCAGCAGGAAAATAATACATAAAAAAATCATAAAGAAAGAGGTGAACTAAGTGGCACATAAGAAAGGTCAAGGTAGCGTTAAAAACGGACGCGATAGCATATCAAAAAGATTAGGTCTTAAGAAAAATGACAAACAATATGTTAAAGCAGGAAATATAATAATAAGACAAAGAGGAACTAAATACCATCCAGGAAATAATGTTGGAATTGGAAAAGATGACACTTTATTTGCATTAATAGATGGACAAGTTAAGTTCGAACGTTATGGAAGAACAAGAAAAAAAGTAAGTGTATATGAAACACTAGAAGAAAAATAATAATTAATATATTAAAAAATAATAAAAAATGATGAGAGGAACACTAAATTCCTCTCAAATTTATGCTTAAAATATATGTTAATGAAAAAGATGAAAAAAACTTTAAAAAGTTTTTAAAAAAGTGTTGACATATAACTGAAAGTAATATATTATATATATACAGTCGAGAACGACTGTATTTTAATGAAAACAGTACATTGAAAAATAAACAATATCCTTTAGAGAAAATAAAACCAAGCGG
>ERZ772827.83-NODE-83-length-51517-cov-7.586530_pt1 | contig 51517 bp, 43 predicted proteins | sample MGYA00580850_ERZ772827 | MGnify/ENA primary metagenome ERZ772827 (study PRJEB29015, sample SAMEA2737950) | human oral metagenome | biome: human oral; feature: human-associated habitat; material: dental | place: China | collected 2145 ... | reverse complement strand
CTGCGACCTTCTGCTCCGGAGGCAGACGCTCTATCCACTGAGCTACCGGGGCCCGCGGAGCACTGTACCAGGCTCCGGCCGAGTGTGGAAACAGGGCCAGCGGCACCGGGGCCGGGAGGTCCCCGCTGAGGCAGGACCACCCGACCCCACCGGAGCGCGCCCGGCACCGTGCCAGCCCGCCGGGCCAGGAGCCCGGCCGCGGCCCCGTGCTGGGCGCCCGACCAGCACGCGGCCGGCCACCGGCTCACACCGACGCTGTCGTCTTCCTCACGTCTCCAGGGCCAGACGGCGGGCGGGGGCGCCGGGGCGGGTGACCAGCGTGACGGCCCGCGCCGCAGTCTCGGGGAACTCCCGGGCGTAGGCGCTCAGCCAGCGCCCGGCGAACGCCTGGGACCCGGCGGTGGGCACCAGCGCCCACACCGAGCCCCCGAACCCCGCACCGAAGGCGGAGGCGGCCACGGCCCCCTGCCGACGGGCCAGGCGCGCCAGGGCGCGGGTCTGCGGCACCTGGTTGTCCAGGCCCTCGTCCGTCCACTTCTGGGACAGGTCCACCAGCTCGCCGAAGGTCTCCATGTCCCCGGCCGCCAGGGCGTCCCCGGCCTGCCCGACGATCTGCTCGGACTCGGTCAGGAACTGCTCGAACCGCTGGGGCAGGTAGTCGTGACCGGCCACGACTTGGCGTATGCGCTCGGGGGCGTCGGTGCCGGAGCGCACGGCGTCGGCCAGGTAGACGTCCTGGCGGCCGGTGGCCTGGTTCCACAGCGCCACGATCTCCCGGGTGGACAGGGAGGCGCGGTTGTACAGGTCCCGGGCACGGCCGCTCTTCTCGGCCAGGACCCCGGAGACGGCGATGACGAAGGAGTGGTCCTCAGGGAAGGGGACCTCGCGCTCCAGGCGGGTGGGGCAGAAGGAGTACTGGCTGAGCCTGTCGGCGTGGCAGCACATCATGCCCGTGTGGTCCTCGCTGCCGCCGAAGGTCCCCACCCCCTGCTCCCCGGGCAGCGTGCCGAAGGTCTGCCCGTTCTCGATACAGGCCATGAAGTGGGCGAGCTCCTCGGTGGTGTGCACGTTCTGCCTGAAGACGGGCAGGGACTCGATGCCGGAGAGGTCCATGAGGACGTGCGCCAGGCCCACGATCATCGCCGAGGAGGAGGACATGCCCGAGGCCAGGGGCAGGTTCGTGGAGACCGTGACCTCGGCGCCGCGCAGGACGTCCCCGAAGTTCTTGCGCAGCCGGGCGCAGACGGCGGCCGGGTACCCGGCCCAGTGGCCCTGCCAGTCCCGGGTGTCCCCGTCGTAGGGGATCTCCACGGTCTGACCGATGACCTCGCTGGTCACCCGCAGCACGGGCGGGTCGATGACGCGGCCGGTAAAGGTGATGCCGTGGGAGGCGGCCGCCAGCAGGGAGCGGCCCCCGGCGTAGTCGGTGTGCTTGCCCAGGACCTCAATGCGTCCGGGGACGAACCAGGCCACGGCCGTGGCGGGGGAGCTCAGGGGTCCCTGGAGGGAGCCCGGGGCGTCGGCGCCCTGGAGGCGGGGGACGGCCGCCCCCGGGGTCGGGGTGCTCAGCAGCGGGGTCACAGCGACACCTCCACGCCCTCCAGGGCGGCCCGCACCGAGGCGATGTCGTCCCGGCGCGACAGGTCCAGCACGCCCGCCGCCGCCGGCACGACCTGGTACTCGGTGCCCCGAGAGCGGTCCAGGCAGACGGCGTCGGTGATCTCGTACTCCCCGCGCGCCGAGGGGGTGACGTCCCGGCAGGCGGCGAAGATCCCGGGGGTGAACAGCCAGGCGTTCATGGACAGCGGGGCCTGGGGGCCCAGGGACGCGAGCTGGTCGGCGGTGGGCTTCTCCACGATGTCACGCATGAGGAGGCGCCCCTGATCGTCACGCTCCTGCTCCAGGACCGCGAAGGCCGCGATGCGGTCGGGCGGGATGTTGGACCGCGCCAGCAGCGCCTGGCGGTCAAAGCCGATGAGCCCGGCGCCGGGCAGGGCCACGAGCTGGCGCAGGGCCTGTACCGGGTAGTAGTTGTCCGAGTTAATGACGACCACGCGGTCGCCGGCGGCGAAGTCCTCAGCGGCGGCGACCGCGTCGGCCGTGCCCAGGGGCTCGGCCTGGACGGCGTAGGAGACGGTGACGCGGGCCAGCTCGCCGCTGGCGGCCAGGGAGTCGAAGTGCTCCCGGAACATGGTGTGCTCCGGGCCGATGACCAGGCAGATCCGGGTGATACCGGCGTCGGCCAGGGCGGAGACGACGTAGTCCAAGAAGGGGCGTCCGACGTCGATCATGCCCTTGGCGCCGGCCTCGACGGCGGCGTCGGTGACGGCGGGGGCGCCCGCCGGGGACGGGGAGGCGGCGCGCATGCGGGTACCCAGGCCGCGTGCGAGGACAACGGCCTTGGTGACAGGTAGGGGGGCGGAGGGGGCAGAGCCTGCGGTCGTCGAAGACATGTGCACCATCTTATGCGATCGGGACACGATTCGCGCACATTCGATCACATCGCCATGCCGCCTCACGCCATCCAGATTGTGACATAAGTCCTGGTAGAGAATATGGCTAGACGAGGCTAGCCTAAATGGTGGTCCTGTCTCCGATCGAGGCGGTGCCCGTATCCCCACACCATCTGTCATGCTCGAAGGAGCCTTATGATTACCCGCCGTTCTCTCCTCTCACTGGGTGCCGTCGGTACCGCCGGGATCCTGACCGCCTGCTCCTCCGACAAGCCGTCCGACAGCTCCGCCACCGGCGGCCCGGAGACCGCCTCCGGCGCCGCGGACTCCACGTCCGCCTCGCAGGGCGCCTCCTCCGGCGCCCCCGCCTTCCCGGTGACCGTGACCCACGGCAAGGGCGAGATGACCTTCCAGTCCGCCCCGAGCAAGGTCGTCGTCCTGGACATCACCACCATGGACACCCTGGTGGCCCTGGGCGTGGCAGACCACGTCGTGGGCATTGTGCGCAACGGCGAGACCCTGCCCACCGACCTGGGCGACCACTACTCCAAGGCCACCGTCGTGGGCAACCTCCAGGAGCCCGACCAGGAGAAGATCGCCTCCCTGGACCCCGACCTGGTCATCGTGGGAGGACGTGCGGCCAAGACCTACGACTCCGTGGCCGCCGCCTTCGAGGGCAAGACCATCCTGATCCCCGGGGACCGCTCCACCTCCTTCGAGGAGCGTCTCACCACCACCACCGACCTCATGAGCAAGATCTTCGGGGCCGCCGACGCCGCCGCCAAGGCCCTGGAGACCTACAACAAGGACGTCGAGCGCGTCAAGGCCAAGGGCACCACCGTCGGCAAGGGCCTGGTCCTCATGACCTCCGGCGGCAAGGTCACCGCCTTCGGCAAGGGCTCGCGCTTCGGCATTATCCACGACCAGCTGGGGATCGCCCCCGCCATCGAGGACGTCGAGGCCGCCACCCACGGGGAGTCCATCTCCTTTGAGCTCATTAGCCAGGCCAACCCCGACTGGCTGTTCGTGGTCGACCGCGACGCCGCCATCGGCGACAGCGGCCAGGCCGCCAAGGAGGTGCTCAACACCGACCTGGTCACCGCCACCACCGCCTGGACCAAGAACCAGGTGGCCTACCTCGACGGCCAGCGCTGGTACATCATCGGCGCCGGGCTCCACAACGCCCCCGCCATGGTGGACGAGGTCGGCAAAGCCATCGGCGCATGACCTCCTCGCCCGCCACCCCGGCCCGGGACGACGTGCCCGCCACGTCCCCCGGGCCGGGGCCCGTCCCCCCGTCCGCCCCCACCCGGCCCGCGACGCCGGGGCAGGAGCCCGCGGTAGCAGGGACCGCCTCCCGAGGGGACTCCCAGGTGCTGATCCGCCTCCTGGTCACCCTGGTGGTGTTGGTGGGCCTGTCCCTGGTCACCGGCGTGGTCACCCTGAACCCGGTCAAGCTGCTCCTGGGCAGGCTGGGGCCCCAGGACACCACGCTCCTGGTCGAGTCCCGGATCCCCCGCACCGCCGCCGCCGCCCTGGCCGGGGCCGCCATGGCCACCGCCGGGGCCCTCATGCAGCTGCTGGTGCGCAACCGCTTCGTGGCCCCCTCCACCACCGGGACCGTGCAGTTCGCCACCGCCGGCATCCTGGCCGCGACCGTCCTGGCGCCCTCCGCCAGCATGACCGCCAAGATGGGTGCCGGGGCGGCGAGCGCCGCCGTAGGCTCGGCCCTGTTCCTGTGGCTGCTGCGCCGTCTGCCCGTGCACCGCCCCAACGACGTCCTGGTACCCCTGGTAGGCATTATGCTCGCCGGCGTCGTCGAGGCCGCTACCACCTTCGTGGCCTGGCGCCTGGACCTCATGCAGACCCTGGGGGCCTGGACCAGCGGCGACCTCTCCGGCAAGGTCGCCGGACGCTACGAGCTCCTGTGGGGGGTGGGGGTCATGACCCTGGTGGCCTGGTTCGCCGCGGACCGCTTCACCGTGGCCGGGCTGGGGCGGGACCGGGCCGTGGGCCTGGGCCTGGCCTACGACCGCACAATGGCCCTGGGCATGGTGATCGTCTCCCTGACCAGCGCGGTCACGGTGGTGGTGGTCGGCTCCCTGCCCTTCCTGGGCCTGGTGGTGCCCAATATGGTCTCCCTGGTGGCGGGGGACAGCCTGCGCCGCTCCCTGCCGTGGATGGCCGTCGGCGGCGCCGTCATGGTCCTGGCCTGCGACGTCCTGGGGCGCCTGGTCAACCACCCCTACGAGATCTCCGTGGGGCTCGTCATGGGTGTGGTCGGCTCCCTCCTCTTCCTCATCATGCTGCTCAGGAGCACCCGATGACCGCCCGTCCCGCCGTGCGCCTGGCGCTCCTGACCCTCCTGGCGGCCCTCGCCGTGGCCGCCTTCCTCCTGGTGGGCTCCCCCAACCCCTCCCTCACGCTCCGCTTCCGCCTGCCGACCCTGGCCGCCCTGGGGATCGTGGGGTGGGCCGTGGCGGTGTCCACCGTCGTCTTCCAGACCGTGACCGGCAACCGCATCCTGACGCCCTCGATCATGGGGCTGGACGCCCTGTACGCCATGGTCCAGACCCTCGTGGTGCTCGTCCTGGGTGGTGCCGCCCTGGCCTGGATCCCCTCCCTGGCCCAGTTCGCCCTGACGACCCTGGTCATGGTCGTCGTCTCCGTGCTCCTCGTCAGCACACTGCTGGGCAGCGGCCGGGAGATCCACGTCCTGGTCCTGGCAGGCGTCATCCTGGGCACCCTCCTGCGCTCGGTGGTCGTCTTCATCCAGCGCCTGCTGGACCCCAACGAGTACCTCATCCTCCAGTCCCGGCTCTTCGCCTCCTTCAGCAACGTGAGCACGGACCTGCTGTGGGCCGGCGGCGCCGTGGTGGCACTGACCTCCCTGGCCCTGTGGCACCGGCGGCACGTGCTGGACGTGCTGCTCCTGGGCCGCCCCCTGGCCGCCTCCCTGGGGGTGGACGTGGACCGCCAGACGCGCCTCGTCCTGGTCCTGGCGGCGGTCCTGGTGTCGGTGTCCACCGCCATGGTCGGCCCGATCACCTTCCTGGGGCTGCTCGTGGCCCACCTGGGATACCGCCTGGCGGGGACCTACCACCACGGTGTCACCCTGCCCGCGTCCGCCCTGTGCGCGGTCCTCACCCTGGTAGGGGGCCAGACCGTGCTCCAGCACGTCCTGAAGTGGTCCACCGTCCTGTCCGTCATTGTCGAGCTCCTCGGGGGGCTCCTGCTCATTACCCTCCTCGTGCGGGAAGGAAGGCACTCGTGATCTCCATCGACCAGGTCTCCAAGTCCTACGGAAGCTCCCTGGTCCTCGACGACATTACCGTGGACCTGCCCGCGGGCGGCGTCACCTGCCTCATCGGCCCCAACGGGGCGGGCAAGTCCACGCTGCTGTCCATTATCGCCCGCCTGCTGGGGGCCGACGCCGGGACCGTGACGGTCGGCGGCCTGGACGTCAGCCGCACCGACACCCGCGAGCTCGCCCGCACCATGGCCGTGCTGCGCCAGGACAACCAGCTCACGGTCCGCCTGACCGTGCGTGACCTGGTGTCCTTCGGCCGGTTCCCCCACAACGGGGGACGGCCCACCGAGGCGGACCACAGGGCGGTGGAGAAGGCCATCGAGTGGATGGACCTGGAGGCCCTGGCCACCCGCCGCCTGGACCAGATGAGCGGGGGGCAGCGTCAGCGGGCCTTCGTGGCCATGGTGCTGGCCCAGGACACGCCCTACGTCCTCCTGGACGAGCCCCTCAACAACCTGGACATGACCCACGCCACGCAGATGATGCGCCGCCTGCGCGCGGCCGCCGACGAGCTGGGCAGGACCGTGGTCCTGGTCCTGCACGACGTCAACTACGCCTCCGTGTGGGCCGACTCCATCCTGGCCCTGCGCCACGGGCGGGTGGCCGCCCACGGCACACCCGCGCAGATTATGACCACCCCGGTGCTGGAGCAGATCTACGGCCAGGCCATAACGGTGCGCGAGTTCGACGGGCACCGCCTGGCCCTGTACTACTCCTGAGGGGCCCGCGGCGCGGGCAGGATCCTCCCCCGACGTCGGGAGGGCCGCCGGGACGGGACGGCCCTCCCGGTACCTCAGTGCAGCTGGTAGTAGTCCTGGACGGTGTCCACCAGGCGCTGGGCCTGCTCGGTGGTCCCGGCCTCGGCGAAGACCCTCAGGAGGGGCTCGGTGCCGGAGAAGCGGGTAATGACCCAGCTGCCGTCCGCGAACACGACCTTGCACCCGTCGGCGGTGGAGACCGTCCTGACCTCCAGGCCGAAGTCGGGCAGGTCCCGCTGGACCATAATGCGGCGGGTCAGGGGCTCCTTGACCTCGGGGTCGAACTCCAGGCTGGACTCCACCATCTCGAGACGGCCGTAGCGTGCCACGATGTCGGCGTAGATCCGGGACAGCGGCTTGGCCCGCCTGGCCACCATCTCCACCAGGAGCGCGCCCGCGTAGATGCCGTCCTTGCCGGCGATGTGGCCACGCACCGTCAGACCGCCGGAGGACTCCCCGCCCAGGACGGCGTCGTACCTGTCAATGGCGGCGGAGACCCACTTGAAGCCCACGGGGACCTCGTAGCAGGTCTCGCCGTGCTCGGCGGCCACCCGGTCCAGCAGGTGGGTGGTGGCCACGTTGCGCACCACCGGGCCGTGCCAGCCCCTGTCCTCCAGGAGGTAGTCGTAGAGCAGGACGAGGATCTGGTTGGGGTGGAGGAAGGCGCCGGTGTCGTCAATGACCCCCAGGCGGTCGGCGTCGCCGTCGGTGGCGATACCCAGGGCCGCGCCGCGCTCCAGGACCTCCTTGGCCAGGGCGAAGGTGGTGGCGCTCGACGGGCTGGGCAGGCGTCCGCCGAAGAGGGTGTCGCGGCGCTCGTGGATGGTGTCCACGTCGCAGCGCGCCGTCATGAGGATCGTCTGGAGGCAGGTGCGCGAGACCCCGAACATGGGGTCCAGGACGATCTTGAGGTGCGCGTGGCGGATCGCCTCCAGGTCCACCGCGTCCAGGATGGCGTCGATGTACCAGTTCATGGAGGTCTGGGTGGTGATGGCCCCCTGCGCCAGGGCGGTCCTGCGCTCCAGGCGCCTGACGTCGGGGGCGTGGAGGGTGTTGGCGTGCTCCTGGAGCGGGGTGGTGACCTCCACCTCGGCGTCACGGCCCCCGGCGGTGAAGATCTTCAGGCCGTTGTAGGCGGCGGGGTTGTGGGAGGCGGTCACGGCTACGCCGTAGGCGCAGCCCAGGTCGCGGACCGTCCACATGATCATGGGTGTGGGGGCGGCGCGGTCGATGACGTGGGCGCGGATGCCGTTGCCGGCCAGCACCTCCGCGGCCCACCAGGTGAACTCCGGGGAGAGGAACCGCTGGTCGTACCCGATGACGACGGGCCTGTCCGCCACGCCCTCGGCGTGGATACGGTCCGCCAGGGCCTGGGCCACGCGCTCGACGTTGAAGCGGGTGAAGCCGTCGGCGATGACGGCGCGCCAGCCGCCGGTTCCGAAACTGATGGGGACGATGTCAGCAGCCGTAGTCACGTGCGTCATACCTCACAAATCCTGTGCTCGCGTGGCGGTCTCCATGCGACGAGTGACCCGCAGACGGTCAGGCAGGTCACAGCGAACAGCATACATCTGATCACTCCCGACCGAAAGCTGCCTTCTCCGCTCAGCACCTGTCATTCTGGGTGCCAGCTCGCCCGGACCCCGCCGACCTAGCCTCCCAGGACCTCCTGCGCCAGGGTGGGCACGTCCGTGACCACGGCGTCCACCCCCATACGCTCCAGCCAGAGCATCTGGGCAGGGTCGTTGACCGTCCAGACATGGACCTCCAGACCCGCCTCGTGAGCAGCCGCCACGACCCTGGGACCCACCACGACCACCCCGGACCGCCTGACAGGGACCTGGACGGCGTCAGCCCGTCCGAGCCAGGACGGCCGGACCAGGCGACGCACCGCCCCGGGCCGCGGCCTCACCCACCGCCCCGTACCGGGGTCCTGGAGCAGCCCGCGCCCGCTCAGGGCACCCACCCCCACGGCACTGACCGAGCGAGACACCAGCCCGACCACCTCCGTGGTACCCAGACTGGTACGGGCCCTGGGCTCCCGACGCCGGACCTGGCGCAGGCGCCGGGAGGAGAAGGAGGCGAACCGCACCCGCCGCCAGGCCCCCGCCCGGCCGACCGCCGCCAGGGCCGGGGCCACCACGGCGTCCTCCTTGAGGTCCACGTTCAGGCCCAGGGAGGGGAAGGAGGCCAGGACGTCCGCCAGCCGCACCGGGGCCCGCCCGTCCCCCGCGTCCACCTCGCAGACCTCCTCCCAGGTCAGGTCGCGCAGGACCCCCTCCACCCCGGTGGTACGCACCAGGTCCGGGTCGTGCCACAGCAGGACCACCCCGTCAGCGGTGGCGCGCAGGTCCGTCTCCATCCAGGTCAGGCCCGCGTCCACGGTGTGCTCCACGGCGGACCAGGTGTTCTCCGGGGCCTCAGCCGCGCCGCCGCGGTGCGCCACCACCTCCACGGGACGGGAGGAACGACGTCGTACCACGCCCCTCACAGGCAGTCCGTGGTCAGCTGGGCGGCCTTGTGCTCCACCAGCCAGGCGGCGGGGTCCACGGTGGTCTCGTCAGAGGTGTCATTGGCGGTACGGACCTCAAAGTGCAGGTGGGGTCCCGTGGAGTAGCCGGTCGACCCCGCGCCCGCAATGAGCTGGCCCACCTTGACCTTGTCACCGACCTTGACGTAGATCCCGTCCTCGTACATGTGCAGGTAGCTCGTGTACCAGGTCTTCCCGTCGATCTCGTGCTGGATGGTCACGGTGCCGGTACCGTCCACCATGCCCGCCTCCACCACCGTGCCCGCCGCCGCCGCGTAGATGGGGGTGCCCGCAGGGGCCGACATGTCCATCCCCGCGTGGAGCTTGAGCACCCCCAGGGTGGGGTGAAGACGGTAGCCGTAGGGGGAGGAGAGGGTGTAGGTCCCCTCCACCATGGGGTAGACGAGGGAGGGCGCGGGGCTGAAGGCCGCCATCTCACCACTGGCCCCCGGGGCCGGGGCCGTACAGGTGGCCTTGGCGTTGGCGTAGGCGTCACGGATACGTGCCAGGGTGGCGGCGTCAGGCACGTTGTTCATGGAGTTGTCCGTCGAGGAGTCAATGTCCGCGTCCGACCCCAGCACGGCGGCGGCCACCGAGGAGGCCCGCGCGCTGGCACGCGCCTGGGCCGGGCCCACGGTGGTGGCCGAGGCCCCCAGCCCCGAGTAGCTGGTCAGGGGGGCCACCACCGTCACCGCGGCCAGGGCCGCCAGGATGCCGGTGCGGGCCAGGGTCCCCATACCGGTCCGGCGGTGCTCACGCAGCCAGGCGATGTCCGCCTCACGCTGGCGGACGTCCCGGGCGCTCGCGGCGCCGAGACGGTCGTAGCGGCCCTCCAGGGAGGCCAGTCCGGGCGGCGGGACCTTCAGCGTGGGCTCCTGGTCCGCGCGACGGGGCGCACGGGCCGACCCCGGTGGCTGCGGGAGCGGGGCCAGGGAGCTGGTGGGACGACCGCCCGGGGGCGCCGGTGGCTCTGGGGCCACTGGCGGCTCAGGAGGCGCTGGCGGCTCGGGGGGCCCCAGGAGGTCCGGGGACGGGGCGGAGCGGAAGAGCCCGGGCGGCGGTGGCCCCGGCTCGGGCGGAGCGGACGGGGTGACGGGGCGGGAATCCTGTCCTGACGTTCTCGTCGAGGAGGGCGTCCAGGCACCGGCCTCCTGGGTGTCGGCCTGACCTGCTGCGGCCTCAGCCGCACGCTCAAGCTCACGACGCTGCCGCCGGGTGAGCGGCTGCTCGGGCTGCGTACTCACGCCTGTGGTCCCCCTGTCACTGCTCCTACCGAGCCGTCCGCGGACGGCTGCCCAAGGCCCTCCGCACCGCCCTGGACACCTCCTAGAGTAGCCAGGTACGCCCCGGGACGCCAGGACTCCTGCTCACACCCGCTGCAGGACCGCCGCGCCGTCCCCGCTCACGGGCGGCCACCGGGCCGGGCCCGCGGCAGGAGCGGACGACCCGCGGGCACGCCAGGCCCGGCCGGGACCGCCACGGGCCGGGTTCCACGGGCCGGGTCGCCCTAACGTCGCTGGTGGTCGTCACGCTGCATGGAGTCCTTCACCTCACCAATGAGCTCCTCCAGGATGTCCTCCAGGAAGACGACGCCGACAGTGGCACCGGTCTCGTCCTGGACCGCGCCCAGGTGCGCGCCCGAACGCTGCATGGCCGCCAGGGCGTCCTCGACCTCCTCCTGCGCGCCCACCTGGACCAGGGCCCGGGCCCGCCAGGCGGGGACCGGACGGTGACGGGCCGGGCCGTCCGCGTCCAGCACGTCCTTGAGGTGCAGGTAGCCGACAATGACCGGAGCCGCCTGCTCCTGGGGCCCCTCCTGGGGGGCAGGCGCCGACGCCGTGGGGTGGCGCACCACCGGGAAGCGGGAGAAGCCGGTCGCGGTCACCGCGGCCTCCACGTCCTGGGGGGTGCAGCCCTCGTCCAGGGTGACCAGGTGGTCCAGGGGCACCATGACGCTGCCGGCGGTCTCCTCGGAGAACTCCAGGGCACCGGTCAGCAGGCCGGAGTCGTCCTCCAGGACCCCCTCGGCGGTGGACATCTCCACGATAGAGGCCACCTCCTGGGCGGTGAAGGCGGCCGGGACCTCCTCGCGCGGCTCAATGCGCAGCATCCGCAGCTGCCAGTTGGCGTACCCGTTGAGGGCCGTAATGACCGGGCCGAACAGGCGCGAGAGCGCCACCAGGGGCGGGGCGAGCCAGCGGGCGGCGTTCTCCGGGGAGGAGATGGAGATGTTCTTGGGCACCATCTCACCGGCCACGACGTGGAGGTAGACCACCAGGAGCAGGGCGAGGACCACGGCCACGCCGTGGGCCCCGGAGGCCGACACCCCCAGGGCCCGGAGCGGGGCGGACAGGAGGTGGGCGATGGCGGGCTCGGCCACCATGCCCAGGGTGGTGGAGCACAGGGTGACGCCGAGCTGGGCGGTGGCCAGCATGCGTGAGACGTGCTCCAGGGCCCACAGGGCGGTGCGGGCACGCCTGTCACCCGCCTGGGCCAGGGGCTCCAGGGAGGCGCGCCGCGCGGAGGTGACCGCGAACTCGGCACCTACGAAGAAGGCGTTGCCCGCCAGGAGGAGCACGGTCGTGATCAGGGCTGCCACTGAGCTCACTGTCCCCTCCTGCCAGTGGTACCGGGGGCGCCCGTGTGCCCCGGGGCGCTCTCGGCGTCGTCCGGCGGGGCGGTGGGGACGATCCGCAGGCGGGTGACCCGGCGCCCCTCCATGGCCTCCACCCGCAGCACGACCTGGGCGACGCTGACCTCGTCCCCCACCTGGGGGATCCTGCCCAGCCTGGTCATGACCAGGCCGGCGAGGGTCTCGTAGGGGCCGTCGTCGGGCAGGTGGATGCGCGCGCGCGTGGCGAGCTCGTCGGGGCGCATCCAGCCCGGGACGATCCAGTCCCCGGTGTGGGTGGCGTGCGCGCTGGCACGACGGCGGTCGTGCTCGTCCGCCACGTCCCCGACGATCTCCTCAATGGCGTCCTCCAGGGTCACCACCCCGGCGGTACCCCCGTACTCGTCGACGACGACGGCCATCTGGCTGCCCTGGGCACGCAGCTCTAGCAGCAGGCTGGCCAGGGGCATGGTCTCGGGTACCCGGGGGGCGGGGGTGACCAGGGAAGAGGAGGCCGCCGAGACCTCGTGACGCCGTTCGTAGGGCACGGCCACGGCACGGCGCAGGTGGACGATACCGCGCACGTCGTCCACGTCCTGGCCGATCAGCGGGAAGCGGGAGTGGCCGGTGACGCGGGCCAGGGCGATGACGGAGGCGGCGGTGTCCTCCTCGTCCACGGTGTGCAGGCGCCCGCGGTCGGTCATGACGTCCACGGCGGTGAGCCGACCCACCCCGATGGAACGGGTCAGCAACGCGGCGGTGGACACGTCCAGGGTCCCCTCCTCAGCGCTGTGCCGCACCAGGGCGGCCAGCTCGGCGGCGCTGCGGGTGCCCGAGATCTCCTCGGCCGGGGTGATGCCCAGGCGGGTGAGGACCCAGTTCGCGGTGCCGTTGAGCGCCAGGACCACCGGCTTGGTCAGGGCGGTGAACCACTCCAGGACGGGCACCACGTAGCCGGCCGCACGCAGGGGGTCGGCCAGGGTGGCGTTCTTGGGGACGAGCTCACCGAAGACCATGGAGAAGGCGTTGACCACCACCAGGGCGATGGCCACCCCCGCGGTGGCGGCGGCGACCGTCCCCAGGAGAGGGCCCAGGGCCTGGCTCAGCAGGTCCGCGAGCGCGGCCTGGGCCGTGTAGCCCAGCAGGACCGTGGTCAGCGTGACCCCGGCCTGCGCCCCGGACAGCAGCAGGGACAGGCGGGACAGGGAGCCACGCAGGTGGGCGGCGCGCCGGTCCCCGCTGGCGGCCCGGGTCTCCACGGTGGCACGGTCCAGGGTGACCAGGGCGAACTCGGCGGCCACGAAGACCGCGGTGCCGGCGGTGAGCAGGACCCCCAGGAGGATCATGAGGACGTGGGTCACGGGGTGTCCCCTCCTGCGGGGGCGCCCGGGTACCGCACCGGGTGGGCGGGCACGGGGTGGGGGCGGTCGGCGTGGGGCGTGGGGTGGCTGGCGGAGCGTCGGCAGGCTCGGCGGCGTTGTCGCATAGTACCTTGCACGTTATCACCGTCACTGCCTGACAGGCAGGAGCGACTAGGGGGGTCGCCCCACCCTCTGGGCGAACCCCGGTCCGCACTCCTGCAGGCGCCCGGCGGCGCGGGCCGGTACCCGGTCCCTGCTGGCCGTGCGGCCCAGCAGGCCTACGACCGGCCGGACGGGACCGGTCCCTGCCGGCCGTGCGACATAGTTGCTGTTCCTGCGTGGTTCGTGTGGCGGGGACCGTAAGATGGTGCGCGCCACCAGGCCGCCTCGTGCCGCCGAACCACAAGACCAGTTGAGGAGTTTCGAGCTGTGTCGAGCAACGTCACCGGTTCCTGGGAGTCCGCCTTCGGCGCCAACAAGTGGATGGTGGAGGAGATGCACGAGGCCTGGCAGGCTGACCCGGGCTCCGTCTCACCCCAGTGGCGTGCCCTCTTTGAGGGCGGGGACCCGGCCGCCACGCCACGACCCCGGACCGGGGACGACGAGGTCCCCGCCCTGGTCAGGGCCGGAGCCCTGGACCTCGCCCCGGAGCCCGCCTCCCGGCCGGCCGACGGTGCCGGCACCGTGGCCCCCCTCCCCCGCACCGTGCGCACCACCGACCCCGCCGTCCCGGGGCCGGGGGGCCGTCCCGGGACCGTCCTGCGCCGGGGGGCCGGCACCGTCCAGGACGTCACCCGATCGGACCTGCCGCCGGCCCCGGCGTCGGACACCGCCCCGCCCACCTCGCCCTACGTACGGCACCTGCCCCACCCCCACGCCCCCTCCCCGGAGGACGGCGCCTGCGCCGACACCAGCACCCGTCTCAGGGGGGCCGCCGCCCGCACGGCGGCCAATATGGAGTCCTCCCTGACGATCCCGACGGCGACCTCGGCCCGGGCCGTGCCTGCCAAGGTCCTCATTGAGAACCGGTCGGTCATCAACAACCACCTGGCCCACACACGCGGCGGCAAGGTCTCCTTCACCCACCTCATTGGCTGGGCCGTGGTGGAGTCGCTGGTCGAGATGCCGACCATGAACGTCTCCTACGCCCTGGACGAGCAGGGTCGTCCGGCGTTGCGTGAGCCCGCGCACGTGGCCTTCGGCCTGGCCGTCGACGTGCCGGGGGCACGCGGCGAGCGCCGCCTGCTGGTACCCAGCATCAAGCGCGCCGACCTGCTGGACCTGGACGGCTTCGTCTCCGCCTACGAGGCCCTGGTGGCCCGGGCGCGCACGGGCCGCCTGGAGGTGGAGGACTTCCGGGGCACCACGGTGACCCTGACCAACCCCGGCATGATCGGCACCCTGCACTCGGTGCCGCGTCTCATGCCCGGCCAGGGCCTCATCGTGGGGGTGGGCTCCATGGCCTACCCGGCGGCCCTGGCAGGGGCCAGCGAGCAGACCCTGGCCCGCGCGGGGATCGGCAAGACGGTGACCCTGACCTCCACCTACGACCACCGGGTCATCCAGGGCGCGGCGTCCGGGGAGTTCCTGCGCCTGGTGGAGCGCAAGCTCCTGGGGCTGGACGGCTTCTGGGAGCGGGCCTTTAAGTCCCTGCGCATCCCCCACGAGCCCGTTATCTGGGCCCGGGACACCACCTACGACCCCGAGCTGGAGACCGGCAAGCCGGCCCGGGTGGCCGAGCTCATCCACGCCTTCCGCCAGCGCGGGCACCTCGCGGCGGACACCGACCCCCTGACCTACCGCCAGCGCCGTCACCCGGACCTGGACATCTCCTCCTACGGGCTGAGCCTGTGGGACCTGGACCGCACCTTCCCCACCGGGGGCCTGGGCGGCACCGAGCGGGCCACGCTGCGCCAGATCCTGGACCGCCTGCGCCAGGCCTACTGCCGCACCGCGGGCATTGAGTACATGCACATCCAGGACCCGGCGCAGCGCCGCTGGTGGCAGGAGCGCCTGGAGGGCGAGTGGTCCGCGGTGGGGGCCGGCGAGCGCCGTCGGATCCTGACCAAGCTGGGCCAGGCCGAGGCCTTTGAGACCTTCCTGCAGACCAAGTACGTGGGCCAGAAGCGTTTCAGCCTCGAGGGCGGGGAGTCCCTCATCGTGGCCCTGGACCGACTCCTGGACGCCGCGGCCCACGACGGCCTGGACGAGGTGGTCATCGGCATGGCCCACCGCGGCCGGCTCAACGTGCTGACCAATATCGCGGGGAAGTCCTACAGCCAGGTCTTTGACGAGTTCGACGGCAACGCCGTCATCGAGGGCGCAGGCACCGGGGACGTCAAGTACCACCTGGGCACGGCCGGGACGTTCACCGGCACCGACGGGGTGAGCACCCGGGTGTCCCTGGCCGCCAACCCCTCCCACCTGGAGACGGTCGACGGCGTCGTGGAGGGGATCGTACGCGCCAAGCAGGACCGTATCGGCCTGGGTGAGAAGGGGTACACGGTCATGCCGGTCCTGGTCCACGGTGACGCGGCCTTCGCCGGGCAGGGGGTGGTCTACGAGACCCTCAACATGAGCCAGCTGCCCGCCTACCGCACCGGCGGGACCGTCCACGTCATTGTCAACAACCAGATCGGATTCACCACGGGGGCCGCGGCGGCGCGCTCCACCACCTACGCCACGGACCTGGCCAAGGGGCTGCAGGTGCCGATCTTCCACGTCAACGCCGACGACCCCGAGACGGTGGCGCGCGCCGCCCGCCGCGCCTACGAGTACCGGGCGGCCTTCCACAAGGACGTCATTATCGACATTATCTGCTACCGGCGCCGGGGCCACAACGAGGGTGACGACCCCTCAATGACCCAGCCGGTCATGTACCGTCTCATTGACTCCCTGCCCTCCACGCGCGAGGTCTACACCACCGACCTGGTGGGGCGCGGGGAGATCACGCCCGAGCAGGCCCAGGCCATTACCCGTTCCTACCACGAGGAGCTGGAGCGGATCCTCACCGAGACCCGGGAGCACCACGCCGCCTCGGGGCCGGCACCGGGCCCCGAGGAGCCCACGGACCTCAACGACCCCACGCAGGTGGGCGTGCCCCGCTCCAGCCTGGAGGTGACCTCCAGCCAGGAGGCCGGGGCCGGCATGATGATCGGCTGGACCTCCGCCGTGGACCGCGCCGTGGTCCAGCGCGTCGGCGACGCCCAGGTGGCCTGGCCCCGGGGCTTTGCCGTCCACCCCAGGCTGCGCACCATGCTGGAGCGGCGTCAGGCCGCCAGCCGCGAGGGCGGGATCGACTGGGGCCTGGGCGAGCTCATCGCCCTGGGCAGCCTGCTCATGGAGGGGGTGCCGGTGCGCCTGGCCGGGGAGGACGCCCGGCGTGCCACCTTCGCCCAGCGCCACGCCGTCCTGCACGACCACCAGTCGGGGGCCGAGTGGACCCCCCTGAGCTTCCTGACCCCCCACCAGGCGCCCCTGGAGATCTACGACTCCCTGCTCAGCGAGTACGCGGCCCTGGCCTTTGAGTACGGCTACTCCGTGGAGCGCCCCGAGGGACTGACCGTGTGGGAGGCCCAGTTCGGGGACTTCGCCAACGGCGCCCAGAGCGTCATTGACGAGTACGTCACCTCCGCCGCACAGAAGTGGGGACAGCGCTCCGGCCTGGTCATGCTGCTGCCCCACGGCCAGGAGGGCCAGGGGCCGGACCACTCCTCGGCCCGGATCGAGCGCTACCTGCAGATGTGCGCCCAGGACAACCTGTGGGTGGCCCAGCCCTCCACCCCCGCCAACCACTTCCACCTGCTGCGTGAGCAGGCCTACCGGCGCCCGCGCCGCCCCCTGGTCGTCTTCACCCCCAAGCAGCTCCTGCGCCTCAAGGCGGCGGCGAGCGCCGTGGAGGACTTCACCACGGGCACCTTCCAGCCCGTCATCGGGGAGCAGGAGGCGGTGCTCGCCCACGCCGGGGACGTGGAGCGGGTGCTCGTCTGCTCCGGGCGGGTCTACTACGACCTGCTGGCTGAGCGGGAGCGCCGGGAGGGGCGGGTCCAGGACGGGGGCGTGCGTACCGCCCTGGTCCGCCTGGAGCAGCTCTACCCGCTCGACGCCGCCTCCCTGGCCCAGGCCCTGGCTCCCTTCGCCCCGGCCGAGGTCACCTGGGTCCAGGACGAGCCCGCCAACCAGGGCGCCTGGCCCTTCCTGGCGCTCCACCTGCCTGACGCCCTGACCGCCACGTCCCTGGGTGCCGTGCGGCTGCGGAGCGTCTGCCGCCCGGAGGCGGCGGCCCCGGCGGTGGGTACGGCCGGGGCCTACCGGCGCAGCCAGGCCGACCTGGTCGCGCGCGCCCTGCGTCCCTGAGGCGTGGCCAGCACAGGCCCGGCCGGCGCAGGCGTGGCCGGCGGCCGTCGTCGGCCTGCTGGCGACCCGCTGGTGCCAGCGTGAGAGACTGTGGCCGGGGGTCGCAGAGACAGCCAGGAGGATGCGTGGACGGGGACAGGCTGCACTTCGTCGGCGACGAGCTCGTAGCCGGCTACGGGGACGCGCGCGCCCTGGGCTGGGTAGGGCGGGTCATGGCCCGCACCCCGCGCACCATCCTGTGGACCACGCTGGCGATCCCCGGGGAGACGACGGCGCAGCTGGCCGAGCGCTGGCAGGCGGAGGTCGTGCCCCGCTCCACCCACGCCGGGACCAACCGACTCGTCCTGGGTATCGGCATGGGCGACGTCATGGCCGGGGTATCGCCGGCACGCAGCCGCCTGGCGGTGGCCAATATCGTGGACAAGGCCATGGGGGAGCGCCGCTCCTGCCTGGTGGTGGGTCCTCCCCCGCTGCCTATGGCGGATCTGGAGGCGACCGCCTCCCTGTCGCGCGCCGTCGAGGACGTCTGCTACCGCCGCGGCATCCCCTTTGTGGAGACCTTTGCACCGCTGCGCAACCACGACCAGTGGAGCACGGACGTGGCCGCCTCAGGCGGGAGGTACCCGGGCCAGGCCGGCTACGGGCTCCTGGCCTGGCTGGTCCTGCACAGGGGGTGGTACGAGTGGCTGGGAGTGCACCAGCTCCGGTAGGACGGCAGGGGGCCCGACGCCCCGCCCAGGGCACCCTCCCGTCCCCGGGGGCGGGGGCGGCTGGTGCGCTGGCGGAGTCGGGTGTGCTCGTCGAGCTGTGCGTGGAGGATCTTCAGGGGGTCCTGGTCGCCCGCCGGGCCGGGGCGGACCGGGTCGAGCTGTGCCAGGACCTGTCCTGCGGCGGGCTCACCCCGCCCCTGGGGCTGGTGCGCGAGTGCCTGGCCCACGCCCCGGACGGGGGCCTGCAGGTCCTGGTCCGTCCCCGCCCCGGCGGCTTCACCTACTCCCCGCAGGAGGTGGGGCAGATGCTCCGGACCGTGACCTCGCTGCTCGCCCTGGGGCACCGGGCCCCGGTGAGACTGGGACTGGTGGTGGGGGCGCTGCGGGCCGACGGCCAGGTGGACACGGCTGCCGCCCACGCCCTGCGCCAGGCCGCGGGGCCGGCCCCGCTGACCTTCCACCGGGCCTTTGACCAGGTGCCCGACCAGGGGCGGGCCCTGGAGGAGCTTATTGCCCTGGGCTATGACCAGGTGCTGACCACCGGAGGCCACCCCGGCGCGGCCCAGGTGGGTCCTCTGGCCGGGTTGGTGCGCCAGGCCGGGGAGCGGATCACCGTCCTGGTCTCAGGAGGCCTGCGGGCGGGCAACGTGGCCCAGGTGGTGGAGCGCACGGGCGCCAGGGAGGTCCACATGCGCGCCCCCGCCCCGGACGGTACGGGCACGGACCCCGGCCAGGTCCGGGCGATCCTGCGGGCCCTAGGACGCTAGCGGGGCCGCCCCGGAGCACGGGCGGAGCGCACCCCGCCCGGACCAGCTGGCCCGGGGACGCTGCGTCGTCTCCCGCACCTGCTGGTCCCGCCATCGGTCCCAGGGGCCGAGCGAACCCGCCTCCGCGCCCGCTGGTCACGCGCCTCGGCACACGACGGCGGCCGGTCACCCCCAGAGGTGACCGGCCGCCGTGCTGCTCAGGGTACGCGGCGGGACCCGGCTCAGGCGTTGGGACGCTTGCCGTGGTTGGCCGCGGACTTGGCGCGCGCACGGCGCTTACGACCACGCTTGCTCATATCTGCCTCCTCGTGTCTGGACTGGCCCCACGAGGGGGCTCGGAACACGAGGGATTCTCGCACAACCGGGTTTACCGGGGCCAGCCGGCCCCCGTGATCCGGTGTGGGAACGGGCACACTCCACCGTCGGGCGTGCACAAATGACGTCAGAGGCAGGAACTGACCCGCGTATATGGGCGTCGTAGGGGCCCGGGACGCCGATAATGTCCCCTATGAGCGAGGAGCCCTCCCCACCCGCCGATGACGACGCCCGCGCGGCCGCCGACCCCCAGACCCCTGTCACCGAGCTCGCCCGGCTGGCTGCCGAGCGTCCCGACCTGCACCTGGCGCTGGCCACGAACCCCGCCACCTACGAGGACCTGGTCCGTTGGCTGGCCTCCAGCCCTGACCCGCAGATCGCCCAGGCCGCCCAGGCGCGCCTGGCGGAGTCCGTGATCCAGGGCCCACCGGACCCACTCCAGGCCCCGGCCGGTGAGGCCACCGGCGAGGAGGACACCGTCCACGCCGGCGAGCTCAGCGCCCAGGTCAGTGCCCAGGGCCCGGACACCGGCGCGCCGTCGGCATCCTCGCCACAGCACCCTGACGGGCCGCAGCCTCCCGGTGGCAAGGCGCCAGCTGCCACCTCACCGGCGGAGGCCGCACCTGCCGCCTCCACGTCGGCAGAGGCGGCGGGGGCGGCGGGGACGGACTCACTCAGCGCCGCCCCCGCCGCTACCGACTCAGCCGGCGCCCCGGTCAGCGCGGTGCCCGCCAGCACGGACCCGGCCCTGAACGCCGCACTGACCGGCACGCTGACGCCGGGCAGGCGGTCAGGACGTCGCCGGGGGCGTTACAGCCGCAGGCGTATCGCGGTCATCGCCTGCAGCATGGTGCTCTGCCTGGCACTGGGTGTCGGCGGCGGCTGGTTCCTGTCCCTGCCGACCGCCTCCCGGTCCTCCGGCCTCGTGCCCGCGGTCAGGGCCTCCGCCAGCCTGGAGGCGCTGCACGACTACCACCTGCGTCGTCTCAACGACGACAACTCCTCCCGGACGCTGGCCACCGTCGAGGGCACCACCGTGGCCCGGATGACCAACGGCTCCCGGGACGTCGTGGTGGCCCTGCCGCCTGAGGGCAGCTCGCTGCAGTGGGCCGTGCCCCTGCCGCCGGCGACCACCAGCTGCGCCGTTGACGGCTCCTCCCTGACCTGCGGCACCCTGCGTATCTCCGTGTCCGACGGCACGGTCACCGCCGACCAGGAGCCGGTCACCGACGCCTCGGACCAGCCCGCGGACCAGGACACCGTCTTCACCAGGGCCGCAGGCTCCTCCAGCAGGCCCGCCTGGTGCGCGCAGGCCCAGGTCGACACCCTCCTGGCGGGCCGGACCGTGGACACCACCACCGTCCAGCTGTGCTCCCAGGGCACCGACATCACCGCCACCGAGGGCTCCAAGACCCTGTGGTCCCTGTCATTGTCGTCCACGGAGGCCGATCTCAACGCCATGGGGACGGACAGCGCCCCCCTGCTCCAGCTGCGCGGGAGCACACTGGTGCTGGCCCGGGCTGACGGCGTCTACGGGGTGGACGCCCGCACCGGCCAGACCACCTGGAACGTCCCGGCTCAGGTGGCCAGCTGGGCCATGGACGGCGACACCCTGCTGGTGGAGGACGGCTCCCGGCTGACCTCGGCGGTCTTTGGTGCCGACGCCGCGACGCCCACCCCGGGCCCCGTCTCCACCCCGGACCCGGGCCTGACCATGGAGGACATCAAGGACGCCACCCTGGAGCTGCCCGGGTACTGCCGGACGTGGCTGAACGGCCTCAGCGGCGTCCCCAGCTCAGGGCAGGTCACCTTCAGCGACGGGAGCGCCAGCCGCAACCCCAATATCCCGCCCTTTGCCACGATCAAGACGATCCTGCCCCTGGTGCACCAGGGCCGGACCCTCAACCTGGTGGCCATGAGCTGCAACACGGGGAGCCCCTACACGTACAACTCCATCGGCCTGTACGACTCCTCCCTGTCCCTGCTGGCCAGCATCGACCAGGACGGCTACAACGTCGGCGGGCGCCTGCCCGACGCCCTGGTCCAGAACCTGGAGGTCATTGGCTCCACGGTCACCTTCGACCTGCCGGGCCTCGGTATCTACGGGGACGACTCCGTCACCCACTCCGCCGCCCGCAGCGCCACGGCGCACCTGGCCTACGTCTGGGACGGCACCGCGTTCACCCGGATCGACCTGTCCTACACGGTGCCGCGCGGCACCGTGCGCCCGCCCAGCACCAAGGCCGTCCAGGCCTGGTACGACCACGTCGCCGCCGGGGAGGACGACGCCGTGGCGGATATAACGGATCCCGAGCTCCTCAAGACTATTCAGTTGCCGCACTTCGGTCCCACTCCTTATTCGGCACGTTTTGTCATCGCCAAGCCGGGCAGGTATATCACCGGTTGTACCATATTCCCGCCCCTAGACAACACCAAAGCATTCACAGACTACACAACACCCATGAAGGTGAATGGTGTATCTCGCAAAGTCATCACGATCACATACAGCAACAAGGTGCAGCCAGGAGACTTTATCTGTCTAGTAGACAATAGCCCCAACCCGACGGATGGTAGTTACTCGGAGAGCTTTTTCCTCCTGCGCACTGACGAGTCCGGGGCCTTTACCGTGGTCCAGGACGGAGTAGTAATCGCAGACTGACGTCCGGGGCCTCCGGGGGGCAGGTTCAGCGCCCTCCCCCGGGTCGGGTGCGTCCAGGTCGTGCCCAAGGCACAGGTCCGGACGCCCCCGGCCCCGGGCGGGGGCCAGCCCGTTAAGGTGACACGGCCCGCCGCCTGTCCCAGTCACCGCTAGGGGCACAGACCGGCTCCGCCTGGTCTCTCTCCTGGCACCCTGGCGGCGGGGCCCGCGGCGGGGCGCGGCCCGCGGCTGGTGGCCGCGAGAGCGCGGCCCCGCGCTCTAGGGGTGCCGGTAGGTGACGCTCTCCACGGCGGTCACCGTCGTACCCACCACTCCCTTAGTGCCAGTGGTCCTGACCGCTGAGACCGTCACCGACTCGCTGCGCATGACCGACAGGCTCCAGCGGACCCGCTCACGCAGGGCCGCCGGGGCCTGCTCGGCGCACCGCGAGCGCAGGATCTCACGCAGGTGCCGCTCAGCGTCGGCCACCTGTGAGCAGTGCGGGCAGGTGTCCACGTGCCGGGCCAGGCGCTCGGTGAGATCGGCGGTGCACTCCTGGTCCAGGAACGCCTCCAGGTGGGCGCGCGCCTCCGCGCAGGAGCAGCCGGGGTCGGCGCCCGTGCCTGCCGTCCTGCCGGGCCGGTCCATGTCCTGTGCCATCACTTGCCCTCCGTCTGCCCGTAGCCGTACTCGCGCGCGTAGTCAGCCAGGAGCCCGCGCAGCTGGCGGCGCCCCCGGTGCAGGCGTGACATGACGGTACCGATCGGGGTGTCCATAATCTCGGCGATCTCCTTGTAGGAGAAGCCCTCGACGTCCGCCAGGTAGACCGCCAGGCGACGGTCCTCGCTGAGCTGGCCCAGCGCGTCCTTGATGTCGGAGTCCGGCAGGGAGTCCAGGGCCAGGGACTCGGCGCTGGGCAGGCCCACCGAGTCGTGGGAGGCGGCCCGGTGCAGCTGCCAGTCCTCCACCGCGTCGGCGTCGGTCTGGAGCGGCTGACGCTGCCTCCTGCGGTAGGAGTTAATAAAGGTGTTGGTCAGGATCCGGTACAGCCAGGCCTTGAGGTTGGTTCCCGGGCGGTACTGGTGGAAGGAGGCGAAGGCCCGCACGTAGGTGTCCTGGACCAGGTCCTCGGCGTCGGCCGGGTTGCGGGTCATGCGCATGGCGGCGCCGTAGAGCTGGTCGAGGTAGGGCATGGCCTCGACCTCGAACCTGGCTGCGCGGGCGGCCTCGTCCTCGTCGGCCGGGGCCCGGTCCAGGACGTCAGTGTCCTGGTGGGTGGCGGCGTCCGCGGCGCCACGGGCGTCCCCCTGGGCACCGACCAGGGCGTCGGCCCCACCGGTGACGTCCCCGCCCATGGTGGCAGGGGCGTCGGGGTCCCGGGGATCGACCACCTCGTCGGGGGTGGTCTGGTCTGTCTGGTCCTTGGTAGGCATCATCACCCACGAGCCTAGCGGTCCCGGCCCTGGTCGGCCGTACCCGCCGTACCGCCCCCTGCGGGTGGCGCGTCGGCCCGGCCGCCTGCCTGGCTGCCCCGGTCGCCCCGCCCGGGTCCCGGAGGCGGGGCGGAAGGTGGCAGGCCGCGGGGGCGCTGGCGGCCCGGAGGGGTGGTTCACGCTCATACCCTGGCCAACCGGCACGCACCCCGGTTTCATTCCCCGTCCGTGTACCGAGCCCGGCTCCGGCGCGCACCGACCACGGGACCTGCTCAGCTGGTCGCCCCTCACCGCTGCGACCGGCGTCGGTCCTGGCGCCGCCTGGCCGCCTGCCCTACTGGGCCCGGCGCACGATCTGGGCAATGAGCTCGCGGCTGCAGCCCAGGGCCCGGGCGAGGGCCGTGTAGGACCAGCGCCCCGGCTCGTCGGCCCGCAGCCGCCAGATGAGCGCGTCACGCTCACTCCGGTACCGGGCGGCGAGGGCGTCGGCCTCAAGGGCCCTGGTATGCAGCTCGGCAGCGCGTGCCGCCAGAGGGTCAGAGCTGCCCACCCTGCGGGGCGCACGGTCCCGCAGGACGCCCTGACCGCCGCCCCGGGCACGGCCGGGACCATCCACGTCGGCGTGGCCGCGGACCGTCGAGGCAGCGCGCCGGGCGCCAAGGGGGTGGCCGTCCTCTACCAGGACGGCCACCCCCCTGGTACGTACACCACTCAGCGGGTCAGAGGCCACGGGCGAACTCCGAGATGAGGTTCGGTACCGCGGCGTCGAAGCCGACGACGTCGAGCATGCCCGGGTCGTCCGGGTCGGCGATGGAGAAGCCCGTGGAGGTCATGCCGACCACAATGAGCCGCGCGTCAATGCCGCTGCGCTCCCGGTAGCGCTGCAGCGCCTGGTAGGGGTGCACCTCGCCGTCCCACGTCTCGTTGTCGGTGTAGACCACGAAGGTCTCCACCTCCAGCTCCTGCTTGATGGCGTACAGCATGGGCAGCGCGCAGTCGGTGCCGCCGAAGTCCATGGCGTCCACCGCGGCCAGGGCGTCGTCGAGACGACGCCGCGGGGAGATGTCCAGCTGGGTCAGGGCGGAATCGCTCCACATGCCGCTACCGGCGTCGGAGAAGCCGTAGGCCACCGCCTCCGGCTCGGTGGCCAGCTGCACCAGGGCCAGGGCCGCTGAGGCCTCCCGGGCGCTGATCCCCATGCCCGAGATCGACATGCCCATGGACCAGGAGACGTCCAGGGCCAGCATGGTGCGCTTGCCTGAGGGCTCCACCGCGCCGAAGGCCGCGTAGAAGGCCGCGTCCAGGGCGTCGGTGACCTTGGTCGTGGGGGTCCACTTCGTGGTGCCGCGGTAGGAGGTACCTGAGGCGTAGGTGCGCTGGGCGACCAGCACGTTCACCGGGTGCACGCGGGCGGCCCGCAGGCGCTTGGCGTCGGTCAGCTGCGCGCAGACCTCCTGGGTGCGCCCGCCGATCGCGGGCAGCAGCCCCAGGCGGGTCAGGCGCGGCAGCTGGCGCATGAGGGCGGTCATGGGCACGCCGACGTCGAGCAGGGCCTCCCACACCACGGGCTGGGTCAGCGCGGCGGTGGGCAGCATCTCCCAGGTCAGGCGGTAGTCGCGGACGATCCGCGCCCAGGCGTCGGCGTCGGTGGCCTGCTGCGCCTTGACGAAGCCCTCAATGAGGGCGGGGGTCGCCTCCCCGAGGCCGGCGTGGGCGATCCAGTCGAAGGTGGCGCGTAGGCCGGCGTCGTCGGTGCGCGGGTGCGCCAGGCGCAGCAGGTCGCGGTGGCTCCAGCCCTCGCGCTGACGGTACTTGACCGCCTGGTAGGCGAGGCTGTCGGCGTCGCGGCCGGTGTACCAGGAGCCGACGGCACGGCGCAGGCCGCGCCCCCAGCCGCGGAACTGCTCGACGTAGCGGGCGAAGGTGAACAGGTGCGAGCCGGTGCGGGCGACCTGGGGCAGCGCGGCCAGGGCGGCGTCGCGGGACTGCGGCACGGAGGTGGCGTAGGCCAGGGCGAACAGGGCCGGGTTCTGCCTTGGCGCCGCGCCGCTGGTCGAGACCTGCACGATCGTGTCGACCAGGGTGCGCGGGTCCTCGGAGGCCAGGCGCTCCAGGACCTTGACGTTGTCAACGGCCAGGGCGTGGGCGCTGGTGTAGTAGGTGCCGCCGTCCACGCCCAGGATGAGGAAGCGTCGCAGGCGCGCGACGTCGTCGAGGGCGAAGACGTAGCCGCCGGCTGAGTTGGCCACCTGCTTGGCGGTGGCCTTCTGGTGCTGCGGCGTAATCCGGATGTTGATCTTCCTCAGTACGTCCACGTCCTCCCCTTCCGGACGACTCGTTCCTGGGCGGCTGCCGGGCTGCGTACCTGCCGCGGCAGGCGCGCCACCCGGCAGCCAGCTGGCCCACCCCGCACGGCCCGGCCGTGCGGACCTGCGCGGGTGGTGGCGGGCGTGGGTGTGGTCCCCGAGTTCCTCCGAAGAGGGCCGGGAATCGAACCCAGCTGTGCCAGTCAATAACCGGGGAGCCTCCGGCCCGCCGCCGCCCGCACAGGTGCCGGTCTGTGCCGACAGCAAGGAGTGTAGACCCCTACACACCTGCAGGGCAAGCCCACCTCGACAGCCTTCCTGACGGACAGGCCCCTGCACACCTGGAGGCAGGGAGGAGCCGAGGAGCGTGTGGGTGGTGGCAGCATCGGCTCAGGACGTGCGGCTCGGGGGATAAGAAGAAAAGGTGGTGTCCGGGCGGTCGTGTAAGGTGATGACCGTTATAAGGTAGCTGGCCGAGGCCACCTACTGAATCAGAACGCTCTACCGTTAAGCTAACGACGATAAGACGTAAGCGTCTGCGCCTGAACTACCGGTCACGGCGGTACCGGTGAGTACAGCAGTAACACCGGCAGGGGACTCGAACCCCTGACCTGAACTGATTCAACCTGCAGCGATAACTGGCCATCTCCGGCCCGCCCGGACGTCGCCCAGTGTACCCCTCCGCCTGGCGGGCGTCAAAGCCCGGCGCGTCCTGGGCGTGGGGCCCGGACGGTCGTGGAGATTGAGGGGCGGAGGCCAGCCGCTCTGCCACGAGCCTAATGTCAGGGACTTGAACCCCGAAAGCTGGGTTTCGTTTAAGAGACGATAACCATCCCTCGTTCGGCCCGCCCGGGCAGGGACCATCATAGGCCAGCATCTGCCGCGGATCAAGGACGCAGCCCGCCAGGAGGGGCTCAGAGGACGGGGTGAGGTCCGGGCGGTCATGGTGGGCGTGACCGGACTGCCAGCCGCTCTGCCTACTGAGCTACCGGCGCGAGCGCCGACGGGGACTTGAACCCCGGACCTGCTGGTCCTTTCGACGGTAACCGGTCACTTCCGGCCCGCTCGGACGAGGCGAGTGTAGAGGTACCACCTCTACGATGTCAAGCCCTTGACGGGACTCGTCCTGGGTGCCCGCAGAGGCCTGGTGCCGCCCGCCGTCCCGGCAGCGTCAGGACGCTGGCGGTGCCGGGACGGACCAGGCGCAGGGGCTGCGAGAGGCCACCAGGGCGGATGCGCCCCCACAGGCCACCGGGCGCCGGTCCGGGCGCCGGTCCCCCACGGGCGCCAGCGGCACCGGGGTGCTCACGGCCTGGCCCCGTCCTGGGCGCCACGGTCCCCCGCGCACGCCAGGGCGACCACCGTGTGGGCCCCCGCCCCCGGCGGCGGCCCCACGGTCCCCCACGGGCGCCGGCGACACGAACGGCGGGGACTGGCTGAAGTACCCTCCTGCCGGGGGGCGCGTGGGCCAGGATTGGTCCATGGACCTCCTGCGCACCTTCGCCCGCCCCGTCCTCGCAGCGACCTTTGTCGTCGAGGGCGTCGACGCCGTCACCCGCCCCGCAGGCCACGTGCGCAGGTTCCAGCGGGTCTACTCCCCCTGGGAGCGCCTGGGGCTGCCCCCGCTCCTGAACGCCGACGTGCGCATGATGACCCGGGCCGCGGGGGTCGTGAGCGTCGCGGCGGGCCTGGGGCTGGCCAGCGGGCGGGCACCACGCAGCTGCGCCCTGGCCCTGGCCGCCCTCAATGTCCCCCTCACCCTCGTCAACCACCCGCTGTGGCTGTCCCGCGACCAGGAGGAGTGGCGCGAGGCGGTCCTGGGCTGGGTACGTCGGGCCACGCTCGGGGCGGGCCTGCTCCTGGCCGCCGTGGACCGGGAGGGCGGGATGCTGGGGGCGCAGGCCGCCGGCCCGACCCCGGACGGCCCAAAGCTGGCGGGCGGCGCACAGCCCCACTGAGCCGCCCCGGCAGGGCCCGGACCCGTCGGGTCCCGGAACAGCACACTGGCTGACCCCGTGCGCGAGCTGGGCCTTCCTCATGGACCTCTTGGCCGCGCACGCACAGCCCCCGTACCCCGTGGCGGACGCCAGGTTGGACTGGGCGGGCTCTTGGCCGCCCTGGCTCCCACCCTGTGCCTGGGGCCGCCCCCGTGCGCGAGCTGGGCGCCCTGTCGCCGCACACCCAGCTCGCCCTCGCGATACGCTCAGGCTACCTACGCCACAGGATGGGAGACCAGCCATGACCGCAACCCCCTCAGACAGCCCCAGCGACATTGTGTGGACCTGGACCGACGAGGCTCCCATGCTCGCCAGCCACTCCCTCCTGCCCATTGTGCGAGGGTTCGCCAAGGTCGCCGGCGTGAGCGTGGGGACGGCGGACATCTCCCTGGCGGGACGGATCCAGGCGGCCTTCGACCTGGCTGACGACGACCTGGGGCGCCTGGGGACCCTGACCCGCTCCCCTTGGGCCACCATTGTCAAGCTCCCCAATATCTCCGCCTCCCTGCCCCAGCTCAAGGCCGCCATTACCGAGCTGCGCTCCCAGGGCGTGGCCGTGCCCGACTACCCCGACTCCCCCGCCACCGAGGCCGAGCACGAGGTCCGCGCCCGCTACGACTCCGTCAAGGGCAGCGCCGTCAACCCGGTACTGCGTGAGGGCAACTCCGACCGGCGCGCCCCGGCGGCCGTCAAGGCCTACGCCCGCTCCCACCCGCACCCCATGGGCGCCTGGTCCCCCGCCTCCCGCACCCGGGTGGCCACCATGGGAGCCGACGACTTCCGTCACAACGAGCACAGCGTCATTGTCCCCGAGGCGGGCACGCTGCAGATCCGGCTGCGCCCGGAGGGGGGCGGCGAGACGGTCGTCCTGCGGGAGTCCCTGCCGGTGACCGCCGGGGAGGTGGTGGACGCCACGCACCTGGGGGCCGCCGCCCTGGACGCCTTCCTGGCCGACCAGCTGCGCGCCGCCAGGGACGAGGGGCTCCTGCTCTCCCTGCACCTGAAGGCCACCATGATGAAGGTCTCCGACCCGGTCATCTTCGGCCACGCGGTGCGTGCCGCCCTGCCGGGCGTCTTCTCCTCCTACGGCGACGTCCTGGCCGCCGCGGGCCTGCGCGCCGAGGACGGGCTGGCCTCGATCCTGGCGGGGCTGGACGCCCTGGAGCAGGGTAAGGAGATCCGCGCCGCCATCGCCGCGGAGCTGGCCGCGGGCCCGCGCCTGTCCATGGTGGACTCCGACCACGGCGTCACCAACCTGCACGCCCCCAATGACGTCATTATCGACGCCTCCATGCCGGCCATGATCAGGGCCGGCGGCAGGCTGTGGGGGCCGGACGGGCAGCAGGCGGACACCCTGGCCGTCATCCCCGACTCCTCCTACGCGGGCGTCTACGCCGCCGTCATCGAGGACTGCAAGGAGCACGGGGCCCTGGACCCGGCCACCATGGGCTCGGTGCCCAACGTGGGTCTCATGGCCCGCAGGGCCGAGGAGTACGGCAGCCACGACAAGACCTTCGTCGTCCCCGCCCCGGGCACCGTGGAGGTCGTGGTGCTTCACGGCGCCGGGGCGCGCCCGGGCAGCGTCCTGCTGTCCAGCACGGTCGGCGCCGGTGACATCTGGCGGGCCTGCACCACCCAGGACGACGCCGTACGCGACTGGGTGCGCCTGGCCGTGTCCCGGGCCCGGGCCACCGGTGCGCCGGCGGTGTTCTGGCTCGACCCCGCCCGGGCCCACGACGCCGTCATCCGCACCCTGGCGGAGCGCTATCTGGCCGATGAGGACACCACCGGCCTGGACATCCGGTTCCTCGACCCGGTGGCGGCCACCCGCCTGTCCCTGGAACGGGCCCGGCGCGGGCAGGACACCATCTCGGTGACCGGCAATGTGCTGCGCGACTACCTCACCGACCTGTTCCCCATCCTGGAGGTGGGTACCAGCGCCAAGATGCTCTCGGTGGTACCGCTGATGAACGGCGGCGGCCTGTACGAGACGGGCGCGGGCGGCAGCGCCCCCAAGCACGTGCGTCAGCTCCTCCAGGAGGACTACCTGCGCTGGGACTCCCTGGGCGAGTTCCTGGCCCTGGCCGAGGCCCTGCGGCACGTGGCCGAGGTGAGCGGCAACGCCCGCGCCACCGTGCTGGCCGACGCCCTGGACGCCGCCACGGGCAGGCTCCTGGAGGAGAACCGCTCCCCGGCCCGCCGCCTGGGCGGGATCGACAACCGCGGGTCGCACGCCTGGCTGGCCCTGTACTGGGCGCGCGCCCTGGCGGCGCAGGACGCCGACGACGACCTGGCCCGGGCCTTCGCGCCCCTGGCCGACGCCCTGGAGACGACCAGCGCCCAGGTGCAGGCCGAGCTGCTCGCCGTCCAGGGCCACCCGGTGGACATTGGCGGCTACTACCGGCCCGACCCGGTCGCCACGGCCGCGGTCATGCGTCCCAGCACCACCCTCAACACCCTCATTGACGCCCTGTGAACGGCGCGGAGGACGTGGTGGGAGGCACCCCGACCGCCGGTAGCGGTACCGGCAGACAGCTGCCCGGCGACAGCGCGCCGGTGCGCCGCGAGCCGGAGGGAGGCGTCAGCGCCGCTGGCAGACGGCAGGGGGCGCCGGTGCGTCGCGAGCCAGGGGCCCTGCCGGCGGGGCGCGCGCCCGGAGCTACCGGGGCGCCGGTACCGTGGCCGGCCCCGCAGGCCCGTGGCCCCCTGGACGCGGTGGTGGAGCTGCCGGGCTCCAAGTCCCTGACGGCCCGGGCCCTGCTCCTGGCGGCGGTGGCCAGCGGCCCCAGTGAGCTGGTCGGTGTCCTGCGCAGCCGTGACACCGACCTCATGGTGGCCGCCCTGACCACCCTGGGGGCACGGGTGGAGCCCCTGGACCAGGCGGGCACGCACCTGCGGGTCACGCCCGCGCCCCGCCCCTTCGCGGTGGGGAGCGGGGCGCGGGTGGACTGCGGCCTGGCAGGGACGGTCATGCGCTTCGTCCCGCCCCTGGCGGTCCTGGCCGACGCCCCTGTGACCTTTGACGGCGACGCCGCCGCCCGCCGCCGCCCCCTGGGTCCCCTCCTGGAGGCCCTGGAGCACCTGGGGGCCGGTATCGACTACCTGGGTGAAGCCGGTCACCTGCCGGTACGGGTGACCCCCCGCCCCGCCCCCCACCGCGAGAACGGTACTTGTTCGCCGCGAGAACGGTACTTGTTCGCCGCGAGAACGGTCCGCACGGGATCCGAGGGACCGCGCGCGCCCGGTGCGGCGTCCGCAGCGGGCACGGTGGCGCCCGCCGTCAGGAGCGCTCCGACGGCGGTGCGTACCATAGCGGGCCCGGCCCGGGTCCACGTGGACGCCTCAGACTCCTCCCAGATGCTGTCCGCGCTGCTCCTGGTCGGCTCGCTCCTGCCGGACGGCCTGGAGGTCACCCCCACCGGCCCGGTGCCCTCCCTGCCCCACGTCGCCATGACGGTGGCCTGCCTGCGTGACCGTGGCGTGGTGGTGGACGAGCCCGACCCCGCCCAGGTCCCAGGGCAGCGCACCTGGCGCGTGCACCCGGGGGCGCCGTCGGGCGGGAGGGTGGTGATCGAGCCGGACCTGTCCAACGCGGGCCCCTTCCTGGCGGCCGCCCTGGTGGCGGGAGGACGGGTGAGCGTCCCCCGCTGGCCCGCCGCCACCACCCAGGCCGGTGACGCCTGGCGCCGCCTCCTGCCCCGCATGGGTGGGCACGTCACCACCAGGCGGCAGGCCGACGGGTCACTGACCCTCACGGTCCGCGGCGACGGCAGGCTCCGGGGCGTGGACGTGGACCTGGGTGAGGTCGGGGAGCTGGCCACCACCGTCGCTGCCCTGGCCGTGCTCGCGGGCGCCCAGGGGCAGGCCTCCCGCCTACGGGGGCTGGCCCACCTGCGCGGGCACGAGACGGACCGCCTGGCGGCCCTGGTGGCGGAGACCAGGCGGCTGGGCGGGAGCGCCTACGAGGTCGCCGACGGGCTGGCCATTGACCCCTCCCCCGTGCACCCGGCCCGCCTGCGCACCTACGCCGACCACCGTATGGCCACCTTCGCCGCCGTCGTCGGCCTGGGGGTGGCGGGGGTGGAGGTGGAGGACGTGTCCGCGACGTCCAAGACCCTGCCGGGCTTTCCCACCATGTGGTCACACATGCTCTCATCCGCCGGGGCGTCAGGTGCGGCCGCAGCACCCGCCCCGGCAGACGCTCCAGCGGCCTTAACGCCCCAGGGTGCGGAGGGGTCGGCTGAGTGACACGCCGAGGCAGCCGGGACACCGGCACCGACGACCCCCGGGTGCGCGTCCGCCCGGGCCGGGGCTCACGCCCACGCACCAAGCAGCGCCCCGCGCACGAGGACGCGCACCTGGGCACGGTGACCCGCATCGACCGCGGGCACTACCGTGTCCGCCTGGAGGAGACCGGCCTCACCCAGGACGGCAGCGGGGACATCACCGCCGTCAAGGCGCGCGAGCTGGGCCGGGGCAAGGTGGTGGTGGGCGACCGGGTGTCCGTGGTCGGTGACGTGTCCGGGCGCAAGGACACCCTGGCCCGCCTGGTGCGCACCCTGCCGCGTCGCACCCTGCTGCGTCGCTCCGCCGAGGACGGCGACGCCGCGGGCACCGAGAGACCCGTGGTGGCCAACGCCGACCTCCTGGTCATTGTCACCGCGGTAGCCGACCCCCAGCCGCGCCCCCGCATGATCGACCGCTACCTCGTGGCGGCCTATGACGCCGGGATGGAGCCGCTGCTGGTGCTGACCAAGTCGGACCTGGCCGACGCCGCCCCGCTGCTGCGCCTCTACGAGCCGCTGGGGGTGCGCTCGTTGGCCACCCGCCTGGGAGCCCAGGGCGCGGGGGCCCCCGGCGGCAGGCCCGACGGGCCTACCGGGCCAGGTGACCGAGCCGGCGACGAGGACGACGGCGTCAGGCCCGGCACCACGGGACCCGGTATCGAGGACCCGGCGGCCCCGGGCCCCGGCCCGGAGGGGACCACCGGGGCAGCTGGCAGCGGACCGGCCGACCCGACCGGCATCGAGGCGGTCCGTTCCGCCCTGACGGGCAGGGTATCGGTCCTCGTGGGGCACTCCGGGGTCGGGAAGTCAACCCTCATTAACAACCTGGTCCCCGGCGCGGACCGGGCCACCGGGGGCGTCAACGAGGTCACCGGGCGCGGGCGGCACACCTCGGCCTCCCTCCAGGCCCTCCAGCTGCCCGGTGGCGGCTGGGTCATTGACACCCCCGGGGTGCGCTCCTTCGGGGTGGCGCACGTCTCCAGTGCCGACGTGCTGCGGGGCTTCCCGGATCTGGTGGAGGTGGCCCGGGACTGCCCGCGCGGCTGCACCCACGAGGCCGACCAGCTCGAGTGCGCCCTGGACGAGTGGGCCGCCGGGGCCGTGGGACCCGCCCAGGAGGCAGGTGCGCTGGTGGTGCGCCGGGCCCGGGTGGACTCCTTCCGGCGCCTGCTCGCCCCCGCGCTGGAGGCCGAGGACCCCACCAGGCCCTGAGCCGGGATCCGGGGCGGCGCCCTCCCCCCGCTAGGGCTCCGTCTGCGGCCCCTCGCGTCTGCCGGTGGCGTGCGGGGCTGGCCGCACCTGACCCGCTCCGAGCTTCGCGAGTACCGCGTCTGTTGGTGGCGTGCGGGGCCGGCCCTCCCGCCCCAGGAACCCGTCCCCCACCGAGGCCGGGTAGGCCCGCCACTCAGGCTCCGCCGGTGACGCGCAGCCACTCCTGTAGTGCGCGGGCGGAAGGCCCGCCACTCAGGCTCCGCCCAGAATGACGGGGCAGGATGGCGTCATGCCGGGTCCCCTCCCTACCGTCACGATCCGTCCCGCCGTCCCCGAGGATCTTGACGCTGTCACCAGCCTGCTGACAGGCGTCTTCGCAGCCGACCCGCTCATGAGCGCTATTACGGCCGCGGCCCCGGACCCGTACGCGGCCCTGGACCACCTGCACCGGGTCGAGCTGTCCACCCACTACCTGGACCCGCAGGCACCTGCCGTGGTGGACCTGGCCGTGGACGCCGAGGACAGGATCCTGGGGACCGCCCTGTGGGACGCGCCCCGGCAGGAGACCGGGACCAACCGCCCCCTGCCGGACCCCGAGGAGCTGCCGGAGGGCCTGGACCTGGAGGTTCTGGGCGACGCCTGGGAGCTCATCCGGCTCGACGCCGCCCTGTGCGAGTCCGCCAGCCCCCGCGACCCGCACTGGTACCTGTACATGATCGCCGTCGCACCTACCGCTCGTGGGACCGGTACTGGCTCGGCACTGCTGCGCCACGGCCTGGAACGGGTCGACGCCGACCACGCCGTCGCCCACCTGGAGGCCACGACCCGCGCCGCCGCACGCCTCTACACCCGTCACGGGTTTGAGGACGCCACCACCCTGAGGCCTCCCGCGGACATGCCCGACTACTGGGCCATGACGCGACCGGCACGCTGAGGCAGGCGCGGCTGCCCGCACAGGAGCGCCCCGCGGGCCGGAACCGGGGGCAGTGCGGGGCGGCACCTCGCCATGACCGACCCGGCCAGCTCCCTCGCCCCACACCACCGGATCCACACGTGGGCGGGCCCGTCTGCGCGGTCCCGCCAGGTGGGCCCGCCGGTACCGGTCCCGCGCGCACCGGGTCCGCCCGCGTATTAGCGGGCGTATCCAGGAGTTCGGCGCACCGGGCCCGCCCCTGGGCCGGGAGCGCCTCCGCGGTCAGCGCCAGCGGGTGCTGACCACCTGCTTGCCGTAGGGGAAGCAGGTCACCGGGATCATCTTGATATTGGCGACGGCCAGGGGGATGCCGATAATCGTGATCGCCTGCAGGGTCGCGGTAATAAGGTGCCCGAGGGCCAGCCAGAGCCCGGCCACCAGGAACCACACAACGTTGGCGATCCCGCTCACGACCCCCGCACTCCGGGTGGGGACGACCTCACGGCCGAAGGGCCACAGGGCGTACCCGGCAATGCGGAAGGAGGCCACTCCAATAGGTATGGTTATAACGAGCACGCAGGCAATGACCCCGGCCAAAAAGTAGCCCAGGAACAGCCAGAAACCGCCGAATATTACCCAGATGATATTAAGAATGGTACGCATGGGGGAAGCCTACCAGAATACACGCTGGGCGATGGCGTCGGCGAAGTTGTCCAGGGCGTCCGGTGTCGAGCCCAGGTAGAGGCCCGCGTCAATGAGGGAGACCTCCATGAGGTAGAAGCCGCCCTGGCCGTCACCCACCATGTCCACGCGGTTGAAGAGCAGCTGGATATCGCGCCCGGCGTGCTCCTTAATGAGACCGTGGATGGCCTTGCGGACCCGCTCGCCCCACAGCCACTCCTGCTCACTGGGCTCCCGGGCCGTCACGACCTCCTCGTGGACCTCGTCGGTGGAGCGGAAGCGGGGGTGGAGCATAGGGGCCTTGTCCACGGCGTGGGACAGGATGCCGTTGAAGTAGACCAGGGAGATCTCCCCCCCGCGGTCCACCTGCTGCAGGTAGCGCTGGACCATGACGGAGCAGCCGTGGCGCAGGTGGTGCATGGCGTCGTTAATGGCCTGGGAACGGCTCCCGGCGTGCGTGGACGTGTAGCGGCCGGTGCCCCGCCCGCCCGAGGATATGGCGGGCTTGACCACGAAGTCCCCCCGCGCGGGGAAGCGGGTGTGGACCTGGTGCTTGGACAGGCCCGCCGTGGGCTCCAGCCAGGTGGTGGGGATCATGGGTACGCCCAGGTCGGCCAGGCGCCCCAGGTAGTGCTTGTCAGAGTTCCAGGTCACGACGTCGGAGTGGTTGGCCACGCGGGACAGGGAGCGGGCCCACTCCAGGAAGGCGGCGTACTTGTCCTTCGTGGCGTAGTCGCGCACGCTGCGCATGACGACGACACCGGCGTCGTCCCAGTTCACGGCGGGGTCGTCCCAGATGGCCACACGGGGCTCGATGCCGCGCTCGCGCAGGGCGTCAGACAGGCCACGGTCGTCCTCGTCAAGGTTCGGAAAGTCGGCGGAGGTAGCCAGGGTCACGATCGGCTTGGTCACGACCCTAGACTACCGTGAGATGCCCCACGTGGTCCTCTCACCGCGCCGGGAAACGAGGTACGTGATCCTCCGGCCGCCCGCCACCGCCCCCCCAGCGGCCAGCGGCCCCGCCCCGGTCATGGGCCGGCACCACCGGTGACACAATGCCCCTATGAGTCACCCCACCTCCTCGCCCACGTGGACGCGACCACGGCCGGACGCGGGTCGACGCCGCCTCTACCCCCCGATCGAGCCCTACGCCACGGGCATGCTGGACGTCGGTGACGGCCAGAGCGTCTACTACGAGGAGTGCGGCAACCCCGACGGCCTGCCGGCGGTCTTCCTGCACGGCGGCCCGGGCGGCGGCTGCTCCCCCTGGCACCGGCGCTGCTTCGACCCCGCCCGCTACCGGATCGTGCTGACCGACCAGCGCGGCTGCGGACGCTCCCGCCCGCCCGCGTGGGCGCCGGAGGCGGACCTGTCGGCGAACACGACCTGGCACCTGGTGGCCGACCTGGAGCTCCTGCGCACGCACCTGGGGATCAGCTCCTGGCTGGTCTTCGGCGGCTCCTGGGGGTCGGCGCTGGCCCTGGCCTACGCCGAGAGGCACCCTGAGCACGTCCTGGCGCTGGTGCTACGGGGGATCTTCACGCTGCGCGCACGTGAGCTGGACTGGTACTACGAGGGCGCGGGCGCGGACATGATCTACCCCGACCAGTGGGAGGCCTTCGTCGCCGCGGCGGGCCCCGACGTCGCCCCCGGCGGTTACATACGGCGCTACCACGAGCTGCTGGGCGACCCCGACCCCGCGGTCCACGGCCCGGCCGCCCGGGCCTGGACCACCTGGGAGGCCGCCACCTCCACCCTCCTTCGCGACCAGAACCATATTGACGAGGTCCAGGATCCGGCCTTCGCCACGGCCTTCGCACGGATTGAGAACCACTTCTTCATCCACCGCGGCTGGATGGAGGACGGCCAGCTCATTGCCGGGGCGGACGTCCTGGCCACCCACCGGATCCCCGGCACCATCGTCCAGGGCCGCTACGACATCCCCTGCCCCATGGGCACCGCCTGGGCCCTGCACCGCGCCTGGCCCCAGGCCGAGCTCGTGGTGACCCCCGCCTCCGGGCACGCCCTCAGCGAGCCGGAGACGCTGAGCGCCCTCCTGGAGGCCACGGACCGCATGGCCCACCTCGGTCCTCCCACGCCTGCCGGACCCGCCCCGGCCCCCTGACCAACACCCTTCAGCCCCTAGGAGCAACCATGCGACCCAGCCCCGCCCAGAGGTACTGGCTGTCCCTGAGCGCCGTCGTCCTCGTCACGATCCTGCTGGCGGGCACGGCCAGCGGCGCCGTCATTATCCTGACCGACCGCGCCGCGAACGGCCTGTGGGGCACGGCGACCTTCTGCCTCGTGGCCCTCATGGGCTGGCAGGTGGTGCAACGGCTCCGGGAGAGGAAGAAGCTCGGCCTGCCCCTGTGGAGCCGCCTGGGCGAGGAGGACGCCCGCAGGCTGGCACAGTTCCGCAGCTTCTCCCGCACCGGCAGGATCAGCGAGCCCGAGGCCCAGGAGGTGGCTGACGCCGGGCGTCCCCCGGCCTCCCCGGGGCTGTCCAGACGCGACCGGGTCCGCCAGGCCTCCGTGGAGGCCCAGAAGAGGGCCCGCCAGGCCGCCAGGGAGCGTCGCACGGACCGCAAGCAATGAGATTTACCGCACATTCCGGGGTTTTCGCCGTTCCCGGGCTGGACAACCCCGACCCGGTACCCGTAGAGTTCCCATCCGTTGCGAGGCCATCACGTCTGGCAGCGTCGCACCGTTAGCTCAATTGGTAGAGCAGCTGACTCTTAATCAGCGGGTTCAGGGTTCGAGTCCCTGGCGGTGTACGGCTCCTCACAAGGGGGCACCGTCGGTCCTCGCAACCGACATCGCACCGTTAGCTCAATTGGTAGAGCAGCTGACTCTTAATCAGCGGGTTCAGGGTTCGAGTCCCTGGCGGTGTACCACGCGCACAGGCTACGGCCTATCCAGCACGGGCGCGACGCCCGCCCTGCGGTCCACGACCGGACGCAGCGGCCACTGCTCGGAGCCAAGCCCCTGGGAACACCCGCCGACGGTTCGGCGTTGCCCTCCGCGTGAGCCCCTGCCCAGTGCGGCGACGCCCTGGGGCACCACGGCTACCAGGCCGTCAGGGGCCCTCCCCCGGGTCGCAGGATCCACCTGCCGTCCGCCCGGGGCGGCCTGCGGGCCAGCACGACGAGAAGGAGAGACTGACAATGAGGCACACCATGACCACCGCACCGCGCACGCGCGACCTTAAGGCCGCCCTCCGCGAGCTGGACGCCGCCCACGCCGAGGTGAGCTCCCTGGGCGACGGCGTCGCCCCCTCCCGCCTGGAGCGGGCCCTGGCGCGCCTGGACGCGGCCCGGGACGCCCTGTCCCTGGCTGCCTGAGCGGCCTGCGGCGCCAGGCAGCGACCGCGCAGGCCGCGGCCGGTAGCGTACCGGAGAGGCCCCGGCCTGACGAGTGCGCGCCCGGTGCCGAGCACCAGCCCTGCCCTGGGGCGCGAGCACCCCGCGCCCCAGGGCAGGTTCGCACCTGCTGGCGCCGGGGCCGGGCGCAGAGGGCCTGGTCCCATCAGGTAGGCTGTCCCGGCGAGCGCGAGTGGCGGAACTGGTAGACGCCCCAGGTTTAGGTCCTGGTGCCTTCGGGCGTGAGGGTTCGAGTCCCTTCTCGCGCACCACGGGCCCACGGCCCGGACCCCGGGTGGGCAGGGCCCTGGAGGACCAGGGTGGCGCTGGCAGGCCCGGAACCCGGACGGGCCCTTTTGACGGGGTCGGCCCCCTTCCGGGCCAACAGGGTGAGGTATAGCTCACTCCGCCAGGAACTCAGCCTCGACAGAGGCGCTCATCAGGATGTCCTCCGGGCTGAACTGGTAGGTGTCGGAGGTGGTGCCCGCCCCAGGAGCCTTCCCGCCCCGGCTCGGTGCCGCGGCCGCACCGGAGTAACCGGCGCCCTTAGCGAGGTAGCCCCGGTCGGCGATCGTCCTGACCGAGACGACGCGCATACCGGCAGCCGCGGCGTACTGCTCCGCCTTGCCCATGGCCGCCCTCACGGCAGCCTTCCGCAGCTGGGCCTCAAGCTCCTTGCGCCGACGCTCGGTAACGGACCAGGTGACGGACCTCAGGCGCACACCCTGACGTCGCAGGACGGAGTCCAGCCAGGAGCCGAGCCGGGGGAAGTCCCTGAACTTGGCCTTCACGACGACCTCCTCGCGAAACCTGGTGCCGTCGTCGTCCTTGCGGACCCACGTCCTGGCGCCGGAGACGGAGTACCACGTCACCGGCCCCCTGCTCCCGTCGTACATCCCCTCCACCTGGGCGCGCACGTCACCGAGCACCTCGGAGACCCGCTGGTGCGCCTGCTCCCGGCTGAACTCAGCAAAGCCGATCTCAAGGTTGGCCGTCGCCCTCTGCGGGGGCTCGTAGTGCTCGACGCTCTCCTGGACAATGACAGTCGTCGTCAATGCCTCATCTCCTCTCACACGCCGCGTCCGCCGCCGACGGGCTCACTGCCCGAGCTGGACGACCTCGAAGCCGAGGACCTCCACGCTCATGCCCCGACGCACGTCGTCCTGGTGGCCGTCGACCGGGCGCGCCGCCAGCCACCTCTCGTAGTCCTCACGTGTGTCCCACCTGGTCACCACGAAGTAGCGGTCCTCCCCGACCACCGGGCGCAGCAGCTCGAAGCCCTGGAAGCCCGCCGAGGCGTCCACGCCGCGCTGGCGCGCGGCAAAGCGCCTCTCGATCTCCTCCTGGGCGCCCGCGGGGAAGGTGAGCGCCGTTATGTTCACGTAGGTCATGACAGCCTCCGTCAGTACTCGGTTCCGGTCCGCCCGGCCTGGGCACGACCAGGAGCGGTGCCGACCGGGCTTGCCACGAGGCTACCCAACGGCGGGGCACGGGGCCATAGCCCACCAGGAGGACGGGACGCCGCGGCGCCGACGGGTAACCTGGCACCATGACTGACCCCTCCCGCAAGGACGGACGCGCCACCGACGAGCTACGTCCCGTCACCATCACCCGTCACTGGCTCGACCACGCCGAGGGCAGCGTCCTGGTCACCTTCGGCCGCACCCGCGTCCTGTGCGCCGCCTCCTTCACCGAGGGCGTACCGCGCTGGCGCAAGGGAGGGGGCGCCGGCTGGGTGACCGCCGAGTACGCCATGCTGCCACGAGCGGGCTCCGAGCGCTCCGGGCGCGAGTCGGTGCGCGGCAGGGTCGGTGGGCGCACCCACGAGATCTCCCGGCTCATCGGGCGTTCCCTGCGGGGCGTTATCGACGTGTCCGCCCTGGGGGAGAACACCATCGCCCTGGACTGCGACGTCCTCCAGGCCGACGGCGGGACCCGCACCGCCGCGATCACCGGGGCCTACGTGGCCCTGGCCGACGCGGTGGCCTGGGGCACCTCCAAGGGCCTGGTCAAGCCCCACGGCGGCAGACCCGTCCTGGCGGACTCCCTGTCAGCGGTCTCGGTGGGCATGATCGACTCCGTCCCCTGCCTGGACCTGCCCTACGAGGAGGACGTGCGCGCCCAGACGGACATGAACGTGGTCCAGACCGGCAGCGGACGCTTTATCGAGATCCAGGGCACCGCCGAGCACGCCCCCTTTGACCGCGGCGAGCTGGACGCCCTCCTGGACCTGGCGGCCAAGGGCAACGCCGAGCTGACCGCCCTGCAGTACCGCGCCCTGGCGGGCCCCTACGGGCAGACCTTCACCGTCTCCTCCACGGGGGCGGCAGACCCGGAGGCGGAGGCGTGAACGCTACCTCCCCCACCGTACGGGTACCTCAGGGCGCACGCCTGGTCCTGGCCACCCACAACCAGGGCAAGCTCAGTGAGCTCCGAGCCATCCTGGCCCCTCTGGTCCCGGGCCTGGCCCCGGAGGCGGTCGTCTCCGCCGCCTCCCTGGACGCCCCCGAGCCGGTCGAGGACGGCCTGACCTTCGCCACCAACGCCCGGACCAAGGCCTGCTGGCTGGCCGAGGCCACCGGGCTGCCCGCCGTCGCGGACGACTCAGGCCTGTGCGTGGACGTCCTGGGCGGGGCCCCGGGCATCTTCTCCGCCCGCTGGTGCGGACGCCACGGCGACGACACCGCGAACCTGCGCCTCCTGCTGGACCAGCTCCGTGACATCCGCGCACCGCACCGTCGGGCGCGGTTCACCTGCGCCGCCGTGCTCGCGGTGCCCCGGGGGTGGGCCCCGGGCGGCAGGGCCTGGGGCGGGGCGACGTCACCGGGCGGGGGCCTCCTGGCGCAGACCCCGGTGGTCACGGTGGTCGAGCGCTCCATGGAGGGGCGGCTCCTGACGGCCCCGCGCGGTGAGGGCGGCTTCGGCTACGACCCGGTGTTCGTACCCGCCAGCGAGGACGCCCCCGGCGGCTCAGGGCGCACCACGGCGCAGATGAGCCCTGAGGAGAAGAACGCGATCTCCCACCGCGGGCAGGCCCTGCGCGACCTCGCCCCGGTCCTGGCCCGGCTCCTCTGAGCCCGGGCGCGCCCGCGTGCCGGGGCCGCCTGGTCCAGGAGCCTGGCAGCCTTCTGGCTGTCCGCGCTGGCCTCCGGGGCCGCCTGGTCCGTGAGCGGCCCCGTCCACCTGGGCGGGCCTGCTGCGGCCTGCCACCCCCAGCCGGCCGAGCCGTGGTCCCCGGCTCGTGGTCCCAACCGAGCCGTAGTCCCCAGCTCGTGCCCCAGCTCGTGGTCCCGGCCGAGCCGTCGGCCGCTCAGTCGTGGACGACCACCACCGTGCCGACCTCCGACCAGTCCCAGACCGCCTGGGCGTCGGTGACGGGCATGGTCACGTAGCCGTGGGCAGACCCGTCCGTCCCCACGCCGAAGTCCTGGGTGTCAGGCGCCCCGTGGAGGGCGCCCTGGTCCCAGGAGACCACCCAGGGCACGTCGTGCTGGCAGGAGGACTCCTCCGGTGAGCAGCCGACGTCCTGCTGGGCCTGACGCTGGGAGACCCGGTAGGTGCCGGTGGACGTGGGGTGGTCGGCGTCCCCGTGGTTGACCAGGACGGGGCCGTGGACCACCTCCCGGCCCTCGTAGGTGGTAAGGGTGGAGTCGGTGAGGTTGACGTCGATCCACTTCTCGTGCCCCCGGGCCCGGTAGGCAAAGCGCTCCGGGCCGGAGGGAACCACGCGCTCGTCCGTGCTCGCAGGAGTCTCGGTCCAGGTCAGCGCGCTGGTCACGGCCTGGCCGCTCTGGAGGCCCTGGACCAGGGAGGCGGTCACGGCGGCGGCATTGTCCACGGTGCGCCCCGGCAGGGGCGGACGGGCCAGCTGGAGGACGTCACCGTCAGAGTCCACGTCGTTGACGCCGTTGACGGGCGCCCGGTCCACCTTGGCGACGATCGCGTCCACCCACTGGCCCACCTTGGTGGCCGAGACGGTGGGCACCACCGTGCCCCCGCTGAGCGGGAACTCGATCCAGGCAGCCTTCTGGGAGGCCGACGGCGTGTGGGACCGTTCACCCACGCTCACGGACAGGTCGGTGGACAGCATGGCGGTGGCGGCCTGGGCCGCCTCCTGGGCCTCTGCCGTGGTCACCTCGGGCTCGCCCTGGACCGGCTCCAGGGTGCTGCGGGCGTCAGCCAGGACGTCGGCGGCGTCCTGGACGGCGGTCTCCAGGTCGCCGCGCCCGACGGTGCTGCCGGGCGCCCCGGGTGCCACCACGAACGAGCCGCTGGCCTCGTCCCAGGAGACGGTGGCGTCCTGGGGCGGGCTGGCCAGGGAGGAGTTGAGCCTGTGGAGCAGGTCGGTGACGCCCTGGGGGTCTGTGTGGGCCACCACGCCGGTCTCCCGCTGGCTGACCAGGGAGCGGATGAGGCGCCAGGGGGAGGCGTTGCCGTTAACCGCGGCGCCGGCGGTGGCCGACGCATCGACCTGGGCCAGGTCCCCCAGGGGGACCGTCAGCGTCGTGCCCTCCACGCTGATCGTCACGGTCGCCGTCGCGGCGCGCCGGGTGACCAGCTCCTCGACCTGGGCGCGGTCCATTCCGGAGACGTCCTGACCGGCCACCGTGGTCCCGGGCAGAGCCTGCCCTAAGTGGCTGAGCGTGTACGCACCGATCCCCCCGAGGACGCCAAGGAGGAGGACACCGGTGACAGCCAGACGGAACCGGCGCCTGGGGTCGTGTGGACGGACAGAGCGTCGCTGCCTCATAGGTACACGGTAGCAAGCCCGGCGCCTCCGTACCCGCGACACCAGGCCGGAAAACGCACGACGACGCAGGAGCTGACCCGGGGCCGGGCGGGGAGGCGGACGCGAGCAGACCGGGTCCGGACCGCCGGGGCGGGTACGGCGAACGGCTACCGGGCGGCTCGCGGCTCCCCGGCCTCGGCGTCCTGCGCGGCGATCCTCCGGGCCACCCCCCGGGGAGTCAAGGAGTCGTGGGCCCGGACAAAACCATAGAGCCAGCGCCAACCATCTAGGAAAACCATTAGGAAAACCGCTGTGACCGCTACCCAGGCCCCTAGTTTTGTAAGACCGTCGAGTAGCACGTGCAGTACCATCCAGGTCAGGGCGGTCACCCCCACCACCAGGGCGCCGTCAGGCCACGCCAGCTCCAGGTGGTCCCCGCCCCGTCGGCGCAGCGCCCAGGCTGCCAGCCAGCCCAGGGCCAGGCTCGCCACCCCCTGGAGCACCCAGGCCGACGCCTGCCCCCCTGCTCGCTGGGAGGCGGCGCCGAAGACCGCCACGAGCACCACCGCCAGGAGGTCGGCGGGCACGACCAGCCACCATCGGGTGGCGCGCTCACGCACCCAGGGGCAGTCCTCGCCGTCGGGCAGCGTGGGGACGTAGGTGATCCGGCCCCCTGAGGGGGCCGGTCGGCCACCGTCGTCCGGGTCGGCTCGTCCCCGCCTGTCCCCCACGGCTCAGATCTCCCAGGAGGCGCCCGAGGCGGCGACGTCGACGGGGCCGGGGTAGACCTCCCCGGCCTCGGCCACGGGCACGGCCGGGTCCGTCCAGGGCTGGATGTGGGTCAGGACCAGACGGCCCGCTCCCCCGCCCGCCGCCAGCTGCCCGGCGCGGCGCCCGGTCAGGTGCATGCCGCGCACCGTGTCACGTCCCTCCACGAAGGCGGCCTCGGCCAGCAGGAGGTCCACGCCCCGGGCCATGGCCACGATGCCCTCGCACATGTCGGTGTCCCCGGTGAAGGCCAGGCTCGCCACCCCCGTCCCGGTCTCACGGGGCCCCTCCACCCGGTAGCCGTAGGCCTCCACCGGGTGGCACGCGGCAAAGGGCGTAATGGTCAGGGGCCCCACCCGGACCGGCGTACCCGGCACGGCCGCGTGGAAGCTGAACTCGGTGGCGTAGGACTCCTCCGGGCCGACGCCGTCCACGCCGCGCAGCCGCCCCATGAGCTCGGTGGGCCCCAGGGTCAGCACGGGGCCCAGGGGCCCGGCAGGGTTCCAGCGCCGGTAGACGTGCATCCCCACCATGTCCACCATGTGGTCGGCGTGGCAGTGGGAGATCGCCAGGGCGTCGAGCTCGGCGGGGTCGAGGTGGTTGAGCAGCTGCCCCATGGAGCCAGGCCCCAGGTCCAGGACCACGGAGAACCGGCGCCGTCCGCCGTCCGGGCCCCGCCCCCAGGCCTGGACCAGGTAGGAGGAGGCCACGGCACGTGGGCCGGACATGGAGCCGGTGCAGCCGATGATCGTGAGCTTCATGGACGGTCCTTCAGGTCGGGGGAGCCACCAGGGGAGGCGGTGGCCTGGGGCGCGGCCAGGACGGGCAGGGACGTGGACGCCTGGGGCAGGGCGGCCACGGGGGTGCCCTGCCCCGGGCGGGCGGCGGGACCGGGAGGGGGTACCGGCAGGGACGGCAGCGGCGGCCGGTGGCCGGTGGCGCCCACGGGGCCGTCGGGGGCCGGGCTCCCGGTGGCGGGGCGTCCGCAGGCCCGGGTCACCCGCTCAATGTCCGGCAGGAAGCGGCGCCGTAGCCGCTCAAAGGCCTGGGCGTCCCCGGTGGCCCGGAACTCGTGGTGCGGGGCGGGGGCGTCGGCCGGGCGCAGGAGGTCGCGGGCGGCCAGGGTGCGGTAGACGTCCCTGGCGGTCTCGTCGGAGGAGGTCACCAGGGTGGTCTCCTCCCCCATGACGTAGGAGATCGCCCCGGCCAGGAGCGGGTAGTGGGTGCAGCCCAGGATGAGGGTGTCCACCCCGGCGGCCTTGACGGGGGCCAGGTAGTCCTCGGCGACGTCGAGCACCTCCGCCCCGGTGGTGACCCCCCTCTCCACGAGCTCGACGAACCGGGGGCAGGCCTGGCTGGTGAGGGTGACACCGGGGACAGCGGCCAGGGCGTCGTCGTAGGCGTGGGCGTCCACGGTCCCCCGGGTGGCGATGAGACCGACCTGTCCGTTGCGGGTGACGCGGGCGGCAGCGCGGGCGGCGGGGTGGATGACCTCGACCACGGGCACGCCCTTCCCCAGGGTGTAGCGCTCGCGCGCGTCGTGGAGGACCGCGGCGGAGGCCGTGTTGCAGGCGATGACGAGCATCTTGACCCCGGAGTCCACCAGCTCGTCCATAATGCCCAGGGCCAGGGCGCGGACCTCGCTAATGGGCCGGGGGCCGTAGGGGGTGTGGGCGGTGTCGCCGATGTAGAGGAGCTCCTCACCGGGGAGCTGGTCCAGGACCGCGCGAGCCACCGTGAGGCCGCCGACCCCAGAGTCGAACATTCCGATGGCTGCGCTATCCACGCTGCGACCCTATGCGCCCGGCGACCTCCCCAAGAGCACGCACAGCAGTGATTCCTGCCACCAGGTCAGCATCTCGTAGCTCAGTGCCGCCACCCGCCTGCCGTGGGCCCTCGTGCCCTTGGCGGCGGGGACGCCGTGCCATGCCAGGGCGTGGACGCGCTCAGCGTCCCGGGCCGAGCGGATCCCCAGGAAGGTGGCCAGGACCAGGCGGGTGTCGTTGAGGGCACCCAGCCAGGCCCCCTCCTCACCCCGCCGCACCAGGACAGCGCCGTCGCGGCCGCTGGGCTCCTGGAGCTCAGCCAGGACCGCCCCGATCCGCTCGGTCTTCATCGCCCGAAGGCGGTCACGGGTGACACTGGCCACGTCCACCGCCAGGTCCGGATCCTCCGAGGCATCCGGCAGGAGCGCCTCCAGTGCCGGCAGACGGGGCGGGAACGGGGAGCCGTCACCGACGCCGTTGCCCGGGCCGTCGTGGCAGCTGGTGGCGCCGTCGTGGCCGCAGGCCGTGCCGGCGCTCCCGGGGGCCCCGGCCGGGGTCAGGGGTGCCGGGCCCGTCGGCGCCGTGTCCCGCCCGCCCGCCTGGTGCCGACCGGCGGGCCCGGTGGGGCGGACGGGCCCGGTGGGCTCCTGGACGGCGAAGTCCAGGGAGACCAGGATCTCGTGGTCACGCGGGCTCTCCCCGACCCGTGACCCGGTGTACAGCGGGGCGGGGGACGGGGCCCTGGCGGCGTCGGACAGGAGGAGGTCCTCCACCTGGGAGAGCATGTCCACCACGGCCTCCCTCTCCCAGGGCTCCAGGGCGCTGGACCAGCCCTCGGACACGGGCTCGAAGGCGCGCATCAGGACCGCTCCGCAGCGTCGGCACCGTCGCCGGGGGCGACGGGCTCAATGGTGGCGCGCAGGCCGTAGGAGTGCATGGCGGTCACGTCCACCTCCATGCGCTCCCGCGGCCCGGTGGACAGGGTGGACCGGCCCCGGGTGTGGACCTGGAGCATGTGGTGGTGGGCCCGCGGCACGGGGTAGCCGAAGTAGGAGTGGAAGACCCATGTGACGTAGTCCATTGTGTTGACGGGGTCATCATGGACGACGGTGCGCCACAGGTGCTGGGCGCGGGACCGGGTCTCGGGCTCCATGACAGGCGCGGATGCTGACATACCATCCAGGGTACGTGGCCTGGCCCACGTGCGGACGCAGCGTCTCTGCGCGCTCAGCGAGACCGGGACGGATCCGGGCCCGCCAGGCGTCTTCCGGCGAGGACGGGCAGTCGCTAGGGTGGTGTCATGACAGTAACGCAGACCTCTGCCCCCCGTCCGTCGACGTCCCTCCTGACCGACATGTACGAGCTCACCATGCTCCAGGGCGCCCTGCGCTCGGGCACGGCCGGACGCCGTAGCGTCTTCGAGCTCTTCGGCAGGCGTCTGCCGGCCTCCCGCCGCTACGGCGTCGTGGCCGGCACCGGGCGTCTCCTGGACGCGGTGGAGGCCTTCACCTTCACCGACGAGCAGATCGACTTCCTGCACCGTACCCGGGTGGTTGACGACACCACCCTGGACTACCTGCGCAGCTACCGCTTCTCCGGCACGATCCGCGGCTACGCCGAGGGGGAGTGCTACTTCGAGGGCTCCCCCCTGCTGACGGTGGAGGGGACCTTTGCCGAGGCCTGCATCCTGGAGACCCTGGCCCTGTCCGTCTACAACTACGACTGCGCCGTGGCCTCAGCGGCCTCCCGCATGACGATCGCCGCCCACGGGCGGCCCTGCGTGGACTTCGGGGCCAGGCGCGCCCACGAGCAGGCCGCCGTGGCCGCCGCCCGCGCCGCCGTGGTGGGCGGGTTCGTGGGCACCAGCAACCTGGAGGCCGGCCTGCTGTACGGCATCCCCACCTACGGCACCTCCGCCCACTCCTTCACCCTGCTGCACGACAGCGAGGAGGAGGCCTTCGCCGCGCAGGTCGCGAGCCTGGGGGCGGGCACCACGATCCTGGTGGACACCTACGGCATTGAGCGGGGGGTGGAGCGGGCCGTGGCCGCCGCCCGCGCCGCCGGCGGTGAGCTCGGGGCGGTACGCCTGGACTCCGGGGACCTGGTGGCCGAGGCCTTCAAGGTCCGCGCCCAGCTCGACGCCCTGGGCTCCACGGGGACCAGGATCACGGTGACCAACGACCTGGACGAGTACGCGATCGCCGCGCTGGGTACGGCCCCGGTGGACTCCTACGGCGTGGGCACCAAGCTCGTCACCGGCTCGGGGCGCCCGACGGCGGCCCTGGTCTACAAGCTCGTCGAGCGGGAGGGCGCTGACGGGCAGATGGCGGAGGTCGCCAAGTTCTCCGAGGGCGGCAAGTCCACGGTGGGCGGCCGCAAGTGGGCGGGGCGTGTGCGCGACGAGTCCGGCAGCGCCTGCGAGGAGCTCATTGTCTCCGCCGTGAGCGAGATCGAGGCGCTGTGCGCCCTGGAGGACGCCGGCGCCCGCCCCCTGCAGGTCATGCTGGTGGACCAGGGCAGGATCGTGGAGGAGCACCGGGGTGCCGCGGCGCTGGCGGCCGCGGCGGAGCGCCACCGGGTCTCACGTGCCGAGCTGCCCTATGACGCCTGGCGCCTGAGCGAGGGCGAGGCGGCCGTCCCGACCCACCACGCGGACCTGGACGGGCGCACCGCCGTCCGGCACTAGGGACCCGGCCAGGAGGTGGCCAGGGCGAGGGCGGCCTCGGCGACCGGCACGGCCAGGGCCGCGGGCCACAGGTGCCCCATGCCGGGCACGAGGTGGAGGCGGGAACCGGGCAGGGCCTGGTGCAGCGCCGCGGCGGCGGCAGGATCGACGGTGGTGTCCTGCGTGCCGTGGACGATGTCCACCCCCAGCTCCCCGGCCCGGCATCGCGCGGCCAGCTCGGCCAGGCGGTGGGCCCACGGCGGGGTGCGGCTGATCGCCAGGGACTGGCGCTCGATCCCGTCCCAGTCCACGCCACGGGCCCACATGGCCCGCGCCAGGGCCTCGACCTGGGAGGGGACCAGGGGGTAGCGGCTCCCGGCGCCCCGGGGCAGGGCCACCTGCTCGTAGGCCACGAAGCCCTCCTCGTCAGTGAAGGGGGCGGGCACGGCGGACCTGGGCGCGGCCGGGGCGCTGGCCGCCCACGTGGACATGAGCACCAGGCCGACGACGTCCTCGGGGTGGTCCAGGGCCAGGAGCTGGGCCACCGCCCCACCCATGGAGTGCCCGCAGACCACCGCCGGACCGGCGTCGAGCACCTCCAGGAGCCCGTGGACGTCCTGGGCCATGTCCACCAGGGTGTAGGCGTCTTGGCCGGGGACGTCAAAGCGCTGCGAGCGCCCGACGTCGCGGTTGTCCACGCGGACCACGTGGCAGCCTGCGCTGGCCAGCGTCCGCGCCCAGGCGGAAGGGGTCTGGATGAGCTGGGCGCTGTGCCCCTCCAGGGCCAGGACGAGGGGCCCGGTGGCGACCCCGGTCTGCTCCACGCACAGGGTGGTACCGGTGGGCGTGGTCAGGAGGCGCTGCATACTCCCCACCCTATGCGTCCCGGCCGCCCACGAGCAGGTAGCCCCGTGGGGGCGGGACGTGTGAGTCCTTCAGGGTGGCCTCCACCCCCGGGCGGGCAGGTAGCCCCCGCGGGGCGGGACGTGTCTCAGCGCCTGCCCACGAACCAGCGGCGCAGGGTCTCCACCCGCTTCTCGATCTCCTCGGTGGAGGCGGCGGCCACCTCCGGGCCGCCGCACACGCGACGCAGCTCGTTGTGGACCACACCGTGGGGCTGGCCGGAACGACGGGCCCAGGCGGCCACGAGGCCGGAGAGCTCCCTGCGGGCCGCGGCCCGGCGTCGGGCGTCGTCCGCCCCGGAGCCCTCCTGCTGCCTGGCCGCGGAGGCCTGCTTCCTCTGGGAGGCGATCTGCCTGTCCTGGCGCTGGCGCAGCAGGGCGGTGACCTGCTCGGGCTCCAGGAGCCCCGGCAGGCCCAGGTACTCCTGCTCCTCCACGCTGCCCACCACGGCCCCGGTGCCGAACTCGCCGCCGTCGAACAGGACCCGGTCGAACTCGGCCTGGCTGCCCATGGCCTCGAACCCGGGCAGGAGGTCGGAGCTGGCCTGCTCGGTCCGGTTGGCCTCGGCGAGCAGCCGCTCCTCGGGGGAGGGCAGGGAGGCGTCGTCCTTCCCGGGGGCGTTCAGGACGTGGTCACGAGCCACCTCCATCTCACCGGCCAGGGCCAGCAGCGGGGTGACGGAGGGCAGGAAGACGCTGGCGGTCTCCCCCCGGGCACGTGAGCGCACGAAGCGCCCCACCGCCTGGGCGAAGAACAAGGGCGTGGAGGCGGAGGTGGCGTAGACGCCCACCACCAGGCGGGGCACGTCCACCCCCTCGGAGACCATGCGTACCGCCACCATCCAGCGGTCCCTGGAGGCGGCGAAGGACTCGATCCGGCTGGAGGCCCCGGTGTCGTCGGAGAGCACCACGGTGGGCGCCTGGCCGGTGATGGAGCGCAGCGCCCGCGCGTAGGCCCGGGCCCGTTCCCGGTCGGCGGCGATGACCAGCCCCCCGGCGTCAGGCACCTGACGGCGTACCTCGGTCAGGCGCTGGTCGGCGGCGGCCAGGACCGCGGGGATCCACTCCCCCGCGGGGTCCAGGGCGGTGCGCCAGGCCTGGGCCTCCATGTCCTTGGTCAGGGGCTCGCCCAGGCGGGCGGCGACCTCGTCCCCGGCCCTGGTGCGCCACCGCATCTGGCCGGTGTAGGACAGGAACATCACGGGGCGCACCACCCCGTCGCGCAGGGCGTCGGAGTAGTCGTAGGCGTAGTCGGCCCGCGAGCGCCTGACGCCGGCGGAGTCCTCGGTGTAGCGCACGAACGGGATCGGCGCCGTGTCGCTCCTGAAGGGGGTCCCGGTCAGGGCCAGGCGCCGACGTGCCGGGGTAAAGGCCTCACGGATGGCGTCCCCCCAGCTCAGGGCGTCCCCGCCGTGGTGGATCTCGTCGAGGATGACCAGGGTGCGGGTGGCCGCCGTGCGGGCCCGGTGCCGGTTGGGGTTGGCGGCGACCTGGGCGTAGGTCAGGGCGACGCCGTCGAAGTGGGAGGCGAGCGTGGCCTGGGAGTTGGTGTAGGAGGGGTCGATGCGGATACCGACCTTGGCGGCGGCCTCCGCCCACTGGAACTTCAGGTGCTCGGTGGGGCAGACGATGGTGACCTGGTGGACCTCACCGGGACGCAGCAGCTCCACGGCCACGCGCAGGGCGAAGGTGGTCTTGCCCGCCCCGGGGGTGGCGACCGCCAGGAAGTCCTGCGGCATGGCGGCCAGGTACCTCTCCAGGGCCGCGGCCTGCCAGGCGCGCAGCGGACGTGAGGTGCCCCAGGCTGCACGCTGCGGGTACGCCGGGGAGAGGTTCTCCGCGGCGAAGATCGAGGGCTGGTTGGGGTGGGCGGCCTGGCTGCGCCGCGGGCTCACTGGCCGCCTCGGCCGAAGGGGAAGCGCGGGAAGCGACGGGACGGCCCGCCCTCGTCCCCGGAGCGCATCTGCTCGTAGATCTGCTTGCAGGTGGGGCACACCGGGTACTGCGACGGGTCCCGCCCGGGCGTCCACACCTTGCCGCACAGGGCGACGACGGGGCGTCCGGTGGCCGCCGCCGCGGCGATCTTGTCCTTACGCACGTAGTGGGCAAAGCGGTCGGCGTCGCCGTCATCGGTGGACTGGAGCTCCTCGCGCTCCAGGACGGCCGTCCCGACGCCCTGGGAGGGCTCGTCCCCGGGGCCGCCGGGCGCACCGGGGTCGACGCTGCTCGTCGGGTCCGGGATCACACGCTGGCCTGCCATATTGATAAGTCTAGTCTAGGGCGTCGTCGGCGTCGCCTCAGGACTGCCTGCTGTGGGCAGGCTCTCCGGTGGGCCGCATCACGCACGAGCCCTTCTTTTTGCGCCAGACCGGCGCCTGGCCGCCTCCGGTCCGCAGGACGGGTCTGGCGGACGATTCTGGCGGACGGGCGCCGGTCTGACGGCAGGGGGACCGGCGGCTCAGTGCCGCTGCCTGAGCAGGCTGGCCGCCGCCGGGTCCACCAGGACCAGGGCGTCAGGGTGGTTCTGCATGACGGTGGCGGGCCAGCGGGGGTCGATCTCCCCCTCGACCAGGTGGGCGACGGCCTCGGCCTTGTTCTCACCGGTGGCGATGAGCACGAGCTTGCGCGCCTTCATAATCGTGCCCAGCCCCTGGGTGATGCAGCGGGTGGGGACGGCGTCGATGTCGCCGT